>RepKanNP_Acetate_BrdU_F21BDRAFT_1000234_pt1 | contig 26635 bp, 19 predicted proteins | sample RepKananBrdUF21B_FD_10624 | JGI IMG/M metagenome (IMG submission 10624)
CTCACTTTCTTTGTCTTGCCAAAGAAAGTAAGCAAAGAAAGGCGCGCCCGATGCGGCGAAAGACTCCTTGAATTTATGTCGCAAGGAGGGGAAGGGAAAAACTCGCTGCGCTCAGGCAGTTTCCCTTCCTTTTTCCTCCTTGCAACAGAAATTCAAGGCGCCGCATAGAGCAGGGAAAGTCAAAGGCAAACAGCCAAACCATCTGGACGTCAGCCAGAACGACAAAGGCCAACCTCGCGACGGGTTGGCCTTTTTCTTTTGACGTTGAGCCCTTGATGGCGCCTTGGATTTTTGTTGCGGGGAGGATAAAGAAGGGAGGCCTGTCTGAGCGAAGCGAGTTTGCCTCCCTTCCCTCCCCGCGACAAAAATCCAAGGAGGGGGTCGCCATCTCGGGCGCGCCTTTCTTTGCTTACTTTCTTTGGCAAGACAAAGAAAGTGAGTCGGGCCCGACAGGGCACGAAAGGGAGGTGGACCACCAAGACCAAAACCAACCGCCCCTTCCCGTCAGCATGTCACTGCAACATAAACGTCTCGTACTCCAACCGATCCAACTTCCGATCCAGAATCACCAGACTCGCCATCACCACCAGCAGCAGCGACACGGCAAACCCATACCCATACCAGGCCGGCCCAAGCTGCAGCGTGATCCACGTCAGCACACCGTTGAGCACGACAAACGCAGCCGTCAGCCCCAGCACCACGCGCCGCCGGTCCAGGTAGAAGAAGATATTCAGCACACCCAGAAACACCACCTGCAAGCTCGCAGCAATGGTGTCGACATACAGCAGCGGCAGATACAGCTCAGAAATCTGCAGCACCCGCAGCACCGAAGCCCCCACGGCAAACAGCACCAGCGCCGCCATCGCCTGGATCTTCACGATCTCGTACAGGCCCGCGCGGATGGTCTGCACCATTGTGTTGCGCATGTCTTCGATGTGCTCCAGCGATGCCCCACCCCGCACAGCGTCGTAAAACGCGTCGTAGTACTCAACGAAATCCGTCTCGATGCGCACCAGGAACACCGCCATGCCGGGGATGATCCCCAAGTACGCCAGAAACACCGGAATGTCATAGATGACCGACGCATGCAGCGGCCCGATCACCTGCTGCCCCGTGCCCGGCGCATACCAGAACATGAACTTGTCGAGCCAGATGCCGAGGTTGTACAGCAGCCCGATCAGCATCAGCGACGGATACGCAAACCGCTTGTCGAACACCTCGAACGACAGGAAACGCCGTCCGCTGAAGTTGCGGTAAATCAGCCCCGCCATGCCGATCAGCAGACACAGCTGCCCCAGCACGAAACCCAGCAGCAGCCCCTCCAGCCCCACGCGGTTGAACAGCAGCGCCAGCAGCACCGTGAGCGTGTAGCCGATCAGGAAGATCCACACGATCGCCTTGTACTGCTTCATGCCCGACAAGAAGATCACCGCGATCCAGATGTTGGCCATGACCACGAAGCCCGCCAGCATCAGCACCCGGTAGATGGCCGACTGCTGCGGAAACGCGAACAGCACAACGAGCAGCCCCAGACCGCCCGCCACCAGCGTCATAACCAACGACACGGCGTGGTAGTTGGGCAGGACGAGGTCGTCGCGCTTCTCGAACAACCGGTCGGACGTGAAACGCGTGAAGGCGAGCTGCAGCGGCCCCGTCAATATCAGACTCACCGCAATCAGGTAGGTAACGGACACCTGGAACTGCGTGATGAGCGAGCCGGGAATCACGAACGGCAGGCTCAGAATACCGATCAGCAGAATCCCGACGATGGACAGAATCCACGGCCCGGAGCTGATGATGCCGGCGTAGGTGTAGGCGCGCAGCAGCCCGAGCAGGCTGTCGCGCTTGAGCATCTTGCGGAGCTCGAACCCGATGCCGGCCATCAGTGTGCTCCCTGCTTGTGATTCGGGTGAGCATGATGCGGGCAGGCCGCAGCTGCAGTCTTGGCACCCGCTTCCGTGCTCAGATCCGGCAGCGAGCGCAGGCGGTCGTATAGCTCGCGATAGGCGCCGACCATCATCTCCTGCGTGTAGTAGCGCTCCACGCGAGCGATGCCGGCGGCCTGTGCGTCGTACCAGCGCGATTCATCACGCAGCAGCGTGAGCACCTCGCCGGCCAGCGCGGCCGGGTCGGCAATACGCACCACGGCGCCAGCGGCGCCCAACGCTGCATCGTCGCCTTCCAGGCCAAACAGCAGCTGGCGGCATGAACCCACATCGGTGGTGACCGAAGGCACACCGGCAGCAAACCCTTCGAGCACCACCAGCGGCAGCGCCTCGCTGATCGAACTCAGCACCAGCACGCCCACTTTGGGCAGGATGTCGTCGATCTTCTGGAAGCCGAGAAACTTGATGCGGTCGCCCAGGCCCAGGCTTTCGGCCAGGCTATGGCATTCGTGCGCGTATTCCGGGTCCTCATCTTCCGGGCCGGCAATCCAGCCTTCGGCGTCGGGCATCTCGCGCGTGATGGTCAGCATGGCGCGGATGAACGTCTTCACGTCCTTGATCGGCACCACCCGCCCGATCAGGCACATCACGCGCGGCACCTTGGCCGGGCGCTTGTCGCGCAATGCAGCCAGGCGCGGCAGGTTGATGCCATTGGGGATGCTGCGCGTCTTCTCGGCCGGCGCGCCGTCGATCACCTGCCGCAGCCGGTTGCCCTCGTACAGCGCCGTGATCTCTTCGGCGGCGTCATAGCAGACACGGCCCATGGTTTCAAAGAAGCGCACCCACAGATCACGGAAGTAGCTGATCTGCGCGATGTCCTTCTCGAAGATGCTGCGGTTGTCGCGAATCCACTGGCTCTGGAACAGGTCGATCTTGCGTTCCTTGGTGTAGATGCCGTGCTCCGACACCAGCAGCGGACGCCCGCGCTTGTAGCGCAGCAGCGCCCCCAGGAAACCCGCATAGCCGGTCGAGATGGTGTGGAACACCTTCACCGGGATCAGGTTTTCGGCAATGCGCACCAGCTGCCAAAGCGGCTTGTGCATGATGCGTACGGTCCAGAAGTAATCGGTGAACGACGGATCGGTGCAGTAGCGCCGGTAGTAGTCCGTCATCATGTCCCAGGCGCGGTGGCTGTAGAGGAATTGCTCCTCAGCCAGCGGGCCGTCGTCGCGCAGGTCGGCAATGGACGCGCGAATCAGGTCGGCCGTCTCTTCCTTGTGCGCAGGATTGCGCAGCGCTTCGTGCAGCTTGCGCGAGCGCTCGAAGGCGGCCGGGTCACCGCCGCTGGCCTGCACCAGGGGCGGCGCCGGGAAGTCGTACAGGTAGTGGCACTCCACGTGCACCACGTTGTCGGGGATGGCGTAGACGGGCTTGCCGTAGTCCTCGCGGCGGCTGCCGATAAAGACGACGGCAAAGCGGATGTCCGGAAACGCCCGGATCATCTGGTTGACCCAGCTCGACACCCCGCCGCTCACGTAGGGAAACGTCCCTTCGAGCAGCAGCGCGACGTCGGCGGACTGGGCGCGTGGAAATTGGTCGCTCATGATGTCCAGTAGCGCAGCAGCGGACGCAGCAATGGCAGCGGCGAGCGGTTGGAGAATTGCGCCAGCGCGGCGCGTGCGCCAGCGTAGTCGCGGCGCAGGTAGCAGGCCTCGGCCAGCGGCGGCAGCAGGCGGTCACGCGGAAAGCCGAGCCGCTCGGCTTCGCGCAGGTGCGATTCGGCCACATCGGGCTCGCGGCGCGACAGGGCCAGCCGGCCGCGCATGTACCACAGCGCCGCGTTGTCCGGCTGGATATCCAGCGCCGCGCTGGCGTAGCGCTCCACCTGTTCAGCGGTGTAGCGGTACACATCGCCTTGCACCAGGTTCTGGTAGATCAGCTCCCAGTACAGATCGGCCAGGCGCTTGTTGATGTCATAGCGGGCCTCGGGCGTGGTGGCTTCTTCCAGGCGCGGCAACTCAGCCAGGATCTTCTGCATCAACACCTTCTCGGCGTTGTCGAGCATGCCGTAGGCCAGCAGGCGGATGTCGTCCACCGGGTCGGCCAGCAGGTCACGCAGTACGGGGCTGGCCGTGCGGGTCGGCATCGACTGCATGGCCACCAGCGCGGTCATGCGGCTTTGCACGGGTGCGCGCTCGTTGCTGAGCTGGGCGCGCAGCCGCGCCCCACCGCCGTGCGTCACGCGCGAAATCAAATGCGCAACAAACACCGGCAAGCCCACGTCGGCGATGTCCTTGTCGCCCTCCGGCTTGGGGAACAACTTGCCAAGCAGCAGACTGCCCAGCACCAGCAGACACCCCGCCACCGGCACGAAGAAGCACAGGGCGACGAGGTAGCCATACGTCCAGACAAACGGCACGCGATAACGGCGCGGCAGCAGGCGCCAGGCGGCCAGCCCGATCAGCGCGGCGGCGGTCCCTTGCAGCAGCAGGCACGACAGCAGCAGTGCCAGGCTGTTGCCGGCGTGCAGCACCATCACCACCGCTGCAATCTGGGCCGAGATACCGGCGAGCGTGAGCTTGAACATGGTCGCGTGCCCTCGCTTCAGCCGTCGAGGTGGCAGCGTGCGATGAAGCGCACCAGCGCCTCACCAGGGTGCTCGCCCGTCACGTGCAACGTCTGGACGCCAATGTGCGACTGCTCGAAATCGACGCCGAACTGGGCGCGCAGGCTGTCTTCAATGCGCACAAGGTAGGCTGACACGGCACCCGCGTCCGACAGCGGCATCAGCGTGACGATGGCACGACGGGCCTTGCCGCGCGCCTGCCAGACCACGTCCAGCGCACGGCGGCTGCGCACCACCTGCTCGAACAGCGCATCGCTGGCCTCGTCCTGGTCAAAGATGAGCGCCACCACCGACGAGTCGATGCCGGTATCGCGATGCAGGCGCGCCAGGCGGCCGAGGTCGAGTGCAAAGTCGTACGGCGCATCGGGCACGAGGTCGAGAATCTCGGAGCTGACGGTGAGGTGGCGCACGCCATCGGCGTAGTAGCCCAGCAACACCAACAGGAACTGCAGGTTCTCGTACGACAGCGAGAGGAACGGCATCTGCTGCACGACCACGATGCCGATCAACTCGTCAGCACCTGACAGCACCGGCGCGCAGGCGACGTAGCGCGAGCTGTCTTCATGGCGCAGCTCGGGCGCCTGCGGGTGGCCCAGCGTGTGAGTGTCGATGCAATGGCGGATCAGCGGGTCGTCAGCGACGATGTCGAACGGTGTGCCGACGCGGGCCACGGGGTCAGTGTCGACTTGGTTGCCCGTCACACGCACCATCGCCGCCACTTCCAGTTGGCAGGCCTGCGCCGTCCATTGCAGGAACTGCACGGCACCCGGCAGTTGTGCCACGTCGGGCTGGTTGGTACCGTCGCAGTGTTCGCGTGCGGCCAGCGCCAGGTTACGCAGTTGCGTGAGCGTGTCGCGCAGCGTAGTCGGCTTGGCCAGCAGATCGTTCTCCAGCCGCTCGTGTGAAAGACGCAGCAGGAAGTGGTTCTTGGTCAGCGCGGCCAGGCGGTCGTTCAGGTAACCGTTGACGGTGCGCGCACGCGAGAGCCGCGCGCCCCAGATATCACCGAACTGCCCGCCGATCAGCACGAACATCAGCCCGCCCAGAAAGTACATGCGGGGGAAGGCGCCGGCCGCCGCGGCCTGCCCGTAGAACAGCCACCACGCACCCAACACCACCAGCGCAGCGGCCGCGCCTAGCAGCGTGCCGTAGCGCAGCGCCAGGATGAGCGGCACCAGCCAGATCCACGGGAACCCGTAGCCGAGCAGCAGCGGATTGTCCGGCACGAACAGCCAGACGATGCCGATGGCAACGATCGTGGCGCCCAGCGTTTCCAGCACCGCGCTCGGGCTCGACACGGCCGGCGCGATCAAACGCCCATACCACGACGATGCGCCGATGCCCTGCGCATTGCGCCGACGATCGCGCCCGCGCGCCTCGGCTGCGGCGGACTGCGCGCTCTGCCGCGAACCCTGCGCCGCTTCGGTTTTCATCAGCCTCGGCCCAGCGGCGAGAGCAACTCGCGCAGCAGCTTCTGCGCCACCGCCGAGACGGCATCGCGGCTCCAGCCGGTGCGGCTACCGGCCGCGCTCCAGATCACGTTGCCGCTCTGCACGTCGATCACCTGCAGCGTGATGCCGACGGCGGGCTCGCCATCCACGCCCACCTTGTAGCGCCACTCGTCCACGGCGCCGGTCAGGGCATAGCGAGCCTTCTCGCCGCGCGCCCAATCCAGCGCGCGGGCCACGGCCTCGCGCTCGGCGGGTTCGAACAACGATTCGCTGTTCAAATTGGCCGGATATTGCTTGAGGTTGGTAAAGCCGCGCGCCTTCAGGATGCTGGTGGCGATGGTCTCGGCACGCAGCCCGGCCTGCGGGGTTTCGGTGTAGTTGACGATGGGCAGCACGACCCATGCGTCAGACGCGCTGGTGGCCGGTGCGCGGCCGCTGTCGACCACGGCACACGCAGACAGCGCAAGCGCCACGCCAACGCCTGCAGCGGCGGCCAGCCAGCGGCGGCGGCGGCCGGCTTTCATCTTGTCGAGCAAGGGTGTCATCGCTTTCTCCTGGATGCTTCCGTTGTTCTTCATGCTGGTGTTTTCCCGTTCTGCTTGTTCGTTGTTTGTTCGTCGCTTGCGCATCAATAGAGCCATCGGTATCGCAAGCCGATTTCCGTCAGCGGCGATGTGCCCGACCGCGTGATCGATTGGTGTTCGATGTACAGCGCCAGATGGTCGTTGCCGAACACGCTGCCCGCCACCCCAAGCTGCGCCTGCACGCCCCACCCTTCGCGATTGTCGTGCAGCATGCCGACATCCATGAACGGCCGCCAGGCGCGGGTGTAGCGGTCCAGATAGTCCGTGCCGAAGCCAAACAGCATGCCGAACTGTGCAAACGAACGCGGCATGATCTGGTTGACGTCTGGCGTACCGTCGCCCGGCAGCAGGCGCGCCATCAGCGGGCTGACGGTACCTGATGCGTTGTAGCGCGCCACCGTGCCGACCACGCGGATGGTGTAGTCAGGATATTCCACGCGGAAACGGTGGCCGATCTCGCCGTCAACCACCATGCCGCTGCCCAGGAACGAGCGGTCCTGCCCATAGAAGCGGTCGCCCTCCACCCTTGCGCGCACGTACTCGTTTTGGGTCAGGCGCCAGTTGTTGCCGATCGAGAACAGATCCTTCACACCGCCCACGCGCAGTTGCGGCGTTTCGTTGGCAGGCTGGTTGCGGCCAATCGACAGCTCGGTGCCCAGCGGCCCCACCTGTCCCAGCAGCCCATCCAGCCGGAATGCATAGAACGATGCCAGCCCCTGGCGCCAGCCCACGGTGCCCTTCCACTGCGTGTTCTGCGTCTGGTACTGAGATATCCAGTCGACGCTGCGATCCTGCGCCGGCACACCGGTGAGCTGCGTGTCGTCGATCGAGCGCTGGTTCCGCTGGGTGGCGCGCAGCAGCATGCTGGTGTGGTCGGTCAGGCGCATGCCGGCCGCGGCGCTGGTCTCGAAATACGTAAGCGGCGCCTGCTTGAACCACGTCTCGCGCGGCTCCAATGCCTGTGCGTTGGTCAGCAGCGTCTCCTGCACGCGCTCGTGTATCTGCTCATCGTCGGGCGCGGTGGTCAGCCCCTCGAACGACAGGCGCTGTGCCTCGCCCAGGCGGTCCGTCATCACGTTGGCGTCGATGCGGTTGTAGAGCGGGATGCGGTCGGGCGTGTCGTCCAGCAGGCGGTTGAGCGTCTGCAGGTCGCGCTCAGCCAGAGCGATGGAGATCTCGGCATAGGCCGGGCGCGTCATGCGGCGCGCGTACTGCTGCAGTAGCCAGGCACGTGCCAGGTCATTCGCTTCCTGCGACAGCGCCCAGCCCAGCGCGGCTTCCTTGGCCACGGCGGAGACGAGTTGATCGCTCACGCGGGCCTGTTTGCGTTTGTCAGTCGGCGCTTCTGGCGGCTCGGGCGGCAACGTGTCGATGTCGCCCAGCTCGGACTTGTCCATGGCCGACCGACCGCCCTCGCGTGCCTGCTTCGTGGCGCGGCGATCATCGCGCAACAACTCGATGAGCAGGCGCTGCGACAGGTCACCGGACCCGAACGTTTGGGCCAGCGCGACGCGTCGGGCGCGCAGTTCAGTACGGGAATCCTCTTCGAGCGGTACCGCATCATCATCGCCCACCGTGACGCGTGTACCGACACGGCGGCCCGTGGGCGCCTTGGTTTTGTCGCCTCCGACCTTGTCTTCGGCACGCCACAGCAGCCACCACGCTTCGCGACGCAAGCCCCAGGCAGCATCAGCCTGACCGGCCATCTCGCGCGCATCGGCATAGGCCAGCAGCCAGAGCGGATCGGTCTGCATCGACTTGCCCTGGCGGCCCAGGAAGCGCAGCGCGAGGTTGGCGTCGAACAGTTGCAGCCCGGCCGCAGCGTAGGCGCCCCAATAGGCGGAATCGTTCTCGGCCTCGCCGCGCCACAGGGCCAGGGCGCGTTTGAGTTCGGCATTCTGGCCGGAGTCGAGCAGGCCCCACAGGAAGGCGGCCTTCACATCGCTGCCGGCATCGGGCAGCGAGACAGCGCGGCGCAAATCACGCATGGCCGCATCCCATTGGCCGCTCTGGCGGAAGTACTCGGCACGCGCGCCGAGCACACCGGCGGATTGCTCGGCGGCTTTGCGTTGCTCCGGTGTGAGCGAGGCGAGCAGCCCTTCGATGCGGCGGAAGGCACGCGCCCGCGTGTAGTAGTAGATGGCCTGCTGCAGGTGGACCATCGTGCCGTCCTTGCGGAAGGCCAGTTCAGACAGGCGGCCGGCGTCGATGGGGCTGGCGTCGTAGAAGTCGATCATCGTGGTGAGATCGTCCGGCTCTGCCTTGCCACCAATCAGCAGTTGGCGATACGCCTTGCGTGACAGATCATCGCGCTGGTTCAGACGCGCGAGCTGCGCGAAGGTGCGCCAGTAGAGATCGTCCGTGGGCGAAGCGGCCTTCTCCGCGGCCTGCATGGCCATGAGCGCCTGCTCGAACTGCCCGCGTACGTACAGGATGTTCGCCAGCTTGAGCGCGTATTGCGCGTTGGGGCCAAATTCCTTCTGCAGGCGCACGTACGTGTCGTAAGCCTGGTCGTCCTTGCCGGCACGCTCAGCCAGGTTGGCATAGCGCTCCAGCACCGCCTGCCGGTGCGCGCCACGCGCAATGCTATTCAGATACGCCAGCCCCTCTACCGGCTCGCCCAACCGCTCATACGCGGCGATGATCTGGTCGAGCAGCTTCATGTCGCCCGGCTGGCGGCTGGCCTGGTAGCGCAGTCCGGCCAGATAGGCGTGGTCTTCGTTGAGTGCGGGGGCCAGACGCAGCACGTGCTGCCAGGCAGCATCGTCGCCGGTGGATTGCGCGTACGACAGCCAGTAGTTCAACGCGACCATCGGCTGGCGGTTCCACTCAGCCACCTGGGCGGCGCGCTCGGTCCAGATCTTCAGGTCGGGGCGCTGACGCACAGCGGCCTCGGCCACGCGCATGGCGTCGTTCAGGTTGCCGCTGCCCATGAAGACCTGGAAAGCGAGGTCGTAGTCATCCGCATTGAAAGGCGCGATGCCGCGTACGATGGCCTGAGCGCCCTTCGGTTGCGAAGACGATTCGGCATCGTTGGCTTTGTCCGCCACGTGGCGGATGCGTGCGGCATGACGCTGGCGGCGGGCCAGGCCCTCTGGGCCGTCCATGAACACCACGTCGGTCGGACTCGGCAGCGGTTCGGGCCGGCCAGCGAATGCCCAGTCATGACGCACTGCACCCGACGCCAAGGCAATCCCCGCGTTCGTCTGGCGCCACGACAGATGCAGCAGGCGACGCGCGTACTGGTCGGCCAGATCGGGGCGATTGCATGCCTGAGCCAGGCGCGTAAGGAAGCGCAGCGTTTCGGTATCGTCGATCAGCGGGCCGACGCGGCGCTGCGCCTCGGTCATGGCATCGTCGAGCAGGTTGCCGCCCTGCAATGCCTTGAGGCCGGCGATGAAATAGCGGCGCTGCTCATCGAGCGACTTGGCGGTGTCCTGCGCGGCAAAGTTGGCAGCGGCGGCGGCGCGGTATTCACCCACGCCCAGCGCGATTTCGGCGGTACGCGCCTGCCACTGCGCGGCGCGGGCCACGTCCTGCTTGGCCAGGCGCTGGTAGAACTGCATGGCAATCGCGCCCTGATCCAGCCCACGGGACTTGGCCGCAAGAATTTCCAGCTCGGGTGCGGTCCACCGGTAGTCGAGGGCTTGTTTGAGCAGACCACGCAGGTCGACCAGCATGGCCGCACGCTGTGGATCATTCGGTTGCAGCGCATAGGCGCGTTGCTCGCGGATGGCGATATCGAGCAGCAACGCTTCACGGTCGAGCGACTTGTCATGCAGTGCACGCATGCGGGCGACCATGGCTTCGGCCTCTTCCAGCCGGCCGGTGCGCACGTACTGGGCGGCCAGCACGCTGAGGAATTCCCCATCGTTCGGGCGCACGCGCAGCCAGGCTTCCAGATAGGCCACCGACAGCGCATCGACCTTGCCACCTTCCAACAGGCGGGCCTCCAGGCGCTCGCGCGGGAACATCAAGGCGAGCGCCAGCCCGATCAGCGCGCCAAGCGTGCCGATCAGCCAGGCAGGCAGCAGCCGTTCACGCGGGGTCAGGTCAGCAGACCACATCGACACGTTGATAGGTCACGGTTTGAGCAGCAGTTCCAGTCAGGTCAACGCGCACGGTGTTGTCCTGTGCACGGGCGGTGCGGGCGGGGTTGCCGTTGACCTTCACGCGACAGGCGCCCGCGTTGGCCAGACGAACGAACGGCTTGTAATAACCGCCCGCCTCGAAACTCATCTCGTTGCCGCTACGCGCGAAGTTGCGCACGAAGGCTGCGGCTTCCGCAATGTATGTCGGCTTGTTCGATTCTGCCTCCGGTGCGACGGTAAAACGTGCTGCCCCCTCGTCGAGGTGAATATAGATGCCGCCGGCTGCCTTGTCATAGCCAACCACGCCCTGTGCATCGGCCAGCCGCGGTGTGCCGGGCGCCATCCAGCGCAGTTCGCGCAGATCGCCATCACCGCGCACGACCCAGGTGTTGCCGTCATCGACATCACGGGCAACGGCCATGTTGCGGAAATCCAGCACCTTGACCACGTATTCGGTGGAATAGATCGGGAACACCGGCTGCGAGAGCGCGTAGTCGTAGACCTTCTTCAAGGCCTTGAGCGACGCAAGCTTGGTGCCCGAATACATGTGGTAGTAGATGTTGATGGGCTTGAAGCGATACGGCGTGTCGGTCATCTGCAGCGTTTCAATCAGGCGATCGAAACCGTAGAAAGGCCCGGTCCAGTCATTGGTATAGACGTTTTCGTTCTGGTTGGGTGCAAACACCTGGTAAGCCCCCGGGCCCTTGTCGATACCCAGCGGCGCGATCTCCGTCCACGACGGCGAGCTGCGCGTAATGGTGGTATCGCCACCGTTGAGGTTGAGCACGCCCGCATCCCAGGTCATGCGCACGGCAAGCTCAGGCGGCTGGCAGTCGCCCGACCACTGCAGGATCTTCACGCGCTTGCCCGGCGGTGCCAGACGCTCGTTGATGTAGTTGATGGAACCCGAGATTTCGCGGTCCAGACTGAATTTGTAGCCGGGAATGGTCAGCGCGAAGGCCGTATCGCCACCGCCTGCATCCTTACCCGGCCCCTCTTTCGTTGCAGGGCTCTGGACCGTGCGGCTCCAGTCAAACGGGTGCGAATAAGTGTGCGTGCCCAGCTCCACGTACGGCAACGCGAACATCTTGCGGGCAATCGCCTCCAGGCGGGGTGTCAGCTTGGGATACAGGCCGCTGGAGCCCACCTCTCCTTCGATGACCGACAGCGTGGTCGGGATGCGGTACTTATCCCACACGTCCTGCAGCAGCACCTCGCCGGAATACTCCGGGCCGGGAAACTCGGCGCGCGAGGCAAAACCGTCGCCATCCACGTGCACCAGCATGAGGCGGCGGCCGTTTTCCGACGTCACATCCGGGATCGGCATGTTGGGAAGCGCCAGCGCGCGACGCAGGAATTCGATCGGTTGCACCACCCAGCGCGCCTGCTCAACGGTGTCCATCGAGAACACCGCGTACGGATTCAGCACGTAGCCGCCCCAATCGGTGATGGCGGCGGCGTCAAATTCGAAATTGCCCGATTTCAGACGCAGCAGCGACTGTCCGTGGTCGCCCACCCGAATCGGCTGGGCCTCGCGGCGCTCGGGCTGCGGCGCCATCTCGAAACCGATGATCTTGTCTTGCGACACCACCGACAGCGGTCCGCTAGCGCGCCCGCGCACCAACTGCAGCTTGAACATGTCGGCCATGCTGCCGTCCACCGGCAGGCCGAACTGGTTCATGAAGGCGATGTGCACGCCGTCATGAATGCGCTGCCGCACCCACGACGACAGCGCTGCCACCTGCTTGATCGGGCTGGTGTTCACCCACACCACCACGCCGGCATAGCGGTCGGGCGGTACAGATGCGGGCAGCGGCTTGTTGATGTCGGCGTACTCGACGTCGTAGCCGAGAAAGTTGAGCGGCGTGGCAATGAAGCGCACGCCCTCGCTGGTGTCGATGGTGGTGCGTGGGTCGCGGTCTTGCAGGATCAGCACCTTGCGCGGCAGCACCTCGATGCGCCCCACGCCAATCGTCGACAGATCTGGATCCGTCACGTACGGCACCAGCCCCTGCGCCTTGATGCGCTTGGCCGTCTCGCGCGCGCAGGCGCGGTCGGCCGGCGGGCAATAGTCGATGGCGATCACGGGCAGGTGGTACTCGTCGCGAATCTTGCGCACCTGGCCCATCAGCCATTCGCGGTCGGCATCGCTGACTTCCTTGTACTGCTTGCTGCCTTGATCCCAACCGCGGTACAGCGATTCAAACGCCACCGCATAGGCGAGGTCATGCACCTGCGGCAGGATCTCAAAGCCACGGTTGAAGATCAGCTTGGCATCCGGATAACGCGCCTTGATCGCCCGGATCACGCGCACCATGCCGGCTTCTTGCGCCGCGCGCGCCGCATCGTCCTTGGCGACAAGCTGGTACGAGTCGAGCGTATCGAGGAAGAAGCCGCGATAGCCCTTGTCCCACAGCGGTTTGATGACGTGATCGACATAGAAGGCCGGCCAGTCTGGCTGGGCCTGGTCCACCACGCGCGACGCCCATGCCGCGTTGCGGCCAGACAGCCAGGCCTTGGGCAGATCCTTGTACCAGTTGCGCTCGGGCGTGACCTCGCCCACGCTCACGTAGGCGTACCACTGTGTCTTGGGTGTCTTGAACTGCGACGGATCAAAGCCGTGGTCCGGCTCGATGACGACCGCGTCAAAGGCACGCAGCTGTGCCACGGGCGGCTTGTCGCCGTAGTACCAGGCAATATTTGGCGCGTTGGCCGAGCTTGAAGACGTGACCCCTGATGCACCGGGCCCGGTGGTGGCAGACGCCTGTTGAGCAAGCGTCACACAAGGCATCGACACGAGTGCGGCCGCAACCCAGGCTGCAAACCCGGACACAACCCGTCCGATCGTCCCTGCCGTATTCCCCCGTTTCCCCCCGGTGCGCCACTGTACGCGGCTGAGAATCCACATGACCTACCACTCCTATGCAACTGTGTGCACACAACTCCGTGCCACATTGGGCCGATCTGCGCCGGCACTGAAATAGCGGCGCCAATACTTACGCCAAACGGAACATTTGCCCTTTCTCCGGAATGCCCCCCGCAAACGCAGGCCCCGCAAGGCAAACCGAGGCAATATGTTCCCAGGCTGCAAGTATCACCCATGGTGTGGGTACGCGGCAAACCACTTTTCGATGGCTATGCACCACACCGGGACATAGACAATTGTTTAACGTGGGCCCCGACATGCGTGATCCGCGCTGTGGTTTGACAAAGCGATCCCGGCTGCACCATGATCGTCCGCAGCCACATTCCGAGCGGCCTTGCAGCGCAACGGCACGCCCGCCCCGCCACCATGTCCGCCTTCATCCTTGTCGCGCTCATCCTGATCAGCGCCTTCTTTTCTGCTTCCGAGATCGCGCTCACTGCCTCGCGTCGCACCCGCCTGCAAACGCTGGCCGACGATGGCGACACCCGCGCCCTGCGCGTGCTGCAGCTCAAGGACACGCCCGGCAACTTCTTCACCGTGGTGCAGATCGGCGTGAATGCGGTGGCGATCCTGGCCGGTGTCATCGGCGACAGCCAGATCTCGGGGCCGTTGGCCACGTGGCTGGGCGACTGGCTGCCAGCCGCCCGTGCCGAGCGCATCGCCAGCATCGCCGGTTTCATCATCGTGACGGGGCTCTTCATTCTGTTTGCCGACCTGCTGCCCAAGCGCCTGGCGGTGCTCTACCCCGAGCGCTGCGCGCTGGGCGTCATCGGCCCGATCCAGACCTGCCTGCGCGTGCTGCGGCCAGTGGTCTGGCTATTCAACGGCGCGGCTGACCTATTCCTGAAGCTGTTTGGCGTGCCCACGCACCGCGTTGAGCAGATCACCACCGAAGACATCACCGCCATGGTGGGCGCTGGCGCCGAGGCAGGCGTGCTGCGCAAGCACGAGCTGGCCATGATCGAGAACGTGTTCGAGCTGGAATCGCGCACCATCACCTCGGTCATGACCGTGCGCGACGAGGTTGTCTACTTCACGACCGACGAGCCGCTGGAATCGATCAAGCTGAAGATCATCGCCCAGCCGCATGCCGAATACCTCGTCTGCCGCGACGATATCGACTCGGTGCTCGGCTTCATCGCCTCGAAGGACATCCTGAAGCAGATCCTGTCGGAGGAATCCGCCACTGTGATCCGCAACCTGGCCAAGCACTTTGACAAGAACCTGCTGGTGCTGCCTGACACGCTCAACCTGTCGCAGGCGCTCACGCGCTTTCGCGAGATGCACCAGAGCTTTGGCGCGGTGGTCAACGAGTATGGGCTGGTGGTGGGCATCGTCACGCTTGACGACATCGTCGGCGCGGTGATGGGTGACATCCTCTACCTGGGCGAAGACGAGCAGATCGTGCGCCGCGATGACGGCTCCTGCCTGATCGATGGCGTCACGCCCATCGGCGACGTCAAGCGCGCCTTCGACCTGGACGACCTGCCCGGCGAGCACCACATCGAAACCATCGCCGGGCTGGTCATCTACGCGCTCAAGCGCATCCCCAAGAAGAGCGAAAGCATCGACATCGGGCCGCTGCACATCGAGGTGCTCGACATCGACAACCACCGCATCGATCAGTTGCTGGTGTCGCGGCGCATCGATCCGGCTGCCTCGCCCGTTTCCTCCGCATCGTGAGCGGCAAACACGTCCTTGGCGGCAAACATGCCGTTGAGTGCCGCCGGAAAGCCCGCGTATAGCGCCATCTGCAGGATCGTCTCGGTAATCTCGTGGCGGGTGAGCCCCACGTTGAGCCCCGCGGCGATATGCACCTTCAGTTGCGGTACCGCATTGCCCAGGGCCGTAAGCGCGGCAATGGTGGCGATCTCACGCTCGCGCAGCGTCAGACCTGGGCGGCTGTAGACATCGCCAAACCCAAATTCGACGATGTAACGACCGAGGTCGGGCGAGATGTCGGCCAAGGCCTCGACCACGCGTTCGCCGGCCACGTCATCGACTTCCTTGAGTTTTTGCCAGCCCCGGGCGTAGCGATCACGATTCGGGGCGTCCTGCAGGTTGGCGTGGTTTGCGGCTTGCGGTGCGGTTTGTGCGATCTGCGTCATGTGCGTCCTCGTTCGATTGGCGTTTCGGCTGTTGTTTCGATTTGCGAGATGAGGAAGCGGAACCCAGCGCGCTTTCTGCGGCGGCAATCCGGGCCCGGATGCCGTCGTAGTTGACGATCTTCTCGCGCAGCACGGCCAGTGTTTCGGCCCGCGCGCGCTGCTCCGCCTCCAGCGCCGCGGCATGCAACTCCAGCAAGCGTTGGCGCGCTGACACACTCTCCAGACTGTCGCCCTGCCGCCGCAGCGCTGCGTACTGCAGCATCTGCGCAATCGGCATGCCGGTGTCGCGCAAGCGCAGCAGGAACGCGAGCCACGTCATGTCTTCCGCACGGAAGACGCGGTGGCCGTTATCGCGCCGCTGCACGCTGTCGAGCAGGCCGATGCGCTCGTAGTAGCGCAGCGTATGCGTCGACAGGCCGGTGGCTTCTGCAACTTGGGCGATGGTCAGGAAAGTGGTCATGAACGGAGCTTAGAAGTTAGAGCGCACTCTAAGTCAAGCGACTTTAGCGCAGGTTTGCACCAGCCTGACGGGCAGCCCCAAAACAAAACGCCGGCCCCTTTCGAGGGCCGGCGTTTTGGTGTGCAGAAAAACCGGGAAACCGGTTAGCCGCCCTTGCCGAACTCGCTCGGGCTCGCCACCTTCGGACGGTGGTCATGCTTCTTTTTCTTCTTGTGGTGGTGCGCCTTCTTCTCGCCTGCTGCCGGGGCTGCGGCGGGTGCCGGGGCAGCGGCGGGTGCAGCCGGAGCGGCCGGGGCGGAAGCCTGCGCAAATGCGCCGGCGCTGAAGACTGCTGCCACGAGGGCAGCCAGAAGCTTGTTCATCGTGTTGTCCTTATGAAAATACGGAGATGCGGCGCACCCGGTAACAGGATGGAACGTGACCCAATGCGTCCCTCGCCACTGCCATTCAACGCGCGACCCCAGCATCGGGATGACCCGCGCATCACCGGGCAGTGTGGTGCAGGCGCTGGCCAATGTCCACCTGAAGCCTGACGATACGCCGATGTGCAGATCGGCACGTTGATACGTCTCAACAAAAATTGACAAATATTGCGTGACACACTTTCTACATTGTTACGCGCGCTTACATCGTGGGAAGAACGCTTACAAACAGCGGTACACGGCCTCACGATATGAAGCGTTTTTGGAGGCATGGATCGCACATTGGACGAGATCCATGTATCTGAAGTCCCGCTATATCCTCAAGGAGTCTCACATGAAAGTCGCTCAATCCCTGGCCGCTCTGATCGTTGCTGGTGCCTTTGCCGCCCCCGTGTTCGCAGCTGGCACCGCGTCCGCACCGGCTGCTGCTCCCGCACCGGCACCGGCCGCTGCGGCGACTGCCACCGATGCCGCTTCCGCTCCGAAGGCCGAAGCCAAGCACGAGAAGAAGCACCACGCCCACAAGAAGGCGCACAAGGCTGCAGCCAAGTCGGAAGCCAAGACAGATGCCGCTTCGGCACCGAAGGCCGCTGAACCCGCCAAGCAATAAGGCGATCGTGCAGTGAAAAACGCCGGGAATTCCCCGGCGTTTTTTTATGCCTGCTTAAACCGCATCAATGCAGGTGCGGCAGACGCTTCGTACCTTCGATCTGCACGGCTTGCAGCTCATGCGGCTTGAGCCCCAGCACGCTCAAGATCGTCGGTGCGATCTGGTTGGTGTCGACATGCTCGTCCACCACATCGGAGCCGATGCCTGCGCCCCACACCACGATCGGCACGTGGCGGTTCTCCGGACGGAAGCCACCATGTTCGGCGATCTTCGACAGCTTGCTGCCCGCCCACACCGTGCCCTGCTGCGCGATGCCGACCACATCGGGGAAGCGATCGTCGCTGGGCTTCACACCAAAGAAGTCGGCCACCTCCTCACCGATCACGAAGCGGCTCGCGCCGGCCTGCGTGAATGGCTTGGCGGTTGCATTGCCCGCCGCATCCGAACCCACGCCCGTGCCCGAATAGCCCAGCAGGAACTGCTTGGCGAACCGCAGCGCGGCTGGCGAGCGGTCGTTCAGCCATAGCAGGATGCCGTCGTCATCCATTGCATGCGCGACAAGGTGCGGCTTGGTCGCATCCTTGCAGGTGGCGGCGTACTTTTCCCACGCGCAGTTGAGCGCGTCGATCATGTCGCCGTCGTTGACGATGGTCAGGTCTGCGCGGCTGTTGGGCGATTGACCATGCTTGGCCGACACGATCACGACCGTGTTGGACGGGTCCGTCGCCTTGACCAACTCGCCCAACTTGTTGTCGACGAAGGTGAGCGCGCTCTGCAGCACCGGCCCCGGCACCGTGCCGTTGTTGGTGTAGCCGCCCAGGCCGCCCTTCACCTTGTTGGCGGTGTTGGACGGGTCCGGGTAGTACGCTGATTTGTTCAGCTTCTGCGCAGTCGACACGGCCTGGAAGTTCATGCCCAGGATGGCCGGCACACCCGGCGTACCGTTGCCGGCGTGGTCGTGGCCCTTGAGCCAGTTCAGCACGGCCAGCACCTTGAAGCTGTCGTAGCGCTGTGTGTCGGTGTTGTCCTTGGTCCAGTCCGGGCCGGGGCCACCAGGCCGCGACGGGTCGGTCACCGAGCTGTTGATCTCGGGCGCGAACAAGTCATCAATGCCCTGCCCGCTCGGGCCGTTGAGGATTTCATATGCCGCGTGCTTGTCCGACCAGGCCGTGTGCAGACCGTGCTTGCGCGCGACTTCAAACACGGTGTTCACCTTCAGGTACTGATGCGGATAGACCGGCGCGCACGTGATGGGCGAGACCGGCAGGAAGGCCGGGTCGATCAGGTCCTGCGCATGGCCGGTCAATTGCGAGATCTTCGAGAGATCAGCATAGAGGCCGGGGATGCCCTGGCCGCTGTCGAGGCGGTTCAGATCCTTGGCAATGACCTCGGCGTAGAACACCTCGGCGCCCGGCTTGGTGGTGTGGCAGTTGGCGGCCGTCGTACCGGCCGGCAGCAGGCTCCGGCTGTACGCGTCGTCGTAGTAGATGCCGGTGGTCTTGGGATTGCCGCCGGTCACCTGGCCGACCATGCCGGGAAACGAGTCGGACGGAAACGGCGTACGGGCGTTGCGATAGCTCACGCCCTGGTGCACAAGGCGCGCGAGCGTGGAGCCCGGATGGTTGCCGACATACCAGTCGAGATCGGACTGATGCAGACCATCGACCGAGATCAGCAGGACATGCTTGGCGTGCGCCTGCCGCACATCATGCGCATCATCGTCATCGGCATACACATGCGCAGACAGACCGCATGCAAGCGTGGAGAGTACAGCGAGCGCGAGGTATTTCTTGGGGGACACGGGATTCTCCTCTGGGATACCGCCATGAGGCGGCCCGGTCACGCTATGCCCACCGTATGTCTGTGCAGCGACCCGCGTATGTCGACCCGGTGACAAATGTAACGTCGCCTCCACCACCCGGTTGAGCCAACGTTTGCACTGTCATCGGCCGTACGGATGATTCCTCTAGAATGGCGTGCCCATCGCTTTTTCCTTGATGCTCACTTGCTCGATTCCATGCTCTCTTCGCGTGCCCTGCCCTGCTTCGCGCTTGCCTGCCTGCTGGCCCTGACCGGCTCCATTGCCAGGGCCCAGACCACGCCCGCCGCGAGCGCGGAACCCGGCGACTGGAGCGTCGCCGTCGGCCCGTCCATCTATGTGGCACCGAAGTATCCGGGCGCGAAGTCGAGCTTTGTGTTCCCGTGGATCGATCAGGAGATCGAGTACAAGCACCGGTATTTCTCGAAGGGCATGGACTTCCTGGGCGCCTACCTCGCCAACGACGACACATGGCAGGTGGGCGGCAACTTCCAATTCGATCCGACCTGGCGCCACGCACATGACGACGCGCGCTTGAATGGTCTCGGCAATGTCAACGCCACGGTGCGCGCCAAGGCCTTCGCGCAATACACGGTGTCGTTCCTGACGCTGTCCACCGACGCCGAGCAGGACATCCTGGGCAACCGCCAGGGCCTGATCGCCAATGCCGACGTGTACGCCAGCGCCCCGCTCGGCCGCTGGCTCTTCAGCCTTGGCTCTGGCGTGTCGTGGACCAACGGCCAGTACATGCGCACCTTCTTTGGCGTGGACGGCGGCCAAAGCGCGGCGTCGGGTCTGCCGGTGTTCGCCACGCACGCCGGTGTGCGCGACATCCACTTCAACGCCATCGTCACGTGCAAGCTGGATGACCGCTGGACCGCCAACGGCTCCGTCACCGTGGCGCGTCTGCGCGGTGATGCCGCCGACAGCCCGATCACGCAGCGCCGCCAGCAGACCACCGCCATGGCATCACTCACGTACCGGTTCCGTTAACCCTGCCGCGCGTGTTTCCAGGGAGCCACGCATGACCTTCGACCCATCCTCGTTGAAAGCGCTGTGCTTTGACGTGCAAGGCACGCTGGTCGACTTCACCACGCCGCTCATCGAAGCCGGTGAAGCATTGGCGACGCAGCGTGGATTCGTCGCCGACTGGCCGGAAGTCATCACGCGCTGGCGCGCCGGCTACCGCGCCGGCATGGACGCGTTCTTGGCCGGACAGCGCGCCTGGATCTCCACCGACACGATCTATCGCGAAGCGCTGGATACGCTGCTGGCCAACTACCCGTGGGCCCAGCAGGTCAGCGCGGAAGACCGCGATGCGCTCAACACAACCTGGAGCCGCTTGCGCCCCTGGCCGGATACCCAGCGCGGCCTCAGCCGGTTGCGCTCGCGTTATCTGACGGCAGCGCTATCGAACGGCAGCATGGCTTCGGTGATCCGCATTGCGCGGCATGGCGCCCTGCCCTTCGACGCCATCCTCACGGGCGAACTTGTGCAGTCGTTCAAACCCGACCCGAAGGTCTATGCCCTCGCCGTCCGGTCGCTCGGTGTGGCACCCCACGAAATCATGATGGTCGCATCACACAAATACGATCTGGTGGCGGCCCGTGCACAGGGTTTTCGGACGGCATTCATCGCGCGGCCGCTGGAGTTTGGGCCCGGTGTTGCCGTCGATATCACGCCAGATCCGACGTTCGACTGTAACGTGGCTGACATGGAAGAACTCGCAACCCGGCTTGGCGCCTAGCGCAATCGGTTGCATTAGCGCCGAACCTGCCGTGGCAGCGGCTTCGGCATGAGACAAACACCTATCAGACCAGAACACCAGCCACGCGCCTCTCCCCCAAAAGGACCATGCCTCCTTTTCGCAACAGGCGTGTTTGCAATCACCCTCAACCGTCGCCAATTTTTTTGGTAGTCTGTTTTGCAGGCAGACAATCGCTTCCGATCAACGCGCGCGGACAGCGACCGATGTCTTCAAACAAGTGGATGAACACTTGCAAGGCAGGAGGGCCTCACCATGTTGCGATGGATTGCACACTGGGCGATGAACCATGCTCCGTCTCCGGAGAAGCAGGCAGAACGTGCGCTGAACGAGCTGCGCATGGAGCTGTATCACGCGGAACAGCGCGTGATGGACGCGCAGATGCATGCGGACTACTACCGCGCGCGCATCACCTTCCTGGAAGAGGTCGTCAAGAAAGGCATTGAGCGCGTCTCCGATCAACGCAAGGGCAAGCAGGAAAGCGCGCACGCGCTGCGCGCCGGTCTCAAGTTCACGGCCGAACTGTGGCGTGAGTCGCAAGCGCAGTCGCGCGATTCACATCTGCTGCGGCGGCGCACGGCAATGTCGTTCCTCGATCCGCAGGACGGGCCCGACACGCACCGAGACCCGAAGATTCATCACCTCTCGGAGCTTGCCGCGGGCTCGCATTTCGACAGCAACCCGTTACCGCAGGCCAAGCACGTCGCTTCTGAGAAGCTGTAGCGCTGCCCCGCCTGCCCCGTCGAAACACCGGATCAACACAAGCCCCTTGGTCTCAAAGCCAAGGGGCTTTTTCTACTGCCGACGGTAGCGCTCACTCAAAACCGGGCGCGAATCCCGACGCCCGCGGTCTCACCCGTCGACAGCCCGGAAAACCGATCGACCATATACACCGCATAGAGATCGGTGCGCTTGGAAAGCGGGTAGTCATATCCGAGCGAGGCGGTCCGGCGCGTCTGGTTGAGTCCACCGGAATCGCGTGAATACGCGTAGGCCGCAAGCACCTTTCCGGTGCCAAGCGCTATCGTCACCCCACCCTCGAACATGTTCACGTGGAAGTTCTTGTTGATCACGTTGTTGTTCGTGTACGTGTATTCGCCATAGAACTTGGCGACCGACCATTCATACGACGCAGCCAACTGGGCCACTGACTGGCTGTGCAGTCCATTGATCAACCCATTCAGATCACCCGCTGCCGAATTGAAGTTCGCGTATTGATAAACGCCACCGGCTGCGAAGCCACCGTTCTGGTAAGAAAGCTGCGCCGAATACTGCTTGCTTCCATTGCCCGTGCTGCCCTCGCCGAACGCGTACATGACGCGACCGGTCAAACCGTGCAAGTCGGGCGTGGCGTACTGCACTGCATTGCTCCAGGCGGTTCCGCCAACAATCCCCTGGTCCGTCTTGTACGCCGGATACGTCCCCAGCCCGGCGTACATCTGGACGATGGTCGGCGAGAACGTGAACGACGCGTAGAACGGGTTGAACTGACACGCCTGCAGATACAGCAGGCTGCTTTGCCGCCCGAGCGTGATCGTGCCAGCCAGAGTCGAGAGCCCGACATAGGCATTGCGCGAGAACATCGGATCGCCGTTGAAGGAACCGGAGGCACCGGTATCGGCGCGGAAAAATCCCTCGATCGCGAAGATGGCCTTGTTGCCGCCGCCCAGATCCTCCTTACCGCCAAACCCCCAGAACGACGTCGACATGCCGCCGCTACCCTCTTGCCAGACGGCGGATTTTCCGGGGTACCGCTGAACGCCGACCCAGGTGTCGACGATGCCATACAACTGCACGCTGGATTGCGCGATTGCCTGGGTTCCCATCGTCATGAGCGCAAGGGGTGTGGCAACTCGGCAGATGTTTTTCAGCGTGATCAATGCGCGTTGCTTGAGCATGGTGAGGTCTCTTCTCTTTTCAAAGGACGAGTGAACGCCGACGTCTGGGTCGACGCCTCGAAATCGGAATCATGGAAAGGGGCGGCAATGCCGGTCGTACTGCCGCAGATCAGGTACCGCTAGACGCCTACAGCGATGCGCGGCTGATCACGTAGCCCGTGGGATGAGGTCAGTAACTTCGATGTTCCAGCGATCGCTGCTGATAGGAAGACACCGCGACTTTGGCCTTCTGGAACAGGAAGAAATAGAGCTTGATGTACTGCCCCACCAGGATCGCGTTCATGAAGGTGCCTTCACGAATGAACTTGGGACCGCCTAGCAGCGCAAAGCCAATTGCCGCGCTGATTACCAGAAGCGCGCAATCGAAACTGGTCTTGATATCGCCCCACTTGAAGCCCGTCCGCTTGAACAGCGTGTTGACGAACATGTCGATCGGCATGAGCACCAGGTTGGCGCGGATCATCAGGAACAGGCCGAACCCGAGCAACGCATCGGCAAACACCAACAGCAGGAACTTCATGTAGTAGTCCTGGAACCCGATCGACTTCGTCAGCAGCAGGTTCAGGTCCAGGCAGCTCGCCAGCACAAAGGCGGGAATCAACGCCGCAAAGTTCTTCACTGTGAAGTCCTTGCGCGCGACCAGGTACGTGAGGAGCAACATCAACAATTCGAGCATGAAGTTGTAGGTGCCCTGGCTGAGCGGCGGATACACCAGCGTCATGGTGCGGGTCAGACTGCTTTGCGGCGAGATGCCGATGCCGGCTCGGATGGCCAGGCTGATCCCCAGGGTCAGTATGTAAATGCCAACGACGTATGTAATCCAGCGCCGTGTCAGGCTGCCGGTATCAATGACTTCCGCTTCCCTTGCGTGGTGTGCCATGGTTGTCCCTCCGTTGTCTGCCTGCCTTGTGCGGTGCCGTTCGTGACTGTCGACGACGGTCGCCGCTTCTTGTTCTTAGCTCCCCAGGCCGCCGGGGGCCTGAGCCCCCGGCAGATACGCGCCTTCTATCGGCGCCTCATCAAACCATGAAACCGAAGCGGTCGAGCGAGATGAACAGCGTCAGCAACTTGTTCACCACGGGCTCGCCTTCGTTGTGGTTGCCCATCGCCGCCAGCGCCGCGTCAATGTCGCGGGTGGCCTTCAGCAGTTCGTCGAGGTTCATGTTGGCCTGGACACCGTAGATCTCCAGCGGCAGCGAGGCCTTCACCTGTTTGTTCTCGGTGACCGCACAGCCGCCCGCATAACCGTCGACCTCCTTCAGGCAGTGGCACATCTCCGCACTGTCCTGCCCCACTGCAACGAAGTACGCCTTAGGTGCCGGCCAGAAGGTCGCCACCGCGCCGCGATCGATATGCACGCCCTTGAACAGGCCGTTGACGACGTGGCGCTTGCCGTTGGCGTAACGCTGCACAACCGAAATGCGGTTGAGATTGACGCCACCGAATTCCGGCACGACCTTGCCATCGCGGTACGGCACCCACACTTCCTGGAAGAACTTTTCGTGGCCGCGGCCGTAGACGTCGAACAGGTATACCTTCGCCTGCTGGCCGTCCGCCGAGATTTCCATCGGCACCAGATCCAGTTGTTCCGGCGTCAAGTCAGCCAGACCCGGCACCGCCTTCTTCACCATGCCGGAATAGTCGATGTCGGCCTGCTTGAGCAGCTTGCGATCCTTCGCCACCAGTTCGCCATCCTTGAAGACGAAGCGCGGGTTGATCTTCGACAGACTGTCAGTCAGCACGATATCGGCGAAGCGGCCCGGCGTGAGCGAGCCGAACTTGTTGTCCATGCGGAATGCGCGTGCCGTGTAGAGCGTGGCCATCTTGATCGCCTTGATCGGCTCGATGCCCATCTCCGCACACAACGAGACGATCCAGTCCATGTGGCCCTTGGTCAGCAACCGGTCGACCGAGATGTTGTCGGCGCAGAGCTGGAAGTTCTCGGCGGGCCATTTCCGCTTGACGATGGAGCGCAGCATGATCTTGATCACTTCCGGGCTGCCCACGCCAAACTTGATCTGCGTCTGCAGGCCATAGCGCACGCTTTTCTCGATGTCGTCCTCTTTCCACACATCGTGGTTGGCGAAGGCGCCGATGGCGGGCATGTAGTTCAGCATCATGTCCGACAGCGTCGTCACGCCCCAGTGCGTGTTCATGAATCCGCCCTTCGCGCGGCCCAGGGCCGATTTTCGGAAGTCGTCGTCGTTGCCCACGCTGTAGGTCAAATGCGCCAGTTCGCCCAGGCCGATCACCGGATCCATCTTCAGCAACGCATCGGTGACTTCCACCGACGTCTTCTTGCCCGGCGCAAACGCAAACACCCGGTACGGCAAGCGCTCGTGGTGCCTGAACAGTTGCTCGGTGGCCTGCACCGCTTCGTCACCTGCCGCGCTCACAAAGTCGAGGCACTCGGAGAAGATGGTGGTCGTGCCGCAGGGGACGATCGCTTCAGCAAACGCAGCCGGATGCGCCAACTGGGCTTCGAAGTGAACGTGCGCGTCGATCAGGCCCGGAATGGCGTACAGGCCTTCGCCGTCGAACACTTGGCGCACCTTGATGGCCGTCTCGTCCGGGTTCAACGCAACGATGCGCTTGTTGTAGACAAGGATGGACCCTTGATACACCGACTCGCTATGCACATCGAGGATGTTCAGGTTCTTCAGGAGAAGATCGGCCTCCTTCTTGCCGTTGAGCACATCAAAGATTGCTTTCACCTGATCGTAGTGGGCATCGACCTCGCTCTGCGTTGTGTCCGCCGCCGTGATGCCTCGTCCGCTGACTTCTTGGTACATGATTGACGCTTCCTCAATTGGTTTTGACTTGTCCGTGCCGCACTGCAACGAACTCTTGCGGCTGCGACTGGTGCCATTAAGACCGAAGTCAGCGTTTCCAAAAAGAAGCGTTTTTCGCACAGAGTGTGCACTTTTCGAGTACGCTCAATCCGAATCTAGGAGCGGGCTCATATGCTGCATTCACGGTTGCTGCGGTACATCGACGAGATCGCACGGTCCGGCTCAATCCGTGCCGCGGGCGAAAAACTGCACATCGCCCCATCGGCGATCAACAAGCATCTGCTGTTGCTTGAGGAGGAGATCGGCGAGCCGCTGTTCGAGCGCTTGCCGCGCGGGCTGCGGCCCACGCCGGCAGGAGAAATCCTCCTTGCCCATGTGCGCAAGACCATCCTCGAATATCGCCAGGTCGAAGCCGAGATACGTGACCTGAAAACGCTGCAGAAAGGCGAAGTCATCATTGCCACGGTGACCGGTCTGGCCAGCGGTATTGCCTCCACCTCCGCAACGAACTTCTGTGCGAGCCACCCGCACATCCAGATTTCGATCCGGGTGATGTCCACCCGCGAAATCGCTGATGCGCTCATCAGCGGCGAGGCTGACCTGGGGCTCGGCTTTAACCTGCCGCCTTCGCCGCAACTCGAGAGCTTGTGGGAAATGGACACGAGCCTCGGGGCCGTGGTCTCAACTAAACACGCATTGGCGCGTATGGAGTCGATACCGCTCGCCTTCTGCACTTCGTATCCGCTGATCTTCGCGGACCGCTCCATGCTGATGCACGGCATCGTTGCGGATACGTTCGCGGAGGCGGGGCTGGATGTCGAGCCGGCCTTCCGAACCAACTCGATCGAGACGATGAAGCGCCTGGCTGCCGCGAGCGAGGGCATCGCGTTTCTCAGCCGATTCGACATTGCCGAGGAGCACCGCCAGGAACTGCTGACCTACCGGCAGATTCGCGACCGGGCCTTCAGCAAGAACGCCCTGTCACTGGTCCGCCGCGAGAAGCACGGGCATGGGCTTGCGAGCTTGTTGCTCGCTGAGGAAATCATGAGCGTGTTGGGGGCGATGAGCGGGTGAGTTGGTGGATTGCCAACACATCATCCGATGGCGCCGCCATGGCGCGTAAACGACAAAGCCCCGCCAGTGGCGGGGCTTTGTTCGAACCAGGCTCCGTTTGACCGGGGCGCTGGACTTGCTGGC
>RepKanNP_Acetate_BrdU_F21BDRAFT_1000246_pt1 | contig 25561 bp, 22 predicted proteins | sample RepKananBrdUF21B_FD_10624 | JGI IMG/M metagenome (IMG submission 10624)
CACCAGATACGTCGAGCCGTATAGCCCCGCCCCATAGATAAAGGCGACCACCGCCCCCATCGCAAACTGCCGGTAGCTGAACAGCCGCAGATCCAGCAATGGCGACTCCACCCGCCGCTGCCAGAAGACGAAACCCGCGACGCACGCGGCCGCCACAGCCATCAGCATGACGCCGTGCGTGGCATCGGTATGCAGCGCCACCAACCCGTTGAGCAGCGATACCGTGGCCGCGCCGATCAGCAGCAGACCGCGCCAGTCGAGCGGCTTGGGCTCACCCGCCATGGACGAGTTGAGCGCCATGAAGCGCCGCGCCATCACCCAACCCATCAGCGTGAACGGCACCACCACGAAAAAGATCGAGCGCCAGCCGAACAGCTCCACCAGAAAGCCACCCACGCTTGGGCCCACTGCAGGCGCCAGCACCACGCCAAAACCGAACAAGCCAAATGCCTTACCCTGCTCACGCTCCGGAAACACGCGCAGGATCAGGATGTTGGGCAGCGGCTGCATGATGCCGGCGGCAATGCCCTCCACCACCCGCATGGCGATCATCACCTCGTAGTTGGGCGACAGCCCACCGGCCAACCCACCCAGCCCCAGCAGTAGCAACGCGCCGATGAACGTGCGCCGCAACCCAAAGCGCAACAGCAGCCAGGGTGTCAGCAGCATCGCCAGCGTCATCGCCACCATGAAGCTGGCAGACACCCACTGCGCGCGCTCCTGTCCGAGCACGAAATGCCGGCTCAGATCAGGAATCGCCACATTGACGATGGTGGCCGAAATGACGGACGACACCGCGCCCACCATCAGCGTGAACAACACCAGCCACTTGAAGCGCTCGCCGTAGCGGGCACGCAGGGCTTCCAGGGTGGGTGTGAATGTCGTCATGGTCTCGTTCTAGTGATGTGAGACGACTTGGGGGACAAGCCCTGCCCGGTGCGTCCTCCACGCATCGGGCGGGCGGTGTCGCAATCAGCCGAGGCGGCCGGTGGCAGCAATCTCGCGGATGCGGCGCACGGTGTCGATATCGCTCTCGCGATAGGCCGATTTGACGATCTCCGAGTAACGCGTGTCGCCGGTTTCATCAGCGCTGGGCAGCGTGGTGTCGTAGACAAATCGGATGAACGCCGCGTTGGTGTCGTTCGTCTCGATCGTCATGGTGAGCGAACCGCCGGCGTGTTCGCCCGTGGCAGCGGTCGTGTAGGTCACGCGCTTGTGCGGTTCGAGGGTCACGCGATCCTGGATGCGTGCCTTGCCGAAGCGCAGTTCACGCTCGACCCAGCCATCGCCTTCCGCGGTGATGATGCATTCGTCCAGGCTTTCGACAAATTCGGTTTGCTCCCGCACGCGCAGCACCAGGCCTTGCCAGATCTGGTTGAGGGTGAGCGTGTCGATCAGGGGGTTCAGTGGATCGTTGACTTCCACTAGGTGTTCAAAGCGCAAAGCGGCCTCCGCAAGATTTCCCGACATTATCGCGCGGCAACGGAAAAATGAAAAAACGCCGGCGGGTTGCCCCAGCCGGCGTTTCCCCTGCAACCCAAGCGTCGCTTAGATTTCTTCGTACAGCGGCAGCGTCAGGAATTCCGCAAAGTCTTCCGACGTCGACATCTGTTCGAAGATCACTGCTGCGCGGTCAAAGTGGCCCACCGCGCCCGTCTCCTTCACCTTGGCCAGCTCTTCCGGGATCAGCTTGCGCACGAGTTCAGCCGTAACCTTCGTGCCGTCTTCCAGCTTGCCCTTGGGCGAGCGGATCCACTGCCACACTTGCGAGCGCGAGATCTCGGCCGTGGCAGCATCTTCCATCAGGTTGTGGATCGGCACGCAACCGTTGCCGGCCAGCCAGGCACCCAGGTAGTGGATGCCGACGTTGATGTTCATGCGCAGGCCGTGTTCCGTGATCGGCGTTTCCGGCTGGAAGTCCAGCAGCTGGGCGGCCGTCACTTCCACGTCCGGGCGTTGCTTCTCGAACTGGTTCAGCTTGTCGCCCAGCACGGCCACGAATTCCTTCATGGCTGGCTCGACCAGACCCGGGTGCGCCACCCAGCCACCATCGTAGCCGTCGGTCGCGTCGCGCTTCTTGTCGCCGATGATGCCGGCCATGGCGATGGCGTTCTTCTCCGGATCGTTCTTGATCGGGATCAGCGCGCTCATGCCGCCGATGGCGGGCGCGCCACGCTTGTGGCAGGTCTTGAGCAGCAGCAACGCGTAGGCGCGCATGAACGGCGAGGTCATCGTCACCTTGGCGCGGTCGGCCAGGCAGAAGTTCTTGTCGACCTTGAACTTCTTGATGCACGAGAAGATGTAGTCCCAACGGCCGGCGTTCAGGCCAGCGCTGTGCTCACGCAATTCGTACAGGATTTCTTCCATCTCGAACGCGGCGAGGATGGTTTCGATCAGCACGGTGGCCTTGATCGTGCCTTGCGGCAGGCCGATCTCGTTCTGGGCCATCACGAAGATGTCGTTCCACAGACGCGCTTCCAGATGGCTTTCCATCTTCGGCAGATAGAAGAACGGGCCGGCGCCGCGGGCGATCTGCTCCTTGGCGTTGTGGAACAGGAAGAGCGCGAAGTCGAAGATGCCGCCCGACACGCGTTCACCGTCGATCAGCACGTGCTTCTCGTCCAGGTGCCAGCCGCGCGGACGCACTTGCAGCGTGGCGATCTTGTCGTTCAGCTTGTACGTCTTGCCGTTCTGCTCGAGCGTGAGCGTGCGGCGGATGGCGGCCTTCAGGTTGACCTGACCCTGGATCTGGTTGTGCCAGCTGGGCGAATTCGAATCCTCGAAGTCGGTCATGTAGCTGTCCGCGCCCGAGTTGAACGCGTTGATGACCATCTTGGCATCGACCGGGCCGGTGATCTCCACACGGCGGCAGTGCAGCGCGGGCGGGATCGGGGCAACCTTCCAGTCGCCTTCACGGATGGCCTTCGTTTCGGCCAGGAAGTCCGGGCGCTCACCGGCGTCCAGGCGCTTGGCGCGCTCAACGCGGGCAGCCAGCAGCTCTTTGCGACGCGGCTGGAAGGCACGGTGCAGCTTGGCAACCAGCGCCAGTGCTTCGGGGGTCAGAATGTCTTCGTAGGCCGGCAGGATTTCGGCCTTGATCTCCATGCCTTGGGGCAGCGTGAGCGCCATGGTGTTCTCCAGAGGATGTGTGAGGGTTGAACGGGTTCGGTCCTATGACTGGGCCGATTGGAAAATCCTTACGTCGCTTGTGTTGCCTGCACGAACTGCAGCAGATCGCGCATGTCGTGGCCAGCCGCGGTGGGCGCCACGTCGAGCGCCTCGGGCGGATGCCCCAGGCGGTTGATCCAGAACGTTGTGAAGCCATACCACGTCGCGCCGCAGGCATCCCAGCCGTTGGACGAGACGAACAGAATCTTTTCGGCCGGCACGCCAAAAGCCTGCGGTGCCAATGCGTACGCTTGCGGAGCGGTCTTGTAGAGCTTCACCGCATCGACCGACAGCACGTGGTCGAACAGGCCTGACATACCCGCGCTCTTGACGGCGATGTCCAGCATCTGCGGATTGCCGTTGGAGAGGATGCCCAGCGGCAACCCCATCTCGCGCAGGCGGCGCAGCGCAGGCACGTTCTCGGGAAACGCCGACAGGCACGCATATTCGCGCATCAGCGTGGCTTCGTCGTGGGAGGAAAGTTCTACGCCCAGGCGTGCCGCTGCGTAGCGCAGCGCATCAACGGTGATGTCCCAGAACGGCTTGTAGTGCTCGCCCGAGGGGCCGGCCAGCGAGCGGATGCGCGTGTAGTCGATCTGTTTGTCGCGCCAGAGCACCGACAGTGCCTCGCCCTTGCCGGCAAAGAGTTGCTCGGCGCGCGCAGCCACGGAATACACGTCAAACAACGTGCCATAGGCGTCGAAGACCACCGCGCGAATCGAACTCATAGACAAGCCCCACGAAGCTCCACGTAACCGAAGGTCGTGCGCTCTGCTTGCTCTCGCGTGTTCCATCCAGCAGAACGCCTCTCCGACCTTCGCAACGAGGGCCATTGTAGAAAAGGTGACGCACCGCACAAAGACGGCAATGGTCACTTGATCTTTAACTTTTACCATCGGAATGACGAGTGATAACCTTTATATTCGTCACAATCCCGCGCTTTCCGATACATTCCAAACCCTATGTCTCTGTGGGCCCAATTCTGGTCGATTGCACAGTTCGTGCCGGTCGCAAAACTGATGCTGTACGCCGCACTGGCGCTGCTGGCCGGTCTGACGCTGGGCGTCATGGCGGCATGGGGGCTGCATCGTGCCGGGCTGCTGCGCCGGCGCACTCGGATCGGGCGTTGGGTGGCACGCCTGTATTTCCTGTATCTGCCCGTCGTGCTGGCCATCTGCGCGATGCAGGCCGCATTGGCCGTGTGCGTGGAAGGCACATTGGCCGAACACCTGAAGACCGCTCGCCCCGTCATCCGGACATTGACGCAGCAGACGCTCGGCGCGATGCAGGTGCAACTGCAATCGCTGCTTGAACAGCATCCGCAGTTGTCTACGGTTTCCATTGAGCATGTGGTGGACGCCGCCGTTGACCGAGCCGCGCAGGCGCCCGAAGCCATGGGGAATGGCGCGCTGCGGCAACTGGCTGCGGCGGGTGCCGCGCTGCTGGGGGCCCACGCGTTTCGCGAAACGATCAAGGACGTGCTGGTGGAGCGCGTGCACAAACTCGCGCATATCGATGCACAAACCACGCGCATTGCGCTGCGCCAATCCTTGGCATCGCTGGCCGACGGCGAATTCGTGGCGAGTATCCTGGCCGAGCGGATACGTGCATTCTTCATCGCGCTGTATCGCGGTATCGGGTTGCACTGCCTCTTTTGGCTGGCCCTGGCGGCACTAGAAATCGGTCTTGCGCAATGGCGCTTGCGCCGGACATCGACATCGGCGGAACTCCCCGCCTAACAGCGCTGGCATCAGAATGGATCACTTCAAGCAACTCGAAACCTTTGTCGCGGTGGCCACGCGCGGCAGTTTGTCTTCTGCGGCTGCGGCCGAAGGTGTGGCACCGGCCATCATCGGGCGCCGCATCGACGCACTGGAAGAACGCCTGGGTGTGAAGCTGCTGGTGCGCACCACGCGGCGCATCACCCTCACCTTCGAGGGCTCGGCATTCCTGGAGGATTGCCAACGCATCCTCAACGACCTGCACAACGCCGAGGCCAGCGTCTCCGCTGGTGGCGTGAAGGCCAGTGGCCACCTGCGCATCACGGCCCCGGCCGGCTTCGGCCGCCGCCATGTCGCGCCGATGGTGCCGGACTTCATCGAGGCCCACCCAGATGTGTCGATGACGCTGGACCTGGGCGACCGCGTGGTTGACCTCGTCAACGAAGGGTTCGACTGCGCGATCCGCCTGGGTGATCTGCCGGATTCGAGCCTGGTATCGATCCGCCTGTGGGAGAACCGCCGCGTCGTGGTGGCCGCGCCCGCCTATCTGGAGCGCCATGGCGTGCCAACCCAGGTGGAGCAACTCTCGGGCCACAACTGCCTGGCCTTTGGCGCCAGCGCCAACGTGCAGCGCGGCTGGGTCTTCCAACAAGGCGGCAAGACCGTCACCGTGAAGGTATCGGGCACGATGGAATGCACCGACGGCGCCGTGCTGCGCGAGTGGTGCTTGCAGGGCTACGGCCTGGCGTGGCGCTCGTGGTGGGAGGTCGGCCACGACATCGCCACGGGCAAGCTGGTGACAGTGTTGGATGCGTTCGAAGCGCCGCCGATTGGCATCCACGCCGTGTTTCCGCAACGCAAGCATCTGCCCCTGCGCGTGCGGCTCTTCATCGATTTCCTCAAGAACACCTACGGCAACCCGGCCTACTGGCGCCGGGCCGACGCCCTCATCGGGATGGACTAGCGATCACTCCGGATGGGTGGAACATTGCACGCGGCCTACAATCAAAACAACGCGTATCCACCCAACCAAGGAGGCCGCATGTTCCAGCACATCCTCATCCCGACCGATGGTTCCGAGCTGTCGCGTAAGGCGGTGGCGGGCGCGCTCGACTTTGCCAAGACACTCGGCGCGCGCCTGACGGCCTACACGTGCCTGGAGGAATACCCTTACACGCCCTTCTCCGAAATCGTTGTGGAGACCCCTCAGGCCTTCAAGGAGCGCGTTGAAGCCCAGGCGCGCGTGGTGCTCAAGGACGTGGAAGACGCTGCCCGCAGCGCCGGCATCACCTGCGATACCGACATGAGCTGCTTTGCGGTGCCCTACATGGGCATCATCGATGCGGCAGAACGTCACGGCTGTGACGTCATCTTCATGGCCTCGCACGGCCGGCGCGGACTGGCCGGGCTGCTGCTCGGCAGCGAGACGCAGAAGGTGCTCACGCACACCGAAATCCCCGTGATTGTCTATCGCTGAGCCGCCTCCAGAAGACCAGACTCCTTCGACACGCAGCCGCCCCTGACCGGGCGGCTTTCTTTTTGCCCTTGACTCTTGGCTTGTTGATGCATACAACTTTGTACACAAAACTAAATAATCTTGTGCACAAGTTTGCGCACAATGACCGCACGGCCTGAACTCGACTTCCTGCCGGCATCAACCAAGGAGAAGACAGAATGACCACCACCACCGCTTCGGCGGCACCGGCGGATGATCCGCCGCACGCGCATTCCAACGTCGTCATCAAACCGCAGTACGACCCACGGCTCACCAACGAAGACCTTGCGCCGCTGCGCAAGCAAACCTGGGGCACCTACAACATCTTCGCGTTCTGGATGTCGGACGTGCACAGCGTGGGCGGCTACCTGACGGCGGCGAGCCTGTTCTCGCTCGGCCTGTCGAGCTTGCAGGTGCTGTTTGCGCTGCTGGTGGGCATCCTGATCGTGCAGGTCTTCTGCAACCTCGTCGCCAAACCCAGCCAGGCGACCGGCACGCCATATCCGGTGATCTGCCGGGCCTCGTTCGGGGTGCTGGGTGCCAACATTCCGGCCATTATCCGTGGCCTGATCGCGGTGGCGTGGTACGGCATCCAGACCTATCTGGCCTCGCATGCCTTCCTAATCGTCGCGCTGAAATTCATGCCGGAACTCGCGCCGTACGCAGACTTGCAACAGCATGGCTTTGTCGGCCTGTCCACGCTGGGCTGGGCGGCCTTCATGACGCTGTGGGTCCTGCAAGCGTTCGTGTTCTGGCACGGCATGGAATCGATCCGCAAGTTCATCGACTGGGCCGGCCCGGCGGTGTACGTGGTGATGATCGCGCTGGCCGTGTGGCTCGTACACAAGGCGGGTTGGGAGAACATCAACTTCACGCTCTCCTTCCTCAAGTACGAAGGCTGGGATGCCGTGCCCGTCATGCTGGGCGGGATCGCGCTGGTGGTGTCGTACTTCTCGGGGCCGATGCTCAACTTTGGCGACTTCTCGCGCTACGGCAAGGACTTCGGCTCGGTCAAGCGCGGCAACTTCTGGGGCTTGCCGGTCAACTTCCTCGGCTTTGCGCTGCTGGTGGTCATCACCACCTCTGCCACGCTGCCGGTGTTTGGCCAGTTGATCTCCGACCCGGTGGAAGTCATCTCCCGCATCGACAACACGACGGCAGTGGTGATCGGCGCGCTGACCTTCATGATTGCCACCATCGGCATCAACATCGTCGCCAACTTCGTCTCACCTGCGTTCGATTTCTCCAACGTGGCGCCGCAGCACATCAGCTGGCGCACGGGCGGCATGATCGCGGCGGTGGCATCGATCTTCATCACGCCCTGGAACCTCTACAACAACCCTGAGGTGATCCACTACACCATCGACGTGCTGGGCGCCTTCATCGGCCCGCTGTTCGGCATCCTGATTGCGGACTACTACTTCGTGCGCCGCCAGCAGATCAACGTGGATGATCTCTACTCGATGCGCCCGACGGGCAGCTACTGGTTCCGCAACGGCTACAACCCGGCAGCCGTCTGGACGATGATCCCGTCCGCGTTGATCCCGATGGCCTGCGTGGTATTCGAGCGCCTGCAATGGCTGGCCAACTACAGCTGGTTCATCGGCGTGGGCATCGCACTGGTGCTCTACACCGTGCTGAGCCGCAAGCAACTCGCCGCCGCCCGTTGACCCTGACGCCCCTGACGACTTACGACGCACGAACATGGACATCCGCATCATCAACCCCAACACGACCGCCAGCATGACCGCGCTGATCGGCCGCTGCGCACAGGCGGCGGCCGCATCGGGCACACGCATCACGGCGGTCAGCCCGAAGATGGGCCCGGCTTCCATCGAGAGCCACTACGACGAAGCCCTCTCCGTGCCCGGCATCCTGGAAGAAATCCGCCACGGCGAGCGCGATGGCGCTGATGCGTACGTCATTGCCTGCTTTGGCGATCCGGGCCTCTATGCGGCTCGCGAGCTGGCGCATGGCCCCGTCATCGGCATTGCAGAAGCGGCCATGCACATGGCCAGCCTGATCGGCAACAGCTTCAGCGTGGTGACGACGCTGGAACGTACTGTCGGCATGGCCTGGCACTTGGCCGAGCGCTACGGCATGCGCCATGCCTGCCGCAACGTCCACGCGAGTGACCTGCCGGTGCTGGATCTGGAAAAGCCGGGTTCCAATGCGCGCGGCATCATCCTGCAAGCCTGCCGCGACGCACTGGCGCAAGACCGCAGCGACTGCATCGTGCTCGGCTGCGCCGGCATGGCCGACCTGTGTGAAGACCTGAGCGCTGAACTGGGCGTGCCCGTCATCGACGGCGTGGTGGCGGCGGTGAAATTGGTGGAGGCGCTGGTCGGCATGCGGCTATCGACCAGCAAGCGCGGCGATTGGGCACGCCCGCTGCCCAAACCCTACACGGGGATGCTTGCACCGTTTGCATTAGCCTAGCGCGGCACGGGAGGGTGCATTTGCTACCATGCATCCTTCCGCCTTTTTCCTCCGCTCTGTCACCCGCCATGCCCGCATCCGAACGGGAAACCACCGACAGCCAGCCTGCTGCCGAACCGATCTACCAAGGCCTGCTGACGGCCATCATGGAGCACCGCTTGGCCGCCGGCACCAAGCTGGTCGAAGAGCGGTTATGTGAAGCCACCGGTGCAGGCCGGCCGCGCATCCGCCAGGTGCTGGCGAGGCTGGCGCACGAGCAACTCGTGACGCTCGTACCCAACAAGGGTGCCTTCGTCGCGCAGCCGTCCGTAGAGGAGGCGCGCGACGTCTTCCAGACCCGCCGCATCATCGAACCCGAACTGGCCGCCATGCTGGCACGCGCATGCGGGCCGGCTCAGGCCAAGCGCCTGCGCGAACACATCGCTGCAGAGCATGCCGCACGCGAGCGTGGAGATCGTGCAGCCACCATCCGCCTCTCCGGCGAGTACCACGTGCTCATCGCCGAAATGGCCGGCAACCACGTCTTGGAGCGGCTGATTCGCGAGACCGTCTCACGCACCTGCCTGATCATCACGCTGTACGACCGCCCCGGCCTGCCCGCCTGCCCCGAGCACGAGCATGACACCCTCACCGAGGCCATTACCGCAGGCGATGCGGCACGCGCGCACGACCTGATGCGCGAGCATCTCGAGCACATCGAGCACTCGCTGGACCTGCACACCACGCCAACGTCGGCGCTGGATCTCGAATCGATTTTCAAGCGCGCATAAAAAAAACCGCGCCACTCACGGGACGCGGTTTCGAGAGGCCGGCGCGTGGTCAGCGCGCTGGCCCAGGTGTCCTGGATGCCGGATGCGTCGGCAAACTCAAGCCACCTTCTTGGCTTGCGCCGTTTCTTCGAAGAATTGTTCGTCTTCCGTCGAGCCCTTCAGCGCCGTGGTGGACGCTTCGCGCTCGATGGTCTGCGTCACGGCATCGAAGTAGCCCGTGCCGACTTCGCGCTGATGCTTCACCGCAGTGAACCCCTTTTCCGCTGCCTTGAACTCGGCCTCTTGCAGCTCGACAAACGCGCTCATCTGGTTGCGGGCATAGCCGTAAGCCAGGTTGAACATCGAGTAGTTCAGGGCGTGGAAACCGGCCAGCGTAATGAACTGGAACTTGTAGCCCATCGCGCCGAGTTCCTTCTGGAACCGGGCAATCGTGACGTCGTCCAGGTTCTTCTTCCAGTTGAACGACGGCGAGCAGTTGTAGGCCAGCATCTTGCCCGGGAACTTGGCGTGGATGGCCTGGGCGAATTTCTTGGCGTACTCCAGATCCGGCTTGCCGGTTTCGCACCACACGAGATCGGCCACTTCTGCGTAGGCCAGGCCGCGCGAGATGGCTTGCTGCAGACCGGGCTTCGTGCGGTAGAAACCTTCCACCGTGCGCTCGCCGGTGCAGAACGGGCGGTCGTTGTCGTCCACGTCGGTGGTCAGCAGATCAGCGGCTTCGGCATCGGTACGGGCAATCAGCACGGTCGGCACGCCCATCACGTCAGCAGCCAGACGCGCAGCCACCAGCTTGCTCACGGCTTCACGCGTCGGCACCAGCACCTTGCCGCCCATGTGCCCGCACTTCTTCACGGCGGCCAGTTGATCTTCAAAATGCACGCCCGAAGCGCCGGCCTCGATCATGGCCTTCATCAGCTCGAACGCGTTCAGCACACCGCCGAAACCAGCTTCCGCATCCGCCACGATCGGGGCGAAGAAATCGATGTCGTCCTTGCCTTCCGACCATTGGATCTGGTCAGCGCGCTGGAAGGTGTTGTTGATCTTCTTGACGACCTTGGGCACCGAGTCCACCGAGTACAGCGACTGGTCCGGATACATCTCCCCGTTGCTGTTGGCATCGCCCGCCACCTGCCAGCCCGACAGGTAGATGGCCTTCAGGCCCGCCTTGACCTGCTGCATGGCCTGGTTGCCCGTCAGTGCGCCCAGCGCGTTGACGAACGGCTCGTTGTTGATCAGGTCCCACAGCTTTTCCGCACCGCGCTTGGCCAGCGTGTGCTCGATCTGCAGCGAGCCACGCAGGCGCACTACGTCTTCGGCGGTATAACCGCGCTTGATGCCTTTCCAACGCGGGTTGGTGTCCCATTCCTTTTGCAGTTGCTGCACTTGTTGTTCGCGCGTCGTCATCACACTCTCCTGCTTGATCGCATCCATCCAATAAGAACCGGGTAGCTCGCTCACCGCTTAAAGCCACTTGCCTTCCGCTGGCGCCCTTTTTGGGTGTCGTCGGCCGGCCAAAAGTCATGTGTCTTATATAAGAGTGTAGAAAGGCACGATGCAGCGCAACAAGGAGAACCTCAACTCGATCCGAAGTTTTTATTTGTTTATTTTCAAAGGCTTAACACCATCGTTTCACGATACGGAAAGATTTTCCCTATCATGAAAGATGGTGATGGTGCCCTGCGGTGCGGAATTTTTGAGGACCAAAAAGACTTTCCGCATTGTGAAAAATAGAAGACCTATCCTTCACATGCGGTAGGTCGGCACACACCACGTTGGCTTTACAACGCTGATGGCACCGTTCCAGCGGCCATCTTTGGCACCGGGCTTCTGCGGGCCAGGAGAAATACGCCTACATGCCTATGCCTGGCATCTACACGCAGGCCATGCGCGTTCAATCCGAATCGTTGGCGTACTTGTGTGCCGCACCCTCTTTCGCCTTGGCCAGGCGCCGCGCAACCCGTTCGGCACGAATCGCTTCGGCAACAAAAATACCGATGACAGCCAACACGGCCGCCACGCCCAGCAACAACCGATCCGTTAGCGTCATAACCATACGGGCGCAGCATGCCCAAGTGTTTTTTGAGCCTCCAGCGTAAGACGTCGTTCATCAAGAAGTCATAAAGAACGCTCTCCTCGACGCAAAATTCGTATCAACGTACCGGCCCGCGCGCAAGCCGCTGACCCGGCAGCCATCTGCGCAACCAGGGCGCCGGGTATCTCGGACTGGTATGCCTCACGGAATTGCTCTACACCTACAGATAGCGCCAATAAGAAGGGTGGGAGGCACGATGGCTACATTCGACAAGATGTGGCAGGTGGTTGTTGGTAAGCCGCTTGATCCACTCGACCCACGAACCCGCCATGCCATCGCGGTGACGCCGCTTCTGGCGTGGGTGGGGCTTGGGGCTGATGGTCTGTCCTCATCGTGCTATGGCCCCGAGGAGGCGTTCCTCGCCCTGGGTCAGCACACACCCCTCGCCCTCTTCCTGGCGTTGGCGACTGCAGCCACCGTGTTCATCATTGCGCTGGGCTACAACCAGGTCATCGAACTGTTTCCCACCGGGGGCGGTGGCTATCGCGTTGCAACTGCGCTGCTGGGCCAGCGCGCGGGGCTGGTGTCCGGCGCCGCGCTGCTGGTCGACTACGTGCTGACGGTGGCCACGTCTCTGGCAAGCGGTGTCGATGCCTTCTTCAGCCTGCTGCCATTGAGCGCGCAAGCGTTCAAGCTGACCACCGAGCTGATCCTGATCGTGCTCATGACGGGCCTCAACTTCCGGGGCATGCGCGAATCGATTCTCGTGTTGCTGCCGATCTTCCTGGGCTTTGTCGTGCTGCACTTCGGACTGATCGTCTATGGCGTGGCAGTTCATGGCAGCGGGCTCACCGCTGTCGTGCCGGATGCCGTGGGCGAGGCGCACACCATGTCGCAAACGCTCGGGCCACTGGTGATGCTGGCGCTGTTGATGCGCGCGTTCTCGCTGGGCGGTGGTACCTACACGGGCCTGGAAGCGGTCTCGAACAACGTCAACATGCTGGCCGAGCCGCGCACGCCCCACGGCAAGCGGACCATGCTCTATATGTCGACCTCGCTGGCGTTCACGGCGGGCGGCATCATCCTGCTCTACATGCTGTGGCACGCCAAACCGGTGGAGGGCCAGACGCTCAACGCCGTGGTGTTCGGCAGCGTGATCGACCACATGGGGCTCAGCTCGGCATTTGCGCGCGGTGCGCTGCTGGCTGCGGTGCTGGCGTTTGAGGCGGGGCTGCTGCTGGTCGGTGCGCAGACCGGCTTTCTCGATGGCCCGGCTGTGCTGGCCAACATGGCGCACGATTCCTGGGTGCCGCGCCACTTTCGCGATCTGTCGGCCCGGCTGGTGCGCCAGAACGGCATCATCGTGATGGGCGTAGCAAGCCTGCTGATCCTGTTCTGGACGCACGGTGACGTGGCGGTGCTGGTGGTGCTGTACAGCATCAACGTATTCCTGACCTTCAGCCTGTCACTGCTGGGCCTGTGCACCTATTGGTGGCGCCAACGCAGGAATGCCGCGCACTGGTGGAGACACTTTGCGCTGTCAGCATTGGGGCTGTCGGTCACGAGCACGGTGCTGGTCATCACCCTGGTCGAAAAGTTCACTGCAGGCGGCTGGCTCACGGTGCTGGTCACGAGCGCCGTGATTGCGCTGTGCTTCCTGATCCGGCATCACTACGACGAGACCCGCGCGCAAATCGCCAAGGAAGACGCGCTGTTCTCCGGAGAAACACCCGTCGTGCCCGACACCGCGGCGCCCAGCAAACCCGACCCCAGCCTACCCACTGCCATCCTCCTGGTGGGCAAGCATCGCGGGGCCAGCATGCATGCACTGCTGTGGGTCAACCGGCTCTTCCCCGGCCACTTCAAGAACTTCATTTTCCTGGCCGTGGGCGAAGTCGATGCCAAGAGCTACGACGGTGCCGAGCACCTGGAACGCCTACGCCAGACCATCACGGCATCGCTGGAGTACTACGTGGCGCAATGCCGCCGACATGGCGATGCGGCCGACTACCGCATCGCCTTCGGCACCAACCCGGTTGCACAGTTCACCAAGCTGGCCGAGACCACGATGGATGAGTTTCCCAACAGCGTGTGCTTTGCCAGCAAACTGATCTTCCGGCAGGTTAACTTCCTCACCGCCTGGTTGCACAACCAGAGCCCGCTGGAAATTCAGACGCGGCTGCACCTGCAAGGCAAGCAGATGGTACTGCTGCCGATGAATGTCGGCTGAGGCGCTACGACACTGCGGCGCAGTGCTCAGCCGCGCGCCAGCCGATGCGCGACCCAATCGCCGCCCGTAATGACATGCCGCCCGGCAATGTGCGCCGGGCTGACCGGATAGACGATGCACTCGACAGGCTCGCTGCCCAGCATCACGGCGTGGTTCTCGCGCAGGAAGAGCGCATCACCGCCTGGATACACCTCTTCGATCTCGTCGAGCACCGGCACGAGCGCGGCATCGATGCGATAGACATCACCCCGTACGGCGGTGCCGGTCGGGTCCAGCACCAGGCCCGGATACGCGCCAAAGTCGTACAGGCGACCGTGCAACATGGCGGTGCCTAGCAACTCTGGCTCGGGAATGCCGCGCTTGGCTGCGGCTACGCGCAGGTCATTGGCCTCTCCGGCGCGCAGTGTGCCGTAGACGAACACGTGAATGGCGTTGACCGGGCTCATACAAGTGGGTCCTGCGAAACCAGCACACCGTCTTCATCGGCATAGATCCATTCACCGGACTGGATGTACGCACCGGGCATCTGCACCCCCACCTCGCGCTGGCCAGCGTTCTTCTTGATGCTCTTGCGCGGATGCACTGCCAGTGCATGAATGCCGACGTTGCATTCGATCAGCTCGCGCGTATCGCGCACGCAGCCGTTGAGCAGGATGCCCTCCCACCCGTTCTCCTCGGCCAGCTTGCCGAGGTTGCCGCCCACCAATGCACATCGCAACGAACCGCCGCCGTCGATGACGAGCACGCGCCCCGCGCCCTGCTCTTCCAGCGCGGCACGCACCAGGCCGTTGTCCTCGAACACCTTGAGCGTGGAAGCCGGGCCGGCAAACGCGGCACGCTTTCCAAAGCTGCAGAACACGGGCGTGAGTACACGCAGGCTTCCGTAGATGAGTTTGTCTTCGTGCAGATCGCACAGGTCAGTGACTGGGGTCATCGTCATGGCAGTGTCGAAGGGTTGGGCGTTGGTAGAAAGAGATTAGCTGCGCGACTGTGCGCGTAACGAATCGATGGTCGCACGCGGGCTGATGATGTTCGGATCCGTCTGCACCTCGATGATCGTGGCAACGGGGGCAACCAACGCAGCCTCAACGGCCGACTGGAAACCTTCGAGTGAGCGTACCGTATGCCCCTCGGCGCCGTACGCGCGGGCCAGTGCCGCAAAGTCGGGATTGCGCAGTTCCGTGCCGCTCACGTGCTCAGGGTACTCGCGCTCCTGATGCATGCGAATGGTGCCGTACATGTTGTTGTTGACCACGATGAAGATGACCGGCGCGTTGTATTGCATGGCGGTCGCCAGCTCCTGCCCGTTCATCAGGAAGCAGCCATCACCCGCCATGCAGATGACGGGCGTGTCAGGGCACACGATCTTGGCGGCCACGGCAGCCGGTGCGCCGTAGCCCATCGCCCCGCTGGTCGGCGCCAGTTGCGTGCGCGAGCCGGCAGCCAGCGCGCCGTACTGATAGAAGCGATGCAGCCACGTGGCGTAGTTGCCTGCGCCATTGGTCAGGATGCTGTTGTGCGGCAGGCGCTCGCGCAGCCATTGCATCGCGCGGGCCATGTCGATGCCTTGCCCGGTGAACGGTGGCGGCACGATGTTGGCAAGGTAATCGGCATGGGTGGCTTCGGTCCAGGCAGACCAGCGTGGCGTGGCGTCCGGCACAACGCCCTCCAGCGCTTCAGCAATCGCGGGCATCGACGCATGGATCATCAGGTGTGCCTGATAGACGCGCCCCAGTTCTTCCGCGCCAGCATGTACGTGGATGAGCGTCTGCCTGGGGCGCGGCACGTCGAACAGCGTGTAGCCGGAGGTGGTCATCTCGCCCAGGCGCGGGCCGATGGCGAGCACCACATCGGCGTCTTTTACACGCGCAGCGAGCTTCGGGTTGATGGCGATACCGACATCGCCCGCGTAATTCGGGTGACGGTTGTCGAACAGGTCTTGCCGGCGGAACACGCAGCCGGCGGGCAGGTTCCAGCGCTCGGCAAACGCCTGCATGCGGGCGGCGGCCTGCGGTGTCCAGCCAGAGCCGCCCAGCAGCAATAGCGGGCGCGCTGCGCTCTGCAGCAACACTTTCAGTTGCGAGAGATCGTGCGGACCGGGCCACGCCATGGCGCGCGCTTTCGTTGCTACATCGGGCGGCACGTCTGCAACCGTGGCAACCTCGGTGAGCATATCTTCCGGCAACGCCAGCACGACCGGACCGGGCCGGCCAGCAGTAGCAGTCTGGAAGGCGCGTGCGATGTATTCGGGAATGCGCTCCACGCTGTCGATCTGCGCCACCCACTTGGCCATCTGGCCGAACATACGGCGGTAGTCGATTTCCTGAAACGCTTCGCGGTCGACAAAATCGCGGCCGACTTGGCCGATGAACAGAATCATCGGCGTGGAATCCTGGAACGCGGTGTGCACGCCGATGCTGGCGTTGGTGGCGCCGGGGCCCCGTGTGCAGAAGACGATGCCGGGGCGGCCGGTCAGTTTGCCGTAGGCGTCGGCCATGTTGGCGGCGCCGCCTTCCTGCCGACAGATGATGAAGCGCGCGCGGTCGCGGCGCTGATAGAAGCCCTCAAGCACCGACAGGTAGCTCTCACCGGGCACGCCAAAGGCGATGTCGACACCGTGGCCAACCAACGCATCGACCAGGATCTGCCCGCCGTGGCGGGGTTGGCCTACAACTGCAGTCTCCATGGCGAGTAGTCTCACGCTTGATTCGTTGACGACACAACGGATCATAGCGGAAGGTGTCATGAGCGCACACGCCCCGTTCGGGCTACATCTGCCGGAACAGATGCGCGTACTGCCGTGCCACCGGCAGCGTCTCCGCCCGTCCGCGTATCTTCAGGCCCAATCGGCCCAGCGACAGATGCACGGCGCTCGACACATGCGCCACGTTGACCACCGTGCCGCGGTGCACCTGCCAGAAGTGCTCCGGATCAAGCTGGGCCAGCAACTCGCGCAAGCTCATGCGGATGAGCGATTCACCGCTGCTGGCGACCACGTTGACGTACTTGTCGGTCGCCTCCAGATACAGCACGTCATCCACGGGGATGAAGCGCACCTCTTGCCCGACCAGCGCCTTGATGAAGCGTAGATAACCGCCCTGCGGTGTCACCCGCGTCTGCGCAGCGCCTTGCAGGCCGGCGAGGCGTTCGACGAGTTCTGCCAACGTCTGTGCCGGATCCGCGGCACCGTTGCTGCTGGGGCGCACGGTCAGTCGGTCCTTCAGGCGCTTGACGGTCTCGGCCAGGCGCTCGGTCTGCACGGGCTTGAGCACGTAGTCGACAGCGGCCTGTTCGAAGGCATCCAACGCAAACTGATCGTAGGCCGTGACGAACACCACCAGCGGGCGGTCCGCCCGGTCCGATAGCTCACGCGCTACGTCAATGCCTGAGAGCCCCGGCATGCGGATGTCGAGAAAGACAACGTCCGGCCCCTGCCCGGCCTGCGCATCGTCAATCACGTCCAGCACGGATTGCCCGTCGTGCACGGCCGGCAACAGCGTGGCCTCGGGCCACAGCGCAGCCAGTTCGGCGACCAGGTTGTCAGCCAGTGCCGGTTCGTCGTCGGCAATCAGCAGGCGGGGGGAAGACGGCATCGGTCAGGTTCCGGCGGGCGCGCGTGAAGACAGCGCTGGGTTGGCGGCGGGGCGTGCAGACTGGGAAAAGCGGCAGCGCCATTCAGGCGCATCGGCCTGGGCAGGCGCGTCAGTTGTTTCGCGTGCGAGCGGCAGCTCAACAATGATCGTCACGCCATGCGGCACGGTTTCCGCAATCGTCAGGCGTGCATCGCCATCAAACAGGCGCGCCAGCCGTTCACGCACATGCGTGAGGCCCAGCCCCGAGCCCTTGCCGCCATCGTTGCCGAAGCCGACGCCGGTATCGCGCACTTCCAGCACGAGGCGTTCGCCCTCATTGTGGGCAACCAAGCGGGCCGAGAGCGCAATCTCACCGCCTTCGCGTGCCGGCTCGATGCCGTGCACGACGGCGTTCTCCACCAGCGGCTGGATCAACATGGGCGGGATGACGATGTTGGCGATGGCATCGTCCAGCGTCAGTGAAAACCGCAGCCGGTTGCCGAAGCGCAGCGCCTGAATATCGAGATACGCACGCAGCAGCGCGAATTCCTGCGCTAGCGTGCATTGTTCGGCGCGGGCATGCGAGAGCGACGTACGCAGAAAGCCGATCAGGTGCTGCAGCAAGCGCCGCGCGCCAACCGGGTCCCGGGCGATCAGCACATCCACATGGGCGAGCACGTTGAACAGGAAGTGCGGCTCGATCTGCGCTTGCAACGCCATGAGCTGCGCACGCACGACCTGCTTCTCGGCTTCTTCACGATCCAACGCATCGAGCGCGGCCTGACGCTCCAGCGCAACCAGCTTGCCGCGCGACCAGTAGTAGTAGGTTGCCCCCAGCGCAGCCAGCATCGTGATGATGAAGCTCATGCGCAGGCTATCGGCCCGCCAGGGCATGGGGAACGGCGCATTCATGCAGAGAATCATGCGGGCCACCCATTGCCCGAACGGCACGCCAATCACCACCGCACCAACCACAACCCACGGAAAGAACTTCTTGCTGGGCGGCCCGTCGCCCCAAAACGCGTGACGCGGAATGCCAATCAACGAGAACACCGCCAGACCTATCGACTGGCTGAAAACAAAGTCCTGCCAGAACGTCTCTTCCGGGCGAATGCCGAACGCCAGCACCGTCGCAATCAACGTATTGATGACGATGATGACGGCGTAGCGGACCAGCCAGCGCCGCAGGAGGCGCAGGCAATCGGCAAGCGAAGGAAACGACACATTGGCGAGCATGCGGGCGATCTTACCGGAGGGTTCTCCGGCGTTGAAGCTTGGGGTTTCCCGCATCAGCGGCCAGCCTGTTCGCGCAGACGGGCGAGCTCCTGGTCGACCATGCGCTGGTAGCCGTTGCCCATGCTCCAGGCCAGGCTCAGGCCGTGCGCGGCCAGCCCCATCCCCCAGCCCAGCAGCGGCCAGACGAACCAGAACTGCCCGCGCGACAGCGCAATCGCCGCCAGCACACCGTTCACGGCCAGAAATGACAGCAGGTGGATGCGAAACCCCATGCGTGCGCCGGCACGGTGGCGGGCGCGGCGCAACAGGGCATCGTCAGATTCAGCGGAGGTGTTGTAGGGGATGGCGGACATGGCGGTCTCAGGTGGAACCGAAGATGTCCGCAGTATAGGAATGGCGCTTGGGCAGGCGCCATCGGTGTGCGACGAATGGCGGGATTCAGGGTGCGAACGTAGCAACAGCAGGTGCTCAGACGCGGCACGAAAACCGCAGGATTCCAGGTATTCGAGCCCGCGCGTCTTACGCATCGACTTGTGCATCCGCTGCACAAGTTCTGTGGCGGGAGCCCTGTGGTGGTGGGCAGAGCCTATCCATAGACTGCATTCCAGCACACAGCCTGCGCGGCTCACACAAACACGGCGTGCCGATCCACTACGTACACCGATTCGCTCCCAACAAAAACGATGATGAAAAAGAAATTACTACTGCCGCTACTGTCGGCACTTGCGCTGACCGCCTGCGGCGGCGGTGATAACGCTCCGGTACACCCCGGCCTCGTGTCACTCCCTGCCAGCGAGCTGACGTGGACCGAGTTGCCCGGCAGCGGCGGCGTGAAGTACGCCAACGTTCAGGGCGACCTCGCTGGACATGGTAACTACGAAGCGTTCGTCCTCTTCCCCAACGGGGCGGACAACCCGTATCACGTGCACACGCAAGACTTGCCGACCGTGGTGCTCAAGGGCACGTTCTACGCCATTGTCGATGGCAAGCGCATTGACTATCCGCCGGGCTCTTACTACAACCTGCCCGCCAACATGCCGCACTACAGCGGTTGCGCACCGGGCGACGATTGCCTGCTGTTCCAGTATCAACGCGATCACTTCGACCTCGTTCCCACCACCCCGGGTGCGGGCGGTGCATCAAGCGAAAACCTGGTGTCGTTTCCCGCCAGCGAACTGACATGGACCGAGTTGCCCGGCAGCGGCGGCGTGAAGTACGCCAACGTTCAGGGCGATCTCGCCGGACATGGCCCGTACGATGCGTTCGTCCTCTTCCCCAACGGGGCGAACAACCCTTACCACGTGCACACGCAAGACTTGCCGACCGTGGTACTCAAGGGCACGTTCTACGCCATCATCGACGGCAAGCGCGTTGATTATCCGCCGGGCTCCTATTACAACCTGCCGGCCAACATGCCGCACTTCAGCGGTTGCGCAACGGGTGATGATTGCCTGCTGTTCCAATACCAGCGCGATCATTTCGATCTGGTTCCGGTCAGGCAGTAAGCCTGGCGCCTCTTGTTCGGCGAGCCGTCATGCGGCTCGCCGAATTTCGTTTACGCAGGCGTTGTCGCACTCGCGCACGAACGGGCAGTGGCTGCGGTGCCCACACGATGCGACGCAATCGGATGCAGTGTGGAAGGCGACGGACATGGAAGCTCAGACGACGCCGGGGATGTCGGGAGTATAGGAATGCCGCCTGGGCAAGCGCCATCCGTGTCCGACGAATGGTGGGATTGCAAGCGCGAATCGACCAGCACCGACGCCACCGCGCCCGCAATGAAAACTGTTACACCGCCTTCACACTCAGATTTTGCTGATGGATTTGCCCCCTGGCGCCCCACACACTCCGCGCTCCGTGATTTTTCCGAGTGCATGGCATGCAAGGTAGCGACCGACCCACACTGGCCCCGCAAACATCCGCAAAACGCAGTGTGGCGATACTTTCAGCCGTTGGTGCACTGGTTGCTACCGCCACGCATAGCCTGCCAGCCTGTGGGCAAACCACGCCGCCCAGAGACATCGCCTTGCCCTCAACGGGCTCCCTGCTGCAGAACAACCCGATTCTGAACGTCCCCGCTGAGCCACAAGGCAAGGATGAGGTCAAGGTCGAGGGCCATCGCCCCGCCACGGAGCCAACATCGCCTGCCGATACCGAAGCCGTGCATGTCGCTCGCATCGAAGTCGACAACGTGCCGGAACGCCTGAGGCTACAAGTCGATGCCGTCGTTGCCCCCTACCGTGACCGGGACATGACGTTGAGGGACGTGCGCAACGTGGCAGTTCTAGTCACGAACGCGCTGCTCGACAACGGTGAACCCATTTCCTACGCCTATGTGCCGCAGCAGAAGATCACCAACGGTGTCGTACGCCTGAACATCCTGCGCGGGCATGTTGAGACAATTCAGTTGCGTCGTAACGACTCGCTGGTCAGCGATCGCGTCCTGCAGGGCTATCTGGACCACGGTGTATCGGCCACTGGTGACATGCAGACGGCACAGGATCAGCTCACACGCCTGTCCGAACTGCCCGGCATTGGTGGCATCACGCCGATGCTCTCGCCTGGGCAAACGCCTGGCGGCACCGTGCTGACGGTCGACACGGCTGCGGGCGACCGCATCAACGGCGCCTTCGTGGCCGACAACGCCGGCTCGCGCGTCAGCGGGCGCAACCGCATCGGTACGCAAGTCAACGTCAACAGTCCATTCGGCCTGGGCGACCGGTTTCAGGCCGTGCTGTACGGCGCACCCGATTTCCTCCAGTTCAACCACGACAGCGACGGCGGCAAGACGTTGATCGGCCGTGTCTCTTACGACATCCCGATCAGCACGCACGGCGCGCGCGCCGGCATGGCCGTATCACGCGTCAACTACACGCTGGGCGGCTTATACAACGACCTGGGCGACGGCCACGCCACCGTGTACGGCCTCTACGGCAGCTACCCGCTTATGCGCACCCAATCGGACAACCTCGACGCTGCCGCCAACCTCGACTACAAGCGCCTGACCGACACGCTGTTTGACGAACCCAACCAACGCTGGGCATCGGTCGTCTCCACGCAACTCTCGGGCAACCGGCAAAGTCGACTGGGTGGGCTGCCGTACATCCTGCAATACCAATTCGGCCTGACCGGCGGCGACCTACATAACGAGGATGCCTGGAACGGCGCGCAGACACGTGGCACCTACTTCAAGGCCACGCAATACGCCAAGTACACGCAAGTCTTGTATCGCGGCCTCTATGCCGACCTATCGATCCAGGCGCAGCAAAGCTCACGCAACCTAGACGGCTCGGAAAAAATGACGCTGGGCGGCACCAATGCCGTACGCGCATATAGCAACGACACCGTCAGCGCAGACAGCGGCCATATCGCATCCATGCAATTGAATGCCACTGTGCCCTATGTCGATGGGCTGACCGCGCAAGTCTTCTATGACCGGGCACGCGCCACGGTGCAGAAATTCGTGAGCCGGGGCGCCAACGCGGTCACGATGGAGGGATACGGGTTCGAGCTGAATTATTCGGTGGCTAAACGTGCGGAGTTCAACCTGACCTATGCACTGCGTATGGGCAGCTCACCACTGCTTGGGGCGCAGCATCGGGCGATGACGTGGTTCAGTACGGTGGTCCGGTTTTGACCGGATCCGCACGGGCACGCAAATACGGCAAGGGTTGTTACGACCCACATAGACTAAGAATCCGCCGATAGATTTACCCCATCGCTCCTCCTAGGCTAAGCGCCCCATCAATCATGAGACTTGGAGAGGAATGCGATGACCAAAACAATCGCCAAAATCCGCCCAGCCGCTTTGGCGGCGCTTTTGCTGGCAGGAACACAGGCCTACGCCGTGGGCACCGGCACCATTGCAGACGGTGTTGGCAACATCAGCACTAGCGGCCGCACGACGACCGTCAATCAGTCCAGCGACAAGCTGATCATCAATTGGGACAACATGAACGTGGCCAGCAACGAAACGCTGGCTTTCCAGCAGCCGAGCACAACGGCTTCTGTGTTGAACCGCATCAACTCGATCGACCCGACGAGCATTCTCGGCAATCTCACCTCCAACGGCCGCGTCTATATCGTCAACCCGAACGGCGTACTGTTTGGCTCAACCGCACGGGTCAATGTCGGCAGCCTAGTTGCATCTTCTCTCAACATTTCCGACGAGGTTTTCAAGAACCCCACAGGCTGGAGACAAGCCCTCACATTTTCCGGTGGAGGCAACGGTGATGTCATCAACAACGGCCGTATCAATGCAGACACCTCGGTCGCGCTCATCGGAGGTGGATTAGTCGAAAACAACGGCGCCATTCATAGCACTAGGGGAGACATTGCCCTCCAATCCGGAGGCACTGTCATTTTTTTTTGGCGACTCTCCGGACAGCATGCACTGGGATATTGTCGCTGATGGCAGCGCCAATGCACTGGTTAACAATAGTGGCTCGCTAAGAACGGAGAATGGCTCCATCGCTCTAGTAGCTACGGTCCGCGATGCAGTCGCACGCAGTGTCTTGAACAATACTGGAACCATCGAGGCGCGGAGCTTAACCCATGATGAATATGGGATACCCAGATACGGACACGTTGAGCTAATCACTTCGGTACTTAGCCCAGAAAACACTCACCAAACCCGAATGACGGTTAATGGCGTAGTGGATGCCGAAGGCGGAATCTCCGTAATCGGAGGCAAAACCTCTATTGGTGGCGATCTCTCCGCACCAGAAATTTGGGTATTTGGGGATGCAACAACAACTGATCGCGCATTGATGCGCACCTCCTACCTGCAACTACTCAACGACAACAACGGTGGCAATTTAGGCAACTTCGATTTCCGACGCGGGTCGATTTTTGTCAATCAGTTGGTTACCGCTAACACAGGGAAAGTTGATATCTCGCTGTCCGGAACCTATGGAGACTCAGCTAGCTTGTTGAGCCTCTACACGATGGGCGATGTGCGCATACACAGCGCCGATGATCTTTATGTCTGGAGAAACGAAGTTCAAGGCGAACTAAATCTTTCCAGCCAAGGCACCATCTGGAATCGTTGATTCGGCCTTGGAAGACTGGGAAGCCGACTCGATCACGTAACACATACCCTTTCTTCGAGTAGGCCATCTAACACACTCAGTCATATCTCGTACAGCCTACGCGGCCAACGCCTCCCCAGACGCTGGCCGCGTCATTTGCGCCACCACCGTAGAAGCCACCGCCTCCGCCACCGTCTCACGCGACAGATGCGGCGCGAACATCCCGATGAAGTCGTGCGCATAGCCGCGCAGGTACGCGCCACGCCGCACCGCCACACGCGTAGTGTTCGGTTCGAACAGATGATCCGCGCCGATGCACACGAGGTTATCGTCCTTGCGCCCGTCATACGCCATCGACGCGATGATGCCCACGCCCACATCCAGCGCGACGTAGGTCTTGATCACGTCGGCGTCCATGGCGGTCAGCACGATCTCCGGATGCAGGCCCGAGGCAGCAAACGCGGCGTCGATGTTGCGGCGGCCCGTGAAGCCGGCGTCGTAGGTAATCAACGGGTACTGCGCCACGTCTTCCAGCGTGGGCAGCGGGTTCTTGGTCAGCGGATGGTCCGGGCTGACCACTAGCACGTGGCGCCAGCGGTAGGCCTCAAACGAGGTCAGCCCCGGTTCGTTGGCCACAGCCTCGGTGGCGATGCCGATGTCGGCCTGCCCCGTCAGCAGCAGTTCAACGATGTGCGAAGGCGATGCCTCCTGCAGCGCCAGTGTGACGTGCGGGTATTCCTTGCGGAACGACTGCACCACCTTCGGCAACGCATAGCGCGCCTGCGTGTGCGTGGTCGCCACAGTCAGGCGGCCGGACTGGCGGCCGGAGAATTCCTCACCGGCCTGGCGCAGGTTTTCGGCTTCGAGCAGCAGGCGCTCGACGATGCGCACGATCTCGCGGCCCGGCTCGGTCAGGCCGGTCAGACGCTTGCCGTAGCGCTCGAAAATCTCCACACCGAGCTCGTCTTCCAGCTCGCGGATCTGCCGCGACACACCCGGCTGCGACGTATAGAGCGCGTTGGCGACTTCGGTCAGGTTGAACTGGCGGCGCACCGCCTCGCGGATGGAACGCAGTTGCTGAAAGTTCATGCTCGTGTCCTCTCGAATGGTTGTCGTCGGAGCGGCGAATTGGGTGGGGGTTAAGCGGTGGCCTGCACGGTGGGCTGTGCGCTGCCCTGGGCGAACACGCGAATGGCGCGCGGGCGCACCACCAGCGTTTCGCCTTCACGGAAACCCTCGGCGCGGAAGCGCTCGATGGGCAGCGAGACTTCGATGACGTCGTCGGTATCCGAACGCTCCAGCTCCAGCTGTGCAACGGCACCCAGCGTGAGCGCGCGGCGCAACGTCACGGGGATGCCTTCGGCGCCGGGCGCATAGCGCTCTAGGTCGATCTCGTGCGGGCGCACAAACGCCACCGCTTGATCGGCACGCGACGAATCCACACCGCCCGACGGCACGGTGATGGACGCATCGCCCACATGCAGCACGCTGCCGCCCTCGCCCTCTTCCAAGCGGCCGTGGAACAGGTTCACGTTGCCGAGGAAGCCATAGACGAACGGCGTGGCTGGCGTGTTGTAGACCGTAGCCGGGCTGCCGACCTGCTCCACCTGCCCACGGTTCATCAGCACCACGTTGTCGGCCACTTCCAGCGCCTCTTCCTGATCGTGCGTGACGAACAGGCTGGTGACATGCAGATCGTCGTGCAGGCGGCGCAGCCAGCGGCGCAGTTCCTTGCGCACCTTGGCATCGAGCGCGCCAAACGGCTCATCAAGCAGCAACACACGCGGCTCCACCGCCAGCGCACGCGCCAACGCAATCCGCTGACGCTGCCCACCCGACAGTTGCGGCGGGTAGCGATCAGCCAGCCA
>RepKanNP_Acetate_BrdU_F21BDRAFT_1000249_pt1 | contig 25336 bp, 15 predicted proteins | sample RepKananBrdUF21B_FD_10624 | JGI IMG/M metagenome (IMG submission 10624)
CGATGTATGAACACGTTGGCGAAGCCTGCCGCTGCGGCGGCTTCGGCTGCCGCCGCAGAGCGCTTACCGCTTCGGCATAGCAACAACAGCACCGCATCCTTGGACGCGGCCTTCTCCAACTCGCGCAGGAAGCGCGGGTTCTTGAGCATGGCGGGGCCCGTCTGCCAGGCAACATGCGCGGTGTTGGGCACACGGCCCACGAACTTGCGCTCCTCTGCGGTGCGCACGTCTACGAGGATGGCCTCGCCGCGGCTAGCCAGCGCCCAGGCCTCGGCCGGTGAGAGACCGCCCGCATAGCGCAACCCTTGTGCGGCAGCGTGGGCGCGTGCGCGCTCCAGCAGGGCGTCAGAAGGCGTCGCCAATACACTGTCGAGCACGGCCTGAACGGCCGGATCACGCGCAACAGCGGCAGCTTGAGCAGGGTTGGAAGACATCGGACCTCCGGCTTGGCAACAATGAATGATGGACAAGCCCACTCTAGCCGTGGGTGATATTTGATAAAACGAATAAAACCGCCCTTCGATCAACGTTTATCGCATAAGGCGGAGGTCAGCGCGCCTTCCCCTTGCACAGCGGGTCGCTACAATGCAATCACTCACGAACAGTTGCATGTGACTGTTCTGCATCATCCGCTACGGAGGGCTGCCGCCCATGAAGCTCCTGATCGACGCCACCACCCGCGTGCCCATTGCTGACCAGATCGTGGCCGGCGTGCAGGCGTGGATTCGAGACAACGATGTGCGGCCAGGCGCCAAGCTGCCGTCGATCCGCCAGTTGGCGGCCGAGTACAGCATCAGCCGCTTCCCGGTGATCGAGGCGTATGACCGGCTGGTGTCACTGGGGCTGCTGGACTCGCGCCACGGCTCGGGCTTCTACGTGGCCGAGAGCGGCCTGACCGGGCGGGCAGGACGCGGCTGGTCTGACCCGCGCCGGGCGGAGATCGAATCCGATCACATCCTCGAGCAGTTCAACTACCCCGATGCGTCACTTAAGCTGGGCGGCGGTTTTGTGCCGGCGGACTGGCGCGACCTGGACGGCCTCACGCAGGCCATCCGTCAGGTCTCGCGCACCGACGTGGAAGCCGTCATCGACTACGCCACGCCGCTGGGCAACACCGCGCTGCGCCAGCAGATCATGATGCGCGCCCGCCAACTGGGCATCCAGGCCGAGCTGCCCAATGTGATGATGACGGTGGGCGCCAGCCAAGCCATCGACCTCGTCATCCGCCATCTGCTCAAACCCGGTGACACCGTGTTTGTAGAAGACCCGGGCTACTACAACGTGTTTGGCCTGCTGCGCCTGCATGGCGTCAAGCTGGTCGGCATTCCTCGCACCGCCGACGGCCCCGACGTGGAAGTGACCGAGGCGATGCTGCGCGAGCACCGCCCCAAGCTGTTCTTCATCAACAGCGTGCTGCACAACCCGACGGGCTCGGTGCTGTCACCGCCGGTGGCGTTCCGCCTGCTGGAGCTGGCGCGGCGCCACGGCTTCGTATTTGTGGAAGACGACATCTTTGCCGACATCCAGGGCGACCCGACCGCGCGGCTGGCTACGTTGGACCAGCTCGAACACGTGATCTACGTTGGCGGGTTCTCCAAGACGGTGTCGGCATCGCTGCGCGTGGGTTACCTGATTGCGCGGCGCGATCTCGTGCAGGATTTGACCGACGTGAAGATGCTCACCAGCGTGGGTGGCTCGCGCTTTGCAGAGGCCGTTGTCGCCACATTGCTGGAACGCGGCGCCTATCGCAAATACGTCGAGCGGCTGCGCCAGCGCATCGGCGATTCGATCATCGCCTCGCTCGATGTGCTGACCGACGCGGGCTGGGAGGTGTTTCACCACCCGCCCGGCGGCAACTTCCTGTGGGCGCGCGTGCCGCACGTGGAGGATTCCCGGGACCTTGTGACTGCGGCGGAACAGCATGGCGTGACGCTGGCGCCCGGTAGTTACTTCCGGCCGAACCTGGAGGTCTCGCCCTGGGTGCGGATCAACACGGCCTACACCAGCGAGGCGCGCGCTCAGGCCTTCCTGCAAGAGATGGGCCGGCGCCCGGCGCGCAAGCGGGCCTGATTCTGCCGCGCATGTCGCACTGACACGCTTGTGCAAACTTTCGCACACCGCAGCGCCATCTTTGTTGTCTAGAGTCGGTCCGGCTTTGCTGATGAACCCGCAGTTCTCGCCCGTTCTCGCTCATGCCGACCTTCCGCTACGAGGCCGTCACGCCGGCCGGACAACTGCGCCGTGGCGTCATCGACGCCGACGGCAGCCGCGGCGCGCGCACCCTGCTGCGCTCGCGTGGCATGACGCCGATCGACGTGTCGGCCGTGGCCGAGCGCACCGCCGGCACCAGTCTCAACGGGCTGCTCGGCCATCGCCTGGGCACCACCGAGCAAGCGCTGTTCACGCGCCAACTGGCCAGCCTGTTGACGGCCGGGCTGCCGCTGGACGAAGCACTGTCCGCTCTGGCGGCTGAAGCCGAACGCGATTACGTACGCGACCTCATCAGCACGCTGCGCTCGGAGGTAGTGGGCGGGCAATCGCTGTCCGGTGCGCTCGCCCGCCATCCGCGTGACTTTCCTGACATCTATCGCGCCCTCGTCTCCGCCGGCGAGCACACGGGCAAGTTGCACGTGGTGCTCTCACGCCTGGCCGATTACATCGAGGGCCGCAACGCGCTCACGCAGAAGATCAAGCTGGCCTTCACCTACCCGGCCGTCGTTACCGTGGTGGCATTCGGCATCGTCGTGTTCCTGCTGACCTACGTGGTGCCGCAGGTGGTGGGGGTGTTCACGACGACCAAGCAGAAGTTGCCGACACTGACCATCGTCATGCTGGCCTGCAGTGACTTCGCCCGCGACTGGGGCTGGTTGGCTGCCATGGTTGCGGTGGGCATCGGCGTGGGTGTCAAACGCCTGCTGCGGCGCCCTGGCCCCCGACAAGCGTGGCACGGCTGGCTGCTCGGTGCACCGCTGGTCGGCCGGCTCGTGCGCGGCTACAACACGGCGCGCTTTGCCAGCACGCTGGCAATTCTCATCAGCGCGGGCGTGCCGATCCTGCGGGCGCTACAAGCCGCCGGTGAGACGCTCAACAACGTGGTGCTGCGCCAGAACGTGGAAGACGCCATCAGCCGCGTCCGTGAAGGCACATCGCTCTCGCGGGCGCTGGCGCATGCCAACCGGTTTCCGCCGGTGCTGGTCCACTTGATCCGCTCGGGAGAATCCACCGGCAACCTCGCCCCCATGCTGGACCGCGCAGCCGAGGGCGAAACACGCGAACTGGAGCGCCGCACGCTGTTCATCACCGGTCTGCTGGAGCCCGCACTCATCTTGAGCATGGGCGTGATGGTGCTGCTGATCGTGCTGGCCGTGCTGATGCCGATTCTCGACATCAACCAGATGGTGCGCTGAGCATGCGCACCGGCATGCACGCACGCGGCTTCACGCTGCTGGAGATGCTGGTGGTGGTGGTCATTATCGGCATCGTGATGGGGGCGGTGGTCGTCAATGCACAACCGAGCCAGCGCACGGTGCTGGAACACCAGGCGCAGCGCCTGATATTCTTGCTGCAGGCGGCGCACGACGAGGCGCGCCTGCGCTCGCAGCCCATCGTGTGGGAGGCCACGCCCGAGGGCTATCGCTTCCTCATCCGCGAGCGCGATACGTGGCAACCGTTGCGGGGCGACGTGCTGCGCGCGGGCCAATGGCGCCAGCCGTTGTCTGCACTGTCGCTCATGCAGGTGGGCCGCCCCGCGCAATCCGGCAGCGTGCGCGTGCTGTTCGGCCGCGAGGCCATCGAGCCGCCCATCACCCTGCGCATGGCGGTCGACGCGGCTCAGGTCGCTATCGTCACCACGGGCCCGAGCCGCTATGTTGTGCAATAGACCCGGGCGGCGGCGCGCTGCCGGCTTCACGTTGCTGGAAGTGCTGGTGGCGCTGGTGATCGTGGCCGTGGCGCTCGGTGCCTGCCTGCGGGCGACCGGCTTGCTGGCCGATTCCAGCGCTGGCATGCGCGAGCGCACGCTGGCGCAATGGAGCGCCGCCAACCACCTTGCGCGCATGCGCCTGGCCAATGCTGTACCGCCGCCGGGGCTGCATCGCACACCGTGCAGTCAGGGGCGCATTGCGCTCACATGCGAAGACACGGTCATCGTGCTGGAGAACCCGGTATTCCATCTGGTCGTCGTCTCCGTCTATCGCGAAGGCGAAGGGTTGGAGACGCGCGTGCGCCTGGCGCAGGTGGCCACCGTGCTTGCCGACATGTCCAACCAGGCCTTCTGATGCTGATGCAGCGCGCCCGTTCGTCCGCCGGCTTCACCCTCATCGAAATGGTGATCGCCATCACCATCCTGGCGATCATTGCACTGATCTCGTGGCGCTCGCTGGACGGCATCATCCGTGGCCAGCATCGGCTGACGGACAGCCTGGAGGAGACACGCGCCATCGACCGTCTGTTCGAGCAGCTCGATACCGACTTTGGCGAGGCCGTGCGCGACGACGATCTCGGTCAACCATCTGTTGTGTTTGGCGATGGCGCCCTGCGCATCGTGCGCATGCTGCGCGACGCGCGTCAGCCGATCCGCTGGCAGGTGGTGCGCTATCGCGTGGACGGTGGCTCGCTCATCCGCGAAGCTTCGGTGCCACTCAACGAGCGCGGCTCCGCACGTGAAGCGCTGAATGCCACATTGCCGGAGCGACTGACGCTGTTGGAACATACATCGGCGCTGCAAGTACGTGGGTGGACGACACAGGGGTGGCGGGCGTTGTCGGCAGATGCATCGCGTCCTGCATCCGCCGTGGCGGTCCCCGGCATGCTGTGGCGGATAACCCCCAACGCCATGACAGGCCTGGAAGTGACCGTGATGGTCAATGACGCGCCCTATACCAAGGTCGTTCTGGCGGATCTGTAGCGTACGGCTCCCGCTTCAACCATCAATGCCCGGCATAACCGGCTCGTGCACCCACAGCACAGAGGTGCGGTAACGCTCGCCGATGCCCTCTCGCAAGATCAGCGCATCGAGTGAACGTGTGGCCCGCCCGTTGCGCAACCGGCTGTGCGCGATGAAGTAGCGACTGCGCGTTTCCAGCAGGATGTCGCCCTGCTCGGCCGAGCCTGGCGCAATGGCCTTCAGGCGGTTGGTCAGGTCCCCCATATCGCGAAACCATGCCCTGTCACGGCTCGACACCAGCGCAGCCGCCTGCCCCGGCGACAGACCACGAATCGTTGCCGCCAGCACCTCCGGCCCCGCCGTGTTCAGGTTGACAGACGTAGGCTCGGGCAGCACCACCACATAGGGCGCGAGCTTGCGTACACCGTCGGCCGTATAGCCGGGAATGCGCACCAGGTCTTCCGGCTGCGCGAGCGCGAATGCGGAAGATGCCTTCGCGTCAAGACTGCGCAGAATGGCCGTGGCCGTCAGTGCCGCCAACGACGGATCGAGGTCGGCTTTCGCCAGCAACTGCTGATACACGCGCACACCTTCCGGCCGGATGCCCGGCGGCTTGCCGCCTTCGGCAGCCGTCACCAGCGTGTTGAGATTGAAGCGCGCCTGCGCATCTTCAATGTAGCCGTCGACGCGCATGTCCCCCGCGGCACCGAACGCCTGCGCGCCCGCCTTGCCCAGCACGCTGGCTACCGGCAGATCGTTGACGGGGGCGGCCCAGCGCTGGCCGAGATGATCGGCGGGCGCGGTGCGCGCGTTCTCACGCAACAGCATGCGCGCCCACTCCACAGAGGCCCGCTGCATCCACACCGTGTCGGCGCGCAAGCGTTGCACCTCTACCGTGCGGATGGCGGCCTTCTGGCCAGCAAACATCGTCGCCACCAGCGTCACCGCCATCGCCACCACCAGCAGGGCGGTGACGACGGCCGCGCCCCGCTCACAACGTATGCGGCTGCGCTTCATGCCTCCGCCCGGCGCAGATAGGTCCAGAACGCACCCACATCCTCCGCGTTCACGTTGGGCTGTGCCTCTTCAAGATACGTCTGCGACAAGCTCACCTCCTCCATATGGAACAGATGCTGTTGCGAGGGCAGCAGCGTCGCGCGTGGATGTGTGTAGTGCGCGCGAAAGAAACGCGGCGGTGACCCACGCTGCGTATGCAGGTCGTGCACATCGCGCACGGACGAGTCGAACCAGAAATGCAGCCAGCGCCCGCCGCGTTGCCGCCCCGCCAGGATGAAGCCCGCATACGACAGCAGGATGTACGGCACGCTCGCCGACTTGAGTTCTTTGTACGCCCACAGGTTGCGTGCCGAGGCGTAATCGAGCAAGGCAATGAAGCGTGCCATGGACAGCGTAGGCGCATGGTGTGGCCGCTTCATGAACGCAAAGTGCCACTGCCATTGCGCGAGAAAGCGCTCGCGGTTGCGTTGCGCGAGTGCGGCATCCGCTTGCTGTTCGACCGTGATGTCGGTCGGCGCCTCGCCATTGCGCACGAGCGGGCAGCACAACCGCTCGCCGCTGATATGGCTGAAGCGCGGCTTGAGCTTGTCGCTCTTCGAACCGATCACATACAACGCCCCATGGCAGATCGGGCAGCGTGCGCGCGGCACATGTTCGGTCTTTGCCAAGTGACCAAATTCTTCCAGGTACATCGCTACCGTCAACATGCGCTCTTCGGTCGGATGCAAAGCCAAGTTCATGAATGGACCTCATGGTTGGATGGATCTGCAACGCCCCCCCTCTTGTGATGCCTTACGTCTTGCGTTGTGCCTTGCTCTGCTTTGGAGCGAGATCAAAAAGGCAATACGCGCCCCTGGCTGAATACGCCATGGTTTGTTCTCAATTGAATTTCAATCTGAATGCAATCAGACAACTCAATTGTTTTGATTGCATTCCGCATTTGTGCATGGTGCAATGCCTTACGCCTGTCACCGTGAAACCCAAACGCAGAGCCCGCCTCTAATTGACGAACGGCGCCCCGTAAAACCGCACACGACTTATATTTCACGGCCTTCAAATCGCAGAAACTCATGACGCAAGTGCATGAGCTAGCGCCATCGCTTTTTCATCTGCTTATCCCGCCTGATTCACACCCGGCATCAATACTCTGCATGCCGATGTGAATGCATTCATGCGTGCACATCGGCAAAACAACACAACTTGTATTTGCTGATCCCTATTCCTCTGGAGCACTCCATGAAGCTGAAGCAAGTCATGATTCAAGCCGCCTGCGCCGCGCTGGCCCTTGGCACCGCCACGGTGGCCTTCGCCGGCACGCAACCGAACCCGAGCCCGGCATCGCCGGTGGTCGTTGGCGGTGGCGCTTCGCTGCCTGAGTTCCTGTACGGCTCGGAAATCGCTGCGTTTGGCCCGAACCACATCTATGCCGTGACGGGCAGCGGCGCCGGCAAGACCGCATTGCTGACCAACGCTCCGGCCGCCTTCAACAACGCCTACCAAACGCCGCGTTCCGACACGACTGTGCACTTCGCCGGTAGCGACTCGGTGCTGAGCAGCACGGAAATCAACACCTACAACACGAACCGCCGTCCCACGGAAGGGAACCTCGTGCAGATCCCGTCGGTCGGCACGCCGGTCGGCATCCCGTTCAAGAAGGATGGTCTGAGCGCGGTTACGCTGAACGACGACCAACTGTGCGGCATCTTCTCGGGCCAGATCACTGACTGGAGCGCTATCGATAGCTCGGTTTCCGGCACGATCAAGGTCGTCTACCGTTCGGACAGCAGCGGCACGTCGGAAATCTTCACGCGCCACCTGAACGCCGTTTGCACGAGCGGCGGCAACTCGAACGTCGCTTTCGTGGTGAGCACGAAGTTCTCCGACAGCTTCCCGGGCGGTTTCCCGAGCAACTTCGTGGGTGGCAACCTGAGCGCAGGTGTACGTGATGGCGTGGCAACTGGTAACGCAATCGGTTACCTGAGCCCCGACTACATCAACACCACGCTCGCCCCGAGCTCGGGTGTTGCCACGCAAAACCTGGCCGCCGCTTCGCTGACCAACGCAACCGACGGTCTGGACTATCAACCGACCTCCTCCAACACCACGCAGGCACTGCTTTCGCTGCCGGCAGTGGGCTCCGACCTGTCCAAGCCCGAAAGCTGGGCGCTGACGGTCGCTACCCCGGCCGCTGGCTACCCGATCTCGGGCTTGACGTACCTGGACCAAGTCCAGTGCTACAAGGACGCCACGGTGCAAAGCAAGATCCTGGGTTTCCTGGATCGTCACACGACGTACTCGGGTACGAACGACAACCGTCCGCGGATCCGCAACAACGGTTTCGCTCCGCTGCCGACCACGCTGGTCAGCGCCATCCGCGACAATCTGATCAACAACGTCAACGGCAAGAACGTCAACATCGGCAACACCACGGCTTGCGCAGGCAAGGCTGGTCGTTAATCGAGTGCGACATTGGCAGCGGTTCGCCGCTGTCGCGAGGTTTGAGCCCGGCATTGCCGGGCTTTTTTCATGGTCGTGCAAACGCTGCAGCATCAAAGCAGAACGATGGATTGCATTACTGCGCGACGGCTTCCGTGGACTGAGCTGCGTTTACATCCGATGCAACGGCCTGTGCTTCCGGCTCATCGCGGTAGTTGCGCAGGTAGACGAAGAACTCGCCCATCATCTGCATCCACAAGCGGATCTGCATGGCCAAGTACTCGTTGGAGATGCCGCCAGCGGCGATCACATCCATCTCCAGCACAACAAAATCACCGTGCTGCGCGAGGCGTGCAAAGCGGCGCGAGCGGTGCCAATCAGCAATCAGCCCGTCGGGCAGCGTGCCACCCTGCACACGCAGCGGGCAGCTCAGCGTGAAGTCTGCATAGTGATCTGGCTCGATGGCGTTGCCCCACAGAATCTGGAAGCTGATGCCATGGCTGGCGCTGGTCAGATGGGTGATGCCACCTTGCTCGATGGCAGTCACAGCGCCGCCGGCCGCCTTGATGGCGTCAGACACATTGGTGGGGGAAAGCGTGGTCAGCATGGACATGGGCGTCATGTGCGTGAGTGAATCGGTGAGGAGAAAACTCAGGGCGCCTTGGGCGCTTCCGCGTGTGGCGCAGAGGCTTCGGGCGCAGAGGCAGGCGTGGGCGCGGTAACAGCACGCGGATCAAAGCGCCCTTCGTACAGCTTGTCGCCATATTCCTGCGCGATTTGCTCGTACTTGACGCGCGACTTGGTGGCGAATGGCTGGCGCGCGGCGATGACGGTGCTCACATCCATCGACTCGTAGGCGGTGAGCACTTCCTGGCCGACGGCGTAGAGCTTGGCGTTCTTGGCCTCGCATTGCTGCAAGGCGTTCTGCTGCGTGGTGGATGCAGTGGTCAGCTTCTGACGTTCGGCTTCGCTGGCGCGGGCACGGCGCAGCAGTTCGTCGTACGCGGCCCGCAGTTGCGTGATCTGCGTGTTGGCCTTTTCCGCCACGGTTTGCGCTTCGCGATGCGCGGCAGCACTGCCCTCGCTCAGTTGGCGAGTGCGAACGCGCTCCGCTTCAAGCTGCGCGCGCAGGTCGGCAAGTTCTTTCTTGGCGGTATCAGACGTGGGCGCGTTGGCACCCCCACTGGCCTGCAGTTGCGCGAGCTGCGCCTGCGCTTGCTGAAGCTGCGTTGTGGTGGCACGCAACTGCGTGCGCAAGCGTTCTTCCATGCTGGGCTGTTGCGCCAGCGCAGCGCACGGCACCAGCGATGCCGCTGCCAGCAGCATCAACAGCAACCGTGAGGCAATTCGGTTCTCGTCCACGTCGCCTCCCCTCAGAACTTGGCGTTGAAGTCGAGCTGCAGCGTGTCGATCGACAGGCGCGGGCCGGTGACTTCACGCGTGGAGATCCAGCGGCCGGTGAACCAGGCGTTCTTGTCCACCGCGTACGAGCCGCCAAAGTAGTAGCCGCGGCCGTTGGTGCCGCCGCCGTGGAAGGTCGGGTCGTTGTAGCCGTCGGGCATGGAATCCGCTTCGATGCGCTTGTAGCCGGCGATGACGTTCCAATCGCCACGCGCGCTTGGGGCCGGCTTGCCGAAGGTGGCCTGCAGCATGTAGGCATTGCCGCCGCTGCGGAAGTCCGAGCGGTTCGTACCCCCGGTGCCGCCGAAGTTGTTGACGATGCCGCCAGGCCCAGCGTGCTGCCATATCTTGTCGGCGTCGTAGGCCAGGTTGCGGATGTAGTTGGCATCGAAGCGCAGGCCATAGTTGCCCATGATCTTGGTGTCCCAACGCGCGTTCAAATCCAGCAGACGGAACTCGGATGCCAGGCCCACGTACTGCGGCTGCGGCGTGTTGGCCGGGTCCAGCGGGTTGAGCGCGATATTGCGCAACAGCATCAACGTGTTGCCCTTCTGCATGAAGGCCGGGCGTGACCAGTCCGTACTGCAGTTGTCCAGCCCCGAGTACAACGCGCACGGTTGCGACACCTGCCCCGTGACGTTGTTGAAGTTGTAGTAGCCCACCGCACCACGCACCGTGTTGCGCGAGTCCACCTTCCACTCCGCACCCGCCTGAGCAGCGAACAGCCACTTGTTCTGGCTTGAGCTCTTGTCCTGGCTGCGGCTGGGGAAGCCATCGGCCGAGTACTCCAGCGGAATCACGCCGGCGGTACCGAACACGGTGATGGTGTCGCCGCGCAGCGTCTTGCTGAAGTTGGCGGCAATGCCATCAAAGTTCAGGTCTTGCGAAAACAGCAGGTCGGTCGACCAGAACGGATTGGCAAAGCGGCCGCCCGTGATCGTCACCCAGTCAGCCGGCTTGTGCGAGATCCATGCCTGATCCAGCCACACGTTCTTCTTGCCCTGCGCGGTGCCCAGCAACTGCGTGGTCGACACAGGGTTGTTGTCGCTGCCCGAGGCCAGGCGGATGCCTGCCTGCGTGCTCTCCGAGATGTCGGCAAAGACGCCCAGCCGCGCCCGCACACGCCATTGGTTACGGCGGTTCTGTGAAGTGTTGAGCAGCGGCGGCAGCTTGGTGTTCGTGTTGCTGTTGACGTCGAAACCGGAGCCGGCGTTGATGGCTGCCCAGTCGATTTCGATGTTGCTGTTCTGGTTGGACAGGAAGCGCGATTCGTTGCGCACGCGCACGTCGCCTTCCACGCGGATGCCCTGCGTCCAGGCGGGAATGGCATCGGGTGCGGCCCAGCGCTCGGTCTTGGCTTGGGCCAGCACCTCGCTCTTGACCTCGTCGCGAATCTGGTCGCGCACGGTCTGCGGCACGTAGGGCACGCGCACATCGCCGGGCTCGGCCTTCACGCCTGCCGTTTGCGTAGGTTGAGCCGCCTGCGCGGCCACCTGGCGCTGCAGTTGCTGCGTAGCCTGCGCTTCGGCACGGGCCTGCGCGAGCAGTGCTTCGCCGACGTCTTTCTTGAGTGCACCGCTCTGGATCAGGCCGCGGATGAGCTTGACCATCGTGGTCTCGCCCGTGGCAGCTTGCGCGTGCACGCTGCCCGACGCGATCAACAGGCCGGCAGCCGATGCCAGTGCAGCGGCACGGAATGGGTGGGTAACGGGGTTGAGTGCCATGTTGTTGGAAGAAGTGCGTTGCATGCTGGAATGCCGGCCCGCCCTGGCGCGCCGGCGTGTCGTTGTCAGCCGGCGGGCCGTTTGCCTTGCAGCGTCACCCGCTGCGGAAACTGCAGGGAAGCCGGTGGCCGCTCATCCACACGCTCAATCGCGCGCAAGGAGGCGAGCACGGCCTGGTCGGTGTCGGCATTGCCGCTGCCGTGCACCAACTCAACGCGGGTGACGCGGCCGTTCGGGTCCAGCCACACGTTCACCTGCATCAGGAACGCCAGGCGGCGTACGCGGTCATCGCGCGACAGGGCCTGCTGCAGCACGTAGCCGAAGTAGCGGCCGTACGTGGCATTGCCGCCGCCGGCACCCGTACCGCTCATGCCCCCGCCCTTGCCTGCGCCGATACCGAAGGCGTCAGTGCCGGCCTGCCCGTCGGCGTTCATCGTGACGGGGTCGGACAGGTCCTTCGCCGGGTTGGGCGTGTCGTCTGCAGGCTTGGGTGTTTCAGGGGTGGGGTCGGGCTTGGGCTCCACCACTTCGGGCTTCACCTTGTCAGGCTCAGGTTGCTTTTCGGGCTGTGGCGGAGGCGGCGGAGGTGGTGGCGGCTGCAGCACGAGCATCGGCGTGGACGGAGCCTCACGCTTGGTGCTGGCCGTGCCCGCGAGCAGATACCACACCACCGCCACGACGATCAGCACCGCTACGGCGCCGATCACATGGCCGCCCCAACGCCGCCAGAAAGCAGGTTGCGGATCGGCAGTAGGCGCGGACGGGTTCAGGTCGAGCTGCATGGTTGCGCCGCCCTTATGCCGCCGGCTTGCCGGTTACCAGACCGATCTGGTTGAGCTCGATCTTGCGCAGCAGGTCGAGCACCTCCACCACCTTGGCGTACTGCACGGACGAATCGCCACGCACAATCACCGGAAAATCTGGCGTGATGGCCTTCTCGGTGCGCAGGCGGTCTTCCAGCTCGGGCAGCGTCACCGGATACGCATCCAGGAACACCTGCCCGTTGTTGTCGATGGTGATGGCTTTGGTTTTTGGCTTTTCCAGGGCTACCGACGCGCTGGCCTTCGGCAGGTTGACCTTGATACCGGGAATGCTCGCGTTGCTGGTCAGGATGAAGATCACCAGCACCACCAGCAGCACATCCACGAACGGCGTGATGTTGATACCGCTGGCGCGCTTCTTGGGCCCAAAGCGGGACACGTTTGCCATGGCGGCCCCTTACTCGCGGTGCGGCGCGGCCGGACTGGCCACAAAGCCGCCGCCCGACGTGTCGGCGCGGTGGTCTGCGTGTGCAGCACGTGGCGCGGTATCGCCCAGTACAACGGTGGCGCGACCATCGCCGTGCTCTTCCGCCAGGCGCGTGGCGAACTCGTCCACGAACACGGCCATGTCCGCTGCAATGGCGTCGGAACGCGAGGCGAGCCAGTTGTAGCCAAACAGCGCGGGAATGGCCACGCCCAGGCCAGCCGCGGTACACAGCAGTGCCGCAGCCATGCCCGGCGCCACCGAGTTGATGTCCACTGCGCCAGCCATGGCCGCCACCACGAACACCAGCATGATGCCGATCACCGTGCCGAACAGGCCGACGTACGGGGCACCCTCAATGGTGGTGGACAGCCAGTTCATGCGGCGCGCCATGCGCTCGTTCTCGCGCACCATCACGCCTTCCATGGCGGCGCGAATGGCGGCGATGGTGGCAGCAGAAACGGCGTTGATGTCGAAGCCGCGCTCATGCCGCAACTGCATCTCACGGATGGCGATCTCGTACAGGCGCCACAGCGAGGAATCCTGTCGGACATCAGCGCCCACCTTGCCACCGCGCACCAGCGAATCGAGCGACGTGCCCGCCGTCTCGCGGAACACCACCATAAAGCGTGCGTTGGCGCGCGACACCGTGCTGTAGTAGCGGCTCTTGGTGATCATGATGGCCCACGATCCGGCCATCATCAGGCCCAGCACGCACACCACCACCCACGCGTCGACTGGCATGGCTGCGAGGATGAAGCCGAAGTGACTCTTGCCGGCTTGCTGCTCATCCGGGCCCATCGACACCAAGCGCGATTCGGCACCTTGTGCAATGGCATCGGCTTGAATCAAGCCCGCCGGGCGAGCCGTCTTGGACAAGCGCAGTTCATCAATGGCACCGTTGAACGGATTCAACCCCGCGCCACCCGGTGCATCGCCGCCCACGGCAGCCGCACTGTTGAGCGCGGGCAGATGTGCCTCCAAGGTGGCCGCAACCGTGCCATTGACATACAGATGCACACCTTGCTCATCCGCGGTAGCCGCCACGTGCGACCACTGGCCATCACGCACCGGTTGGCCAGGTGCACTGCGTTGGCCGTTCACCTGCACAAACGGCACGCCGTTGTCCACGCCGAGCACAAACTCGTTGGCACCATCGCGGCGTGCGTAGATGACTTGCCCTGCCGCCAGCTTCTCAGGCCGCACCCACGCCGATACCGTGAACGTGCCATTGGCCTGCGTGGTCAACGATGGGGACGCCGGCAGCATCAGCGGCGTGCCGTTGAACTGCGCACCCTTGCCGATCACCGCACCATCCAGCGTGGTGACGGGCGTTTGCGCGTGGTTGCCGTAGGCCGTCGTGTCACGCGGCGGCGCGCCGGTCTCACCAAAGTGATAGACCGCGGTGTAGTCCGGGTCGAAAGTCAGTTGGCCGTTGCCCGATGCCGGCGCCTTGCGGTTGCCGTAGTACATCCAGATGCGTTGCGGCGCGCCGGTCGTTACTGTCGGCACATCCACCCACACCAGCGCGATGCCCAGAAGCGGGTCGAACTGCTCGATCTGGTGGTTCAGCACGGTCTTGTCATCGGCGGCAACAAAGCGCAGGTCGGCGCCGTTCTCGCTCGTGCCGTCAAAGCTAAAGTTGCCGGTGTGCAGGCGCACCAGCACGGGCGTGCGGCCGGCATCGCTCTTGAGTGCACCGCCTTGCGGGCCCGCATCCACGGTGATCGGTTTGCGATAGGCCCAATCAGGCTGCCACCACGCCAGCGCGGTGCCGGGCAGGAAGGCGCTCAGCAACGTGAGCAGAAACAGAATGCGTCGCATGGCAGAAACTCTCCGAAGACAAAGCAGGTAAGCGGTTAGACGTGGCGCGATAGCGCGTTCAATAGCTGGCGTTCACGCTGAAGTTCACACGCGGCGTGTGCGCACGCGTGCTGGGGCCGTCGCGCAGCGGATAGCCGAACTCCAGGCGGCCACGCACGTAGTCGGTCAACTTGAAACTGGTGCCAAAGCCAAGCGAGAGGAGCGAGAAGCTGCTCGCCTGCTCCACCTGCGCCTGCCGCAAGCGCAGGTAGGCGGCATCGGTAAAAAGGTAGAAGCGCACTTCGTCCAGTGCGGGCGCGAACTTCGTGTACGGCGCAGTCCGCCACTCGAACGAAGCCAGCGCACCGTAGTCACCCGTCGCTTCCGCAGACAGGTAACCACGCACGCTACTCATGCCGCCGGCGGCAAACTGCTCGCTGGAAACCAATGGCGAATCCGACAGTTGCCCTGCCACACGCACCACGGCTTGTGAACCGCCCTGGAAGGTGTGCGTTTCGGTGGCGTCAGCCTTGAAAGCGAGGAAGCTCGAACGCGAGTTCACGCGCTTGTAGTCGTATGCACGCTCATCGCTGCCGTAGCCGAACAGGCTGCGCGTACCGGCAGTGGCGCTCAGGTTCAGGCTGAGCGTGTCACGCTCGCTCTGGCGATAGCCCGTGTAATACAGCGAGATGGGCGCGTACTTGAGCGGCACGTGGTCGCTTGTGTTGCCAAAGCGCAGGCTCTCGGCGTTGTCTTTGAAATCGATTCCCACGCCGATCTGTTGCCACCACGCACCCGCCGTCGGCAGTACGTAGTTGGCTTTCACGCCCACGGCGTGGCCCTTGCCCAGCACGCTGGTGCCGCCCGTCGTGGCAACGTTGCTGTCGGACTTGTAGCCCGAGAACTCCAGGCTCCAGTTCGTATCGGGAATCGGTGCGGTGTATGCACCCGACCACACACGCGCCTGGCTGAAATCCTGCGGTGCCCCAAAGAACGACAGCGACGCACGGTGCCCGAGCTGCCACAGGTTGTCGTGGCTGACCGAGGCCGTCATCCGCAACGGGCGCGTCTCGGCACTGCGGTCATTGTTCAGGCCGATGCTGGCGTGCACTGGCGACTTGTCGTCCACCTTCAGGTCGACATCCATCGTGCCGGGCACCGACCCCGGACGCACCACCGGAATCACTTGGCGATCGGCCCGGTTGAGCGTCGACAGCTCCGTCTGCGCCTGCGTGAAATCCGGCACCTTGCCTTCCTGCAGTGCAGGCACGCCTTCACGCACCAAACGCGGCGAGGTGTACTCGGCGCCCGTCACGCGCACGCGGCCCACACGTGTTTCGTTCACCTGCAGGATCACCACGCCGCCCGTCACCTGCTGTTCTGGCAGATCCACATAGACAGACTGATAGCCCTTGGCCTGATACACCGCCAGCAGTGCGGCGCGCGCGTCTTCAATGTCCTTGAGCGTGCGATCCGGACCAAGAAACGGTGTGACGGTCTTCTCGATGGTGCGGATGTCGAGCGTGGTGTTGCCGCGCACGACGTACTCATTGATGTTGACCTTGCGTTGCGATGCAGCCTCGGAAGACGGCGCTGCAACCGGTGCGGCAACGGGCGCCGGTGGCTCTTGCGCCAGGACCACGCCCGGCATCAGCAGCGACAGCATCGCCAGCCGGACACTCCCCGCAGACCTGCGTTGTTTGCGGCGTTGTTTGAATTGGGACATGCGTTGGCTCGGTGCCGATTCGGCATTCATTCGTGTGTTGTGCGACGTGCGACTGTGTCGTTGGCCAGCCGTCGGTCTTCACAGGAATGACGTTTGCTGAAATGCAAATCCGCAAACATTTTGTGATGTCACGCAAGCTTCATGAAGCGAGGCGCGACACGGCATCGCGTGATCGAACACACGCCATCAAGCCTTATGGGAAGGGGCTCTGCGGCGCATCCACATGTTTGGATGCGCCGCAGAGTGAGAGAGCATCGCGCGATGTATGACTGCGCGATGACGACGTGATGAAGAACGCTTGCTGCCCGCTTACGGCATCACAGGTTCTTGCGTTCGGCAGCGGTGAGCCGCATCTTCTGGCGCTCGGTCAGATCACCATTTCCGATCATCTGGAAGGCGCTGCCAGGGTCGTAGCTGCTGCGGTCCTGACGCTCGGGCGGCGGTGCCTTCTGCGCGCCGTCGCCGTTCTCGCCACCGCATGCTCCGCCGTAGCCGAGCACCTGCACGGTGATGATGGACGGCAGCCCATTGCGCGCTGCGGCCTGCTGCTGGCGCATCACGTCTTGCGCCGCCTGCGTGGCCGAGTTGGCCGCCGCGCTGGCCGAGCTGAGCGCACTCACGTTGACCAGCGCCACCGTCGGGATGCCGCGCGACTCGCCTTGCGCCTGGATGTTGGCCGCATTCACGACGCGCAGTGCTGCCACGTTGATATCGCCCGACACGCGGATGCCCGCTTCGCCGGGGTCCACCGTGCCCAACGGCGCGATCAGGTCCACATCGCCGCGGGGCACTTCCGGAATCGGGTTGAGTGTGGCAATGCCCGCACCCGAACTCGGCACCTGCGGCGACAGCGTGACGTTGCCCGCGTTGTCATACACACGCAGCGGTGGCGTGTAGAGCAGCGACGTTTTCGAGCCGCGCCCCGCATTGATATCGCCTTCTGCCGACCACACCAGAATGCCGCCGCCAAACGTGGTCATGATGCGCGACAGGCCCAGCAACACGCTGTCCTTCGAATAGATCTGGATGTCGCCTGCCCCTTGTGTGAGCAGGCCCGACGTGGCCGGCGGAGCCAGCCCTTCCACACCGACGATCAACTTGCCGCCTGGCGTGAGCGTTTGAATGCCGCCACCGAAGTCCGTGCGAATGCCCGAGGGGCCGAACATCGTGATGGTGCCGTCGCGCTGGATCGGTCGGCCCTGCGCATCCTTATCCGGGAACAGCGATGCAATGGCCTGGCGCCCACGCAGGTAGCTGCCGAAACGTCGGCTGGTGGGGTCGTTGTACTCACGCCCGCCCGCCTGCAGCTCGTTGAAGTACACCGAGCGCGCAAACACGCGTTGCTGCTCGGGCGGCAGGCCCAGGTAGAACGCAAGTGCACCGTCTTGCGTGCCCTTGTAGTCAAAGCGGGCCTGCAGCCAGTTGAGCAACTCCTTCTCGTACGTCTTGGCGACCTTACCCGTCTGGTCGGCCAGCGGTGCGCTCGGGTTGACCAGATTTCCTGCATCGAGGTAGCGACGTGCAAACGTCGTGAAATCCGCGCCTGCTGCACCCGCGCCTGCCATTACGCTGATGCCTGCGCCGCTGCCGCGATCGTCCGGACTGACAGAGATCGCGGTGCCAATACGGCCGATGCTCTCCAGCAACCCCTTGTCCGCCTGATACAGGTTGCGGCCGGCGGTGACCTCCAACGTGCCAGGGCCGGCCACGCGGAAGTTGCCGAACAGGATGTCGCGGCCAGCGGAGACAACGGAGATGTCGTTAGGGTTGTTGTTGAGGAGGAGGTTGCCGGTGGAGGTCGGGCCCCAGCCGCTATTCGTCGAAGTTCCCGGTGGCGTGCCCGCGCCAACAATATCTCGGCCCGCAACGATCCACACCGGCTTTGCCGCGACATACCACGTCGACTGCGATTTCGGAGACGAATCTGTCCCACCGCGCGTGAAGTCCAGAATCTCGCCCGTGCGCAGGCCAACGATGTCACCATTGACGGCATAGAACCGCGCCGGCTTAGTGTCCTTAGCATGCAGCACGCCTGATGCAGTATCCGCGCCAAACGTGAACAGAGGCGTGCCGTCAACGCCTCGCGGCAACGAGCTCTCCGGGCTGGTGTTGTTCACCAGCGGGCCCGGCGTTCCAATCGCGTAGCCTCGGAAGCCCGGGTGGAATGGCGTGGCCAGCGCGGATTGCGCAGCGCCAGACTGACTGATCGCGTAGCCGTTTGCATACAACGACCCATTGGCGAGGATTTCCAGTTGACCGCTCGGCGACGGCGCCAGCACCAGCGAAGTCGACAGATCCTGGCCAGCACCGTAGTAGATGCCGCCTCGCGCCGAAACGGCACGCAGCGTACCCGGATAGACAAAGCGGCTGTCCGTTGCCCCACCCACATCCGTCGCAGTGGTGGCCGGTGCAGCGGTTTGTGTGGTCGGCGCAAGATTTCCGCCTGCCGAGAACAGATTGAGCGCGGTCCGGTCGGTCCACAGCGAGAACCAGCTGTAACCACCGCCGGGTTGAGGGGCAAGCACGCCGCCCACTGTCGGCAGATAGGGCGTGGCGACCGGCTGCACCAGGCGGCCCGCATCGGCCGCACCGCTCAGCACCAAATCGCGGCGCGTGGACAGATCGACATTGGCATCGCCCGGTACCACCACCACCCCACCGAATGGCGTTGCATCGTTGGCAGCGAATCTATCGACACCGCGCGGGTCGCTGGTCGTTGTTTTTCCGTAGGTCAGATCAAGACGTCCAATCGATCCTGCATCGACCCGAATATTGCCGCGCAGGTTGGTCAGCACACCGCTGCTATCCTGGCTCACGCTGCCCACGGCAGATGTCCGCTCGATCGGGTTGATCGCCCCACCAACGCGGAGCAGCAGATCGCCGCCACCGGTCAGCACCAGCTTGCCATCCGCGCCAAGGCGCCCAGTACTTGCGATGCCGAGGTTCAATGCCTGGCTGGCTGGCATCGCACCGGCGTTCGGGTTAGACAGCATGCCGGCATCACTTCCGGCCGTCACCTGAAGGTTGCCCCCGCCGAGCGTACCAATGCCGGTGAAACCCGTAACGAAGGGGGTCAACGCGCTGGCACTGGTCGGTGACGGTGCACCAGTGCCATTAATCGGGTAAACATAGGTACCGAAATTCACCCACCAGGCAGTCGGCAGCCCCGATTCCGCACCGCCCTGGCGCCACAGCCAGTCGCCTGGGTTGTTGTTGGAGCGGACCGAGCCATCGTTGGTGCGGCCCTGCGTACGACCGAGGATCGCCCCTTGGGCGGACAGCAGCACGTTGCCGCCGCGCTCCGGATACCAGGCCTGATACAGGCTCGTAGCAGGATCCCCGTTGACAAAGGGTTCGAAAACCGTGCCGGCCGGCCCCAGCACAGTGGTACCGCTGTTGGACAGCTCGACACCACGCGGCTGGTTGTAGAGGTTGCGTCCATCACTGCTTCGCATGGCAGCGGACTGCGTACCTGCCGTGTAGATGCCATATGCCGAGCGCATGTCGATGCTGCCGCCGCTGACGAGGTCCAGATCCCCGGTACCCGTCCTCAGCACGCTAAAAAGCGGAAAGCGCGGCACCAGCACATCACCGGCTGGCAGGTTGATACATGACGTCGGGTTGCAGCCGAACTCGTCATCCGGGCTCACAGGCTCGAAGGGCTTCTTTCCTGAACTGTTGCCAGGCAACCAGTACAAGCCGCCGCTGGTCTGGCGAACATCGCTGGAGCCATGCGCATCGCCCAGCACAAGGTCGCCATTCTGCTTGGCATCCGGGCGCGTGGCGCGGCTGTCAGCCGCCCGTGTATCTGCTCCGCTCACCAAGCGCATGGACCACGAATCGCTCCCGCCGGGCAGCATCGATGCAACAGCCCAGTTCTTGCCCTGCGAACCGCCAACGACATCGCGCAGATTGACGAATTGCACCCCGCCCGGCAGCTTGACATCTGTTGCCCCCGGAATGACGGCGCCAACCTTCAACGCCAGTGCTCCATCCAGCGTTGGCTTGCCGGACGCCACCGCCAGCGGCACACCCTTGGGCCAAGTCAATCGCATGACGGACAGTGTCGAACCAACGATGCTGCCCGGGTCAAGCATCATGCCCGAGCGCAGCACAGCATCCTGGCGCAGCGCAGTTCCGGCCGCGTAGAGCACCTTGCCAGTTGAATCGCGCACTGCGGCCTGCAGTACGGTGCCGGCCGGCAAGGTCACGTTGGCGCGCAAGGTCACGCGCACCGGCAAAACGTAGTTAGCCGGCAACACCAGTTGTTTGAGCGGCACGTCGTAGTTCAACACTGCCCCGGCGGGGAAAGTCGTGCCGTCGGCCAAGGAGATGCCAGTGCGTGGCACGACAATGTCATTGCTATATGGGTTCAAACCCATTGTCAGTGCCCAACCTCGCTCGTCAGGCGTCGTAGGCGGCGGTGCAAACCCGTCAGTCACGCTGCCGAACACCTGCAGCTTGCCACCTGCGCGCACCACCACCGCACCCGGCTCACCCGAACCGCGCACATTGGCGTCAGCGTTGGGGCCGTAGCGGTAGCCCGAAAAATCAAGGTCACCCTTCACGGCCAGGTTGCCATCCGCCGTAGCACTGACAATCTCAACGCCCGGCCGCAGGTGGTAAGCACTACCCGCTGCACGCAACCCGGCAAGGCGCGCCTGCAGGTCGCCATTCGTCCAAGCGGCATTGATGTAGCGCTGGCTGTCGGCATGAATACCGTCCAGCCAGTCTTGCGTGATGACTTGGCTGGGCTTGCCGTCCACGGACGGCGACGTATCGAGCGGCGCGTTGTCATAGCGGCGGAAACCATACACCGCCACGCTGCGTGCACCACGAATATCCAGCGGGCCTGCTGCGTCGATTGCGATATCGCCCTGCGTATCCGCGCCGATACGTGGCGCGCTCAGGCTGACCGTGCCGCGCGCAACGGTATCTGCGGCACGCACGTCAATCACCGCACCGGGGGTCAGCGTCAAACGCCCGTCGGTCGCGCGCAAGTCGACGATGCCACGGTTGGGCGCGTCGATCGGCAGTCCATAGCTGTCCACGCGCAGACGCGTGCCGTGCGCATCCAGCACAGCCCCAGCACCCAGCGTCAAGCCGTTGCGTGCCGCCAGGCGGATCGTGCCCGGTTGCTCGCCGCTGGCATCGACGCGGCCGTTGACGATCAGGCTGCCGCCATCAACCGACGCATTGATCGTATTGGCCTTCAGTTCGTCGCCAACCACGAGATCGCCCTGTTTGATCTGGAAGCTGCGCGCCCCTGTCACACCGCCACTCGTCAGGCGTTGGTTCAGGCCCGCGAAATCATTCAGCGTCTGCGCGCGCACATCCACGCTGCCGGGCTGCCACAGCACGTCGGTACCACCAGCGTCGTAGCGCCCGCTGGTGCCGCCGCGGATGGTGCCGGCAAGATCGACCCGGCCTGCCGCGGCATCCAGTGCCGTGACGGATACGCTGCCTGCCCGGTTGTTTTGCGCAGACACGTCGATCAGCGACGCTGCCGCCTGGCTCACGTTGCCGTGTGCACTGTCGATCAACACGTCACCGCCACTGCTGTACTTGGTCACGTCAACCATCTGCACAGCACGGCCTGCCATGTCGATACGCGCCGCATCGCCCAGTGCGACACCGGTATCGCCCGACACGGTCAGCCTGCCGCTCGGCAGCACGATGGCACTGGCAATGTTGACCGAGCCGCCCTTCAAGCCGATCTCTGCACCTAGCGCATCCCCAGGTACCGTGGCAGGGCTGGCACCAGCCGGTGCCGACACCGTCAAGGCACCACCCGCAGTGAACCGGTTGATGGAACCGGAGTCACCCGTCAGCAACGGCGTGACGAGGTTAAGGTTGCCGCCGCTGTACTGATACCCCGTGGTGGGTTGATATGCACCTTGCGTTTGGTAAACCGACAGCGTGTTGCGATTGTTGGACGTGATGCGCTGGCTGGCCTGCACGTTGAAGTTGGAGAAGCCGAGTGCCAGGCGATCCAGCGTCAACTGCGTGTCGGGTTGCGTGAACGGGCCGTAGCCGAACACCACATCGCGCGCAACAATGTTAAAAGTGCCGCTACCCGTACCGGCGCCGCCGGCGATGACCCCACCTGGCCGCAGGCTCGATGGGGCCTTATTGTTGCCGGAGCGTAAAACGCCATCGCTCAGGCCGTTCCAGATCAGCTTGTCGGTGGTGATAGTCGCTACATCGCCGGAGTTGCCCTGCCCATAGATTGCCGGCGTGTTCAGCACAAACGACGCCAGCGACGACCTGCCCGTCATCGGGTCGATCGTATTGAGCGCGACTGTGCCGTAGAAATTGACCGACTGCGATGCCGTCAGCAGCAGGTTTTCCAGCTTGGGCACACCAATACCCGCATTGCCCGCCAGCAGACGACTGAGCAACGCCTGGTTCAAGCGCAAGCCGTTGGGCAATACGCTTGCGGCCGAATCAAGTGTCGTCTGCTCACCGATGTTGATGCTGGACATCGACAGCGTGAGGGACTTCGCGCCGTAGCGTGCGCTGTCGCTCAGCTTCAGCTGACCAGCGCCCTGCGTGGAGAACAGCAACGAGCCTTCGCCATACAGCTCGGCCTGACCAATCGAGATACCCTTCGATGCCCCCGCCACCGCTGTCTGGGTCACGTTGAGTTGGCCATTGGAGACCGCCAACAGATTTGATTTCGTCGTAAACGTATAGCCGTCGGTGGACGGATAAGGTGTGTCCGCACCTTGTCCTAGCGTGCTGATACGCGCGCCATCCTCAACAATGACACCGCCGGCCTGCGCGATCAGCAGCACTTCACGGGCCTTGAGTTCAGCCCCCGATCGCAGCGTCACCGAGGCAGCCTTACCGCCTAGCATGCGCTGCGAGCCATCGAACAACTGTGTCCCTCCCCCGATCGACATCCGGGGTGCGCCAATTGCATTCAACGCGTTGGCATCCAGCGAGACGAACCCTGCGGTGGGCGTGGCGCCGGATGGCGTGACCTCAATGTTTGGACTACCCCCGATTGGCGAGCCGTCTATCATCAACGAGCCGCCATAGCCGCCCGGGGCACCGTCAAAGCGCGCCGATCCGGCAAATTTCAGCGCTGGCGCACCATCAGCCGGGGCACCATACAGAAGCTGCAACGTCCGGCCGTCGGCAGGCAATAGCGGACGCAGGTTGCCGAAGCGGTTGGCATCGGCACGCACAAAATCAGCATAGCCTGTTTCGTTGTACTGGGAATGCCTGCGCACAACGTTGCCCGGGGTGAGCATGATCTGTGTCGGCAGCGCAGCCTGCACGCCAGTGTTGGCTGTCCCCAGCGTACCGCTTGTCAGGTAGGTTCCGGCGCCCACCTGCGATACGGTTGGTAGCAAGGTTCCGGTGCGACCCAGCTCGACACGGTAAGCGCCCGGCAACAAGGCATACGCTGCCGGCAGCAACGTGTAGACGCCCGGAGCCAGCTCCGGGACGCCGGTACCAATCGTGATCTGCCGCCCCGCAGAAGCGATGTCCGCGCCGGCATCGAACGGAGCATAGGCATTGCGATACCCCGGCACGATGGCATAGACAGCGTTGTTCTGGGCGCTGTACGTGAATGCTGGGTTGGCGTTGATGAACGGCGTCTTTAGCACATCTACCGAGCCACCGCGCCCGCTGATAAAGCCCGCCCCGGCAATGACACCGCCACCTGAAAGATCGAGCACTGCACCGGGTGCGACATCCACCGAGTTGCCGTTGATACGCAGTACACCGGAATAGAAGGTGTCGATCGAACCAGCGCCCGAGACCGGAGCACCATTGGCGGTATAGGTCACCCCATCGGAAGTGCCACCGTACGGCAAGGTCAGACCCGCGCCGCTGACCGAGGTCAGGCTGCCAGGCAGCAGGCGAACCCGGCTAGTCGGCGTGGGTAGATCACTCACGCTCGTGGTACCCAGCAACAAGTTGCCCAGCGGTGCACGCAAGATCCCCCCTTGATCAATGGAGGGCGCAAATACGGACAGCGTCCCGAAGACGCTGTCGGGCACGTTGGGAATCTCTGTGCTGCTGCGTCCAAGCGTGATGCGCTCGGTTGCGGCCAACCGGGCGTTGTTCGAACTAACCGGGTAGACCTGCGCAGCATTGAGCGTGAGCTGGCGCGAGCCACCACCACCGGACTGCACGCGGATGTCACCGGTGCTGTTCAACGTCATGGCGCCGAAGCCCGCACGTGCGATCTGCCCCGGCGGATTCGGAATGGGTTGATCGAAGCTGCCGTAAGCCCCTGCGCCATAGGCGAAGACCAGATCGATCAGGTTTGCATCCACCGTCAGCGCTGCCTTGGTGGCAAGCGGCGAGAGATTCTGCAACTTGAGCCGCTCTGTCACAGCGGTGGTACCACCGCCAACGATCGGATACAACGTACCGCCGAGCGCATTGACAGTGGTTTGATCAAAGCGAACGTACGGTGCGCTCAGGTGTACAGCGGAACCTGCATCAGCACTGGACAACGCATTGCTGCGAATCTGCAGGCTGCGGCCCAGCGACAGATTGACCGGGCCGTCAAACGTAACCATATCGGCATAGACCGACAGCGCATCAAACCCGCCCGCGCCGATACGGTCGACGCCAATTCGCGTCTTGCCGAACGCCAGCGCCGGATCCGCCTTGCCGGGCTGGAAGTCAACCGGCAGCGCAGGCCGATACACAGCGCCGATCAGCAATTCGCGTGGCACGACCATGTCAGGCGATGGCCTGCTATCAGGCGTAGTGCTGTAGCGGGGTGTCTCCAGCGTGACCGACAGGGTTCCACCCGCCGCGCCCGCGCCACCCGCAGCAGCGCGCATCGTGCCGTCGGCGTGGATACCGTTGTAGGACGCCAGCGCGATGGTTCCGCCATCTCCCGCTAAGGCCACCTGTCGCGTGACCAACCCAGTCGGCAACGTCTGGCCGGCCCCTTGCAGAACATCCACGACCGCGCCGGCCCCTGATGCGTCCAGGACGGCGCCAGGGCGGATGATGATGAACGCGTTGGCCGCAGGCTCAATGCCATCATTGGCGCGCGGGCCATTCGGGCCAATGGCGATCGTGCCGCCATTTCCTGCCACACCGTAACGGCGGCCGAACTGATCA
>RepKanNP_Acetate_BrdU_F21BDRAFT_1000252_pt1 | contig 24992 bp, 21 predicted proteins | sample RepKananBrdUF21B_FD_10624 | JGI IMG/M metagenome (IMG submission 10624)
GTTCTTCTCCAATGGCAGCGGCCAGGTTGTCGATACCAACCGGCCCGCCGTTGAACTTGTGCAGGATTGCTTCGAGCAGCTTGCGGTCCATCAGATCGAAGCCGACCGCATCCACATCAAGCATCGCCAGTGCGGCGTCAGCCACTTCGCGGGTGATGATGCCGTCGGCTTTCACCTCGGCGTAGTCGCGCACGCGGCGCAGCAGGCGGTTGGCGATACGGGGCGTGCCGCGCGAGCGCTTGGCGATTTCCAGTGCGCCTTCGTCGACGATGTGCGCATTCAGCAGGCCCGCCGAACGCTTGACGATCTTTGCCAGCTCGGCGGGCGTATAGAACTCCAGCCGCGCCACGATGCCGAAGCGATCACGCAGCGGGTTGGTCAGCATGCCGGCGCGCGTGGTGGCGCCCACCAGCGTGAACGGCTGCAGATCGAGCTTGACGGAGCGGGCCGCCGGGCCCTCGCCGATCATGATGTCGATCTGGTAGTCCTCCAGCGCCGGGTACAGGATTTCCTCCACCACGGGCGAGAGCCGGTGGATCTCGTCGATGAAGAGGACGTCGTTGGCTTCGAGGTTGGTGAGCAGCGCGGCCAGGTCGCCCGGGCGCTCCAGCACGGGGCCGGAGGTCTGGCGCAGGTTGACGCCCATCTCGCGCGCGATGATGTGCGCCAGCGTCGTCTTGCCCAGGCCCGGCGGGCCGAACAGCAGCACGTGGTCGAGCGCTTCGCTGCGGTTCTTGGCCGCCGTCATGAAGATGTCGAGCTGGCCGCGCACCTTTTCCTGGCCGACGTATTCGTCGAGCAGCTTGGGGCGCAGCGCGCGCTCGAAGGCCTCCTCGTTGGGGGAGGCGGGGGAGGCTGAAATCAGGCGTTCAGCAGAGACAGCCTTGGCGGCGAGCTTGTCGGTTTCGATCATGACGGGCAAACGGATTGGCGGTCATTCTACCGTCTGCACGCCACGCCGGCGTCAGCCCTTGGAGAGCGCCTTGAGCGCCAGCTTGATGCCCTCCGACACGCCCGTGCCGGCCGGCACCTGCTTGATGGCGAGCGCCGCTTCCTTGTCGGAATAGCCGAGCGCCAGCAGCGCGTTGAGCACGTCCACCGCGTCGTCCGACACGGCCGGGCCGCCGGGCACTGCACCCAGGTCCGCACCAAGCTTGCCCTTGAGCTCCAGCAGCAGGCGTTCAGCCGTCTTCTTGCCGATGCCTGGGATGCGCGTGAGCCGCCCGGCTTCCTGCAGCGTGACGGCCTGTGCGAGCTCGGCCACCGACATGCCCGAGAGCACCGCCAGCGCAATCCGCGCGCCGATGCCCGAAATCTTGATGAGCTGACGGAAGGTCTCGCGTTCCGCAGCGGTGCCGAAACCGTAGAGCAGGTGCGCATCCTCGCGCACGATCTGCTGGATGAGCAGCACGATCGGCGCGCCAGTGGCGGGCAGGTTGTAGAACGTGCTCATCGGCACGTCGATCTCGTAGCCGACGCCGTGGCAATCGACCAGCAGGTGCGGCGGGTTCTTTTCGACCAGCGTCCCGGCGATGCGTCCGATCATGGGTGGGGTTCCTCTCTCCAAAACGGGACGCAGTGTAGCCGATGCGGGGCGCGCCTCAGCGCTTGAAGGTCGACACCGCCTGACGCCCGACGGCCGGGTCGTCGGTAAAGAAGCCATCGACGCCGGCGCGCAGGAACGCCTGGATTTCCGTGATCGAGCCGCTCACGTTGCGCGTGTTGTCCGCGCCGCTGCGCAGCGATGGCGGCAGGAACGTGTTCTCCGGGCGGAAGGTGTATGGGTGGACGATCAGCCCGGCGTTGTGCGCGTTGCGGATCAGGTCGGTCGGGTCGGTCAGGCGGCCGTTGGCGTCCAGGCTCATGATGCTGTTCTTGTCGGGGCCGACGCCGTTGGCATACGCCGCGATGTCGCGCATGCCGCGGCTGGTCATCATGTCGCCGAAGGTGCGGTTGTCCTTGGCGACGACAAAGTCGTAAGGCTGTCGGCTGGACGTCCCCATCAGTTGCACCAGTCGCCAGTTGGGCTGGCTGCCGCCGATCTTGTTGCGGATGGCCTTGAGATTGGCGACTTCGAACGACTGGATATACACCGTGGTCCGGCTGGCCGTGAAGGCATCGCGGCGCAGGCCGTCAATCAGCCTGTCTTCCAGCGGCAGGCCGATCGACTGGAAGTACGTCGGGTGCTTGGTTTCCGGATAGATGGCGATGTTGCGGCCAAGGCGGGTGGATTGGTCCCGCGCCAGCGCAACGATCTCGTCGAGCGTGGGGATGGTGAACTGGTCGTTGTAGACCGTGTTGCTCGGGCGGATGCTGGGAATGCGTTCCCGCGCGCGCAGCGTCTTGAGTTCAACGAGGGTGAAGTCTTCCGTGAACCAGCCGGTCACGCTCTGGCCGTCGATCGTCTTGGTGGTCTTGCGGCCGGCGAAGGCGGACACGTCAGCCACGTTGGTGGTGCCGGAGATCTCGTTCTCATGCCGCGCCACCAGCACGCCGTCCTTGGTGGAAACGAGATCCGGTTCGATGACATCGGCGCCATCGTCGATGGCCTTTTGATACGACGCCAGCGTGTGCTCGGGCCGCAATGCCGAGGCGCCCCGATGGCCGATCACCTGGATGGTGGTAATGGGTGTGGCGCCACCACCGCCACCGCCGTTGTTGCCACCGTGGTTGTATTCCATCCGGCAGGCGGACAGTGCAACGACTGCAGTCAGGGCAAGCGGGCTCAGCAGGGCAAGGCGACGTGACATCGGGGGCTCCCGGAAACGGACTCACCGCATGGTAGTCGCCGTGCCGCGTGGGAGCTACCTGCAGGCTTTAAGAATCCTGTCAGCCGACCAGACGGCCGCGGCGCACGCGCAGGCCCTTTTGCGCAAGCTGCGGTGCGAGGCCTGCCATGGCGGCCAGCGTCTCACCGCCATGTGCGTGGCAGATCGCCACGCCCAGGGCGTCAGACGCATCCGAGCCGGGTTTGCCTTCGAGGTTGAGCAGGCGCACGACCATCTCCTGCACCTGATCCTTGTTGGCGCGGCCGTAACCGACCACGGCCTGCTTCAGTTGCAGCGCGGTGTATTCAAACACCGGCAGGTTGCCGCTCATCAGCCCGCAGATCACCGCACCGCGCGCCTGTCCTAGCAGCAGCGTTGATTGCGGGTTGACGTTGACGAACACCTTTTCGATGGAAGCGCAGTCGGGCCGGTACGTGCTCACCAGTTCAGCAACGCCGTCGTACAGCGTCTTCAGTCGGCTGGGCAAGTCGGCATTGCCGTTGCTCTTGATCGTGCCCGAAGCCACATAGACGAGCTTGTGGCCGTGCCGTTCGAGCACGCCGAAACCCGTGGTGCGGAGGCCGGGGTCGATGCCGAGGATGCGCATGAAAAGGTGAACCGAGGGTGAGCTGAGAAAAGAAAAACGGGGCAAGGCGCCAGTTTACGCCTTGCCCCGTGGGTCCGTAGTCCGGACGGTATGGCTTAGTGACGGAAGTGGCGCGTGCCCGTGAAGATCATTGCCACGTTGCGCTCGTCAGCGGCGGCGATTACTTCATCGTCGCGCACCGAGCCGCCCGGCTGGATCACGCACGAGGCGCCGGCATCGACCACCACGTCCAGGCCGTCGCGGAACGGGAAGAACGCGTCCGACGCCACGGCCGAACCGGCCAGCGTCAGGCCTGCGTTCTGTGCCTTGATGCTGGCGATACGGGCGGAGTCCACGCGGCTCATCTGGCCGGCGCCCACGCCCAGCGTCATGCCGCCGCCGCAGAACACGATGGCGTTCGACTTGACGAACTTGGCGACGCGCCAGGCGAACATCAAGTCGTCCATTTCCTTCGGGGTCGGGTGGCGCTTGGTGACCACGCGCAGCTCGCTCGGCTGCACGTTCTTGGCATCCGGGCTTTGCACCAGCAGGCCACCGCCGACACGCTTGAAGTCATATGCGTTCACGCCCTTGCCGAGCGGAATCTCCAGCACGCGCACGTTTTGCTTGGCCGCGAACACGGCACGCGCGCCTTCCGAGAAGCCCGGGGCGATCAGCACTTCCACGAACTGCTTGGCGACGATGTTTGCTGCAGCTTCATCCAGCGGCACGTTAAAGGCGATGATGCCGCCGAAGGCCGAGGTCGAATCGGTCTTGAAGGCCTTTTCGTACGCTTCCTGCGCGGTGCCACCGATGGCCACGCCGCACGGGTTGGCGTGCTTGATGATCACGCACGCCGCACCCTTGGCCGGGTCGAACGACTTCACGCATTCCCACGCGGCATCGGCGTCGGCGATGTTGTTGTACGACAGCTCCTTGCCCTGCAGTTGCTTGTAGGCAGCCAGCGCGCCGTCCGTGGCCTTGAGGTCGCGGTAGAAGGCGGCGGACTGGTGCGGGTTCTCGCCGTAGCGCATTTCCTGCACCTTGTCGAAGGCCAGGTTCAGCGTTTGCGGGTAGGCGCTGCGCGTGCTGTGCGACTTGTCGGCGCCCAGGCTGGTCAGGTAGTTGGTGATGGCGCCGTCGTACTGCGCGGTGTGCGCGAACACCTTCTTGGCCAGCATGAAGTTAGTCTCATAGCCGACGGTGTTGTTGTTGGCCTGCATCTCGGCCAGCACGGTGGTGTAGTCGGCCGGGTCGACGATGACGGTCACGTCGCGGTGGTTCTTGGCCGCCGAGCGCAGCATGGTCGGGCCGCCGATGTCGATGTTCTCGATGGCGTCGGCCAGCGTGCATTCGTCCTTGGCCACCGTCTGCTGGAACGGGTACAGGTTCACCACCAGCAGGTCGATCGTCGGGATGCTGTGTTCAGCCAGCGCAGCCATGTGCTCGGGCAGGTCGCGGCGGGCCAGGATGCCGCCGTGCACCTTCGGGTGCAGCGTCTTGACACGGCCGTCGAGCATTTCCGGAAAGCCGGTGTAGTCCGCCACTTCCGTCACGGGCAGACCCGATTCAGCCAGCAGTTTGGCGGTGCCGCCGGTGGAGAGGAGCTTGACGCCGTGCGCGTGCAGGGCACGGGCAAAGTCGACGATGCCGGTCTTGTCGGAAACGGAAAGCAGGGCTTGCTGGATCATGGTGAAAATACCGGTAGGCCGGTGGGCGAAAGTGGCACCTTGCGATGCCGTCAGAAAGGAAATCGGTTCGAAGCCTGAACGCTATCTCAGCCAGGTCACAGCAACCCGTGCTGTTGCAACTTTTTGCGCAGCGTGTTGCGGTTGATGCCGAGGTAATCGGCGGCCTGCGACTGGTTGTTGGAGGCCCATTCCATCACGGTTTCCAACAGCGGCCGTTCAATGGCCTGCAGCACCATATCGTAGACGTTGGACGGGTTTTCGCCATCCAGGTCGCGGTAGTACGTATCCAGGCTGTCGCGGATGCAGCGTTCGATCGGGTTGCGGCTCATGCGGCAAGCAGTTCCTTGTTGTTGTTGTCGTTGTTGCCCGTCGTGGGGCGCTCGCTGTCGGCAGTGTGCTGGTCTTCGTAGACCAGGCGGTCGGACAGTGCGCGCTGTTCGTCGAAGAACGCGTTGACGGCCGCCAGTTGCTCGGTCGTGTCTTCGATCGTGTTCATGCGGTGGCGGAACAGGTTGGCCCCCGCCAACCCGCGCGTGTACCAGGCGATGTGCTTGCGTGCGGTGCGTACGCCCGTGAATTCGCCGTAGAACGCGTAGTGCTCTTCCAGGTGCGCATTCATGATCCCGCGAATCTCCTCCACTTCTGGCGCCGGCAGCAGCGTGCCGGTTTGCAGGAAATGTTCGATTTCGCGGAACAGCCACGGGCGCCCCTGCGCCGCGCGGCCGATCATGATGGCATCAGCGCCGGTCACTGCCAGTACATGCTTGGCCTTGGCCGGCGTGGTGATATCGCCGTTGGCGACCACCGGAATCCGCACCGACGCCTTGACCGCGGCGATGGTGTCGTACTCCGCATCGCCGTGGTACAGGTCGGCACGCGTGCGGCCGTGCACGGTCAGCATGCTGATGCCGGCATCCTGCGCGATGCGCGCCACGCTGAGCGCGTTGCGGTGTTCGCGATCCCAGCCGGTGCGGATCTTGAGCGTGACCGGTACGCGGTCGCCCACCGCACCCACCACTGCCTCGACGATGCGCTGGACCAGCGGCTCGTTCTGCAGCAAGGCGGAGCCGGCGGCCACGTTGCACACCTTCTTGGCCGGGCAGCCCATGTTGATGTCGATGATCTGCGCGCCACGGTCGACGTTGTAGCGCGCGGCCTCGGCCATCATCATCGGCTCGGCGCCGGCGATCTGCACCGAGATCGGCTCGACTTCGCCTTCGTGATTGGCACGCCGCATGGTCTTCTCGCTCTTCCAGAGCTGCGCGTTGGACGCGACCATCTCCGACACCGCATAGCCTGCGCCCAGCCGCTTGCAGAGCTGGCGGAACGGGCGATCCGTCACACCCGCCATGGGGGCGACGAACAGGTTGTTGCGGAGGGTATGCGGTCCGATCTGCACGGTGTGCGATGCGTGGCTAGCGATGGAGAAACGAAAAAACAGCCCCTTCCGCCCGGATCAGTGGACACATTGGGCGGAGCGACGGGGGTGAAAAATGCGAGGACGGGATTTTACCGCCAAACGGCCGAATTGCCTAAATGTTGTGCACAAACGATGCGGCGGTGCGTTCGGCGCGGGCGTCGCTGTCGTGGCAATCGTTACCGGAACCGCTGCAGGCCGTATGGAGCAGCGTCGATGAACGGCGCGCGTCCGGCCACCAGATCAGCGATCAGCCGGGCCGTGCCGGGGGCGCCGGTCATGCCCAGGTGGCCATGGCCAAAGGCGAAGAACACGTTGCGGTAGCGCTCCGAGCGATCAATCACGGGCAGGCTGTCCGGCAGGGATGGCCGATGGCCCATCCAGGCGCTGTCGTCGGCAAACGTGAGGCCGGGGAAGAGCTGCTGGCCCTGCCGTTGCAGGACGCCGGCGCGCCGGTAGTCGGGCGGGGCATCCAGCCCGCCGATTTCCACCGTGCCCGCAATCCGCAGGCCGCCTTCCATGGGCGTGGCGATGAATTTGCGTTCGCAATCCATGACCGGCCGCGAGGGCTGCACGGTGGGCGCAGACAGCGTGGCGTGATAGCCGCGCTCGGTATCCAGCGGGATACGGATGCCCGTGAGCCTGGCGCCCAGCCGCATCGACCAGGCCCCCGCACAGAGGACGAGGGTGGAGACGGGCAGCGTGCCGCAATCCGTATACAGCCGCGTGGGGCCATGCTCGCCAAACTCGAAATCCAGCACCTTGCGCCGCAGGACCGTGCCGCCCGCTGCCATAAAGTTGGCCGCCAGCGTTTTGACCAGCCGTTCCGGATTGGACGTGAAGCCGTTGTCGGGCAGCAGCAGGCCCGATTGAATGTCGGGCGCCAGCGTGGGTTCCAGTTCGCGCGTCTCGCCCGCGTTCAGCGCTTGCGAGCGCACGCCGGTCGTGTCGCGAATCGACTGCGCCAGCCGGTCGCCCGACGAGCGCGCCAGCGTGCGCCACACATACAGATGGCCGGACTGGCGGATCAGCCCGTCGTATTGGGCGGCGTCGAGCAGGCTGCGATAGCCGGGAAAGGTCGCGCCAAAGAGGTTCGCCAGTGGCAGTGCTGTCGCGCGGGCCTGTGCCGCGTTGCCGGCGCGCACCCATTGCAATAGCCAGGGCAGTGCGCGTGGCAGATAGGGCCAGCGTACGGTCAGTGGCCCCATTGGGTCCGCCAGCCATTTCGGTACCTGCTTCAGCATGCCCGGCAGCGCCATCGGCACGACCGAGGCCACGCTCAGGCAACCCGCGTTGCCAAACGAGCAGCCTTCGCCAACACCGGCCTGATCCAGCAGGGTGACCTGATAGCCGTCGCGCCGTAGTTGCAACGCGCAAGCAGTACCGACAATGCCGGCGCCCACCACGGTTGCGTGTGGGCGATCTCCGGCATGGGTTTGGATCACGCGTTAGCCCCGCTGCCCGAACATCATCTGCCGTGCCAGCCCGTGCTTGAGCGGCGGCAGGCATTCCAGCAGCGTGAGCGCCGCACCGCGCAGGTGGCCGAACGGCCGGCCCGGCACCGCAAACGCGCGCGGCAGCAGGTCGGTCAGGCCGATGGTGATGGCGCGGTCGAATGCGCGTTCACGCGCAAAGCGTGCGAGGGCGGCAGGTGTCGCACCATCGCGCAGCGTGCGTGCCATTTCGAACGCATCGCGCAGGCCCAGGTTGAAGCCTTGGCCGGCGACGGGGTGAATGGTCTGCGCGGCGTTGCCGATGGCAGCGACACGCCGGTCGACCGGGATGCGCTGGGCATGCAGCCCGAGCGCGAAGGTGTGGCGCGGGCCCACCTGCGTGAAGTGGCCCATGCGGTCGCCAAAGGCGGTGCTCAATTCCGCGAGGAAGGTGTCTTCCGGCAAACCGGCGCGGCGGCGTGCCTCGTCGGGCGAGCAGCACCAGACGAGCGCATAACCGGGAACACTCGCTGGGCCCTGCGCGTCGTCCTGCGGCAACAGCGCGAGCGGGCCTTCATTGGTGAAGCGCTCCCACGCCCAGCCTTCCAGCGGCGCCGAGCAGCGGACATGCGCGACGATGGCGGTCTGGCCGTAGTCACGGCGGCGTGCATGCGAGAGCCCGCCCGCCTGCCTGCGCGCATCGTCAAACAGGCCGCCTTCGGCTTGCACGACGACCTCGGTTTCGATGGCGAGTGGATGGCGTCCCTCATGTGGCCCCCCCTGCAATGCCCGCACACGTGCCGGAGCGACGGTGCCATCGGCGCGCGGCAGTTGCTCGATGCGCTCGACCGGCGTGTGGTCGTAGCGCGTGAGGCGGTTCGGGTAACGCTGCATCTGCGTGGCCAGCGCGGCGTTGAGCGCGGCGCTCAGGTCGCCGTATTGCACAACATGGCCGAGCGCGGGGACGTCGTAGTCTTCCCGGCGGATATGCGCCTGGCCAAAGTGGCCGCGCTGCGAGACATGGATATGCGTGATGGGCGTGGCGCGCGCGGGCCAGCCGCCAATCTCCTGCAGCAGCACGCGCGAGCCGTGCGACAGCGCCAGCGCGCGCGGGTCCCGTGCGGCGGCTTCGGCGTCGCGGGCGTCGAACAGGGCGATGCGCCAGTCGGTATCGCGCAGCAACCAGTTGGCCAGCGCCAGTCCCACTGGCCCCGCGCCGACGATGGCGACGTCGAAGTCCGGGGCTGTGGCGGTCGTGTCCGTCATTGCTGGCCTCGCATCACCGCTTCGATGTCGGCAACGGCCACCGGCACATCGCGCGTGATGATTTCGCAGCCGTTGGGTGTGACGATGGCGTCGTCTTCAATGCGGATGCCGATGTGCCAGTACTGCTCGGGCACGCCCGCTGCGGGGCGCACGTAGATACCGGGCTCGACGGTCAGCACCATGCCGGCCTCCAGCGGGCGCCACGGGCGTTCACCCTGTGCGGGCGCGGCGCCTGGGGTGCGGTATTCGCCCACGTCGTGCACGTCCATGCCGAGCCAGTGGCCGGTGCGGTGCATATAGAACTGGCGGTACTGGCCGCCGGCGAGCACGTCATCAATCGTGCCGACCTGGTTGGCGTCGAGCAGGCCCGTATCGAGCATGCCCTGCGCCAGCACGCGCGTGGCGGCATCGTGCGGCACGTTGTACGGCACACCGGGGCGTGTCTCGGCAATGGCGGCTTCCTGCGCTGCCACCACGAGTTCATACATTTCGCGCTGTGGGCCGGTAAAGCGGCCGTTGACGGGGAAGGTGCGGGTGATGTCCGACGCGTAGCCATCGAGCTCGCAACCGGCATCAATCAGGCAGAGATCGCCGTCGCGCAACTCGGCGTTGCCGGCGCGGTAGTGCAGCACGCACGCGTTCGGGCCGGTGGCGACGATGGAGTTGTAAGCGACGCTCTGCGCGCCGTGGCGGCGGAATTCGTAGAGCAGTTCGGCTTCGAGGTGGTACTCGCGCAGCCCGGCGCGCGAGGCCTGCATGGCGCGCACGTGTGCGCCGGCCGAGATGCGCCCAGCGCGACGCATGATGTCCTGCTCGCCCGCGTCCTTGAACAAGCGCAGTTCATCGAGGATGGCGCGCACGTCCAGCGCCTGGTGCGGCGACGACACGCCCGCGCGGCCTTGCATGCGCACCGCGTCGAGCCAGCGGCGCATGCGGCGGTCGAACGTGCCGCTCTCGGCCAGCGGGTAGGCCACGGCCGCCGCGTTGGCGAGCAGCCCAGGCAAGGTCGCGTCGATGTCTTCCACCGAATGTGCCGCGTCCAGGCCGAAGGCTTCCTTCGCGGCCTCGGGGCCGAAGCGGAAGCCGTCCCAGATTTCACGTTCTTCATGCTTGGGGCGGCAGAACAGCACGCTGCGCGCGGGTTCTCCACCGGCCGGCACGACGATGGCGAGCACCGCTTCGGGCTCGGTAAAGCCGGTCAGGTAGTAGAAATAGCTGTCGTGCCGGTAGGGGTAATCGCTGTCGCGGTTGCGCATGGCTTCCGGCGCGGTCGGCACGATGGCCACACCGCCACCTGCCGCGCGCAGCCACTGCGCGACGCGCTCACGGCGCTGGCGATAGGTCTGGAGGAAGGCGAGTTCAGTGGCGGACATGGCGTCGGTTCCAGGCTGCAAATAGATGCGCCGATTGTAACGCCGCCCCATTCGCGACACGTTGCGCGGGGTGGGGGCACACCCAAAAGGAGACTTGTGGCGTGGGCGTCGTCTCTCCTAAAGTCTCGGGCGGACTTGGTCGATACAAACTGGATTGTCACCAATCCTTCGGATGCGACTTTCGCCCGCGTGTGGCATGCCGCATTGGATCGGCCTGTCCTGGAGAACCGATGCTTGTCAGCAGCTACAACCCCCTTCTTGTCCTTCTTTCCCTCTTCGTGGCCATCCTGGCGTCGTATACGGCGCTGGATATGGCCGGCCGGGTCGTTACCGCGCAGGGCCGTGCCGCGTTCTGGTGGCTGATCGGCGGCGCATCCGCCATGGGGCTGGGCATCTGGTCGATGCACTTTGTCGGCATGTTGGCCTTCAGCCTGCCGATTCCACTCGGCTATGACGTATCAATCACGCTCGGCTCGCTCGCCATTGCCATTGCTTCGTCGGCATTTGCACTGTGGCTGGTAAGCCGGCGCGAGCTGCCATGGCCGCGCCTGGTGGGCGGCGCGCTGCTGATGGGATCGGGCGTGGCTGGCATGCACTATGCCGGCATGGCTGCGCTGCGCATGACACCCGGCATCCATTACGACCCGGCGATCTTCGGATTGTCGGTGGGTGTGGCGGTGCTGGCCTCAGGCGTGGCGCTGTGGATTGCGTTCCGGCTGCGGCGACAGTCCCAGCGCGTGCGTGCGCTGCGCGCCGGATCAGCCGTGGTGATGGGCGTGGCGATTGTCGGCATGCACTACACGGGCATGGCGGCGGCCGCGTTTCCGTTCGGCAGCGTGTGCGGCGCGGCGTATACCGGCGCGAGCGCGGAATGGCTGGCGCTGGTCATCATCATCGTCACGCTGGCGGTGCTGGCGATTGCGCTGATCATCTCCGTGCTCGACCTGCGCATGGAGGCGCGCACCGCCGTGCTGGCGCACTCGCTGGCCGAAGCCAACCAGGAGCTGGCTTACCTGGCGCTGCACGACAACCTGACCAAGCTGTCCAATCGCCTGCTGCTGGAAGACCGCCTGAACCAGGCGATCCGCACGGCAGACCGCGAGAAGCGCCACTTCGCGCTGATGTTCATGGACCTGGACGGCTTCAAGGCCATCAATGACGTCTATGGCCACCACGTGGGCGATCTGCTGCTGATTGACGTGGCCCAGCGCATCGTCGCGCGTGTGCGCCAGCAGGACACCGTGGCGCGCGTGGGCGGCGACGAATTTGTCGTACTCGCCTACGTGGATGATCCGCAAGACGCCGGCACGCTGGCCGATGCGCTGTTGGAGGTGGTGCGCGAGCCGTTTTTGGCCGGCGGGCACGAGCTGCGTGTATCGACCAGCATCGGCATCTCCATGTACCCGGGTGACGGCGGCAACCAGCACGACCTGCTCACCAATGCCGACGCGGCCATGTACCACGCCAAGGGCCTGGGCCGGAACGCGTACTGCTTCTTCGAGCCGTCGATGAACGCCAACGTGCACAAGCAATTGCAGCTTGTGCAGGACCTGCGCCAGGCGATCGATCGGAATGAACTCGTACTGCACTATCAGCCGAAGTTCCACGCGCCCAATGGCCCGATCCTCGGCGTAGAGGCGCTCGTGCGCTGGCAGCATCCGGTGCGCGGGCTGGTCTCGGCGGACGAGTTCATCCCGCTGGCCGAGAAGACCGGCCTGATCGTGCCGCTCGGTGCCTGGGTGCTGAACGAAGCCTGTCGCCAGATGGCGCAATGGCGCAGCGAGGGGCACACCACGTGGAGCGTCGCCGTGAATCTCTCTGCGTTGCAGTTTGCCCACGCGGCGCTCATCGATACGGTACGTGATGTGCTGGCGCGCCACGCGCTCGACCCGCATTGCCTGATGCTGGAGATTACCGAGTCGACCGCCATGCGCGATGCCGATGCCAGCCTGCAGATCCTGCAGCAGCTCGATGCCATGGGCGTGCGCATCTCTATCGACGATTTCGGCACGGGCTATTCGAGCCTGCTGTACCTCAAGCGCTTGCCGGCCAGCGAGCTGAAGATCGACCGTGGCTTTGTGCGTGACCTGGCGCACGACACCGAGGACGCTGCCATCGTGTCAGCCATCGTGGCACTGGGCCAGACGCTGAACCTGCGCATCGTTGCCGAGGGCGTGGAGACGGCCGAGCAGCAGGCGTTCCTCACCCGGCTCGGGTGCGATTCTTTGCAGGGCTATCTGCTGGGCCGCCCGATGACGGCCGAATCACTGAGCACTACGACGTTGCCGTTGCCCTAATCAGGCCGGCTGCGACCCCAGCTCGGCGTCCAGTGCGGCCAGTTGGGCGGGGGTGCCGACGTTTTCCCAGCGGCCATCGAAACGCTCGCCGGTGGCGCGGCCTTCGGCGATGGCCCGGTGATAGAGCGGCGTCATCGCCAGGCGCGTGCCGGGCGCGATGCCGGCAAACAGGCGGGTGTCGTACAGGCCGATGTTGCCGAACGTGAGCCGTTGCGTGCCATCGGCGTGCAGCACGCCGTCATCAGCCAGGGCAAAGTCGCCACGCGGATGGTAAGGCGGATTAGGCACCATCACGAGGTGCATGCCCGGTGCGGATTGCACAGCCATGGTGGGCGCGCGGTCACGCAGGGCAGCGTAGTCGTAATCGCAGAACACATCGCCGCTGATGGCGATGAACACGCTGTGGCCGTCACCGGCATGCAGCAGCGGCATGGCCTGGGCGACGCCACCTGCTGTCTCCAGCGCTTCGCCCTCCGGCGAGTAGGCAAGGCGTACGCCCCAAGTGCTGCCGTCGCCGAGCGCGTCCTCAATCTGCGCACCCAGCCAGGCATGGTTGATGACGATGTCGCGCACACCGGCTGCGGCCAGGCGCTCGATCTGCCAGACGATGAGCGGTTTGCCGCCCACGCTGAGCAGGGGTTTGGGCGTGTGGTCGGTCAGCGGCCGCATGCGGTCACCGCGGCCCGCCGCAAAAATCATGGCCCGCATTGTGGAGTGCAGCGTGGAACTCAAGCCATCACCTTCATGAGAATCAGCAGAGCAGCCATGCCGCCAACGATGGTCCACATTGCGCTCTTCGTGACACGCGCGATGACGATGGCGACAATGCCGGCGATCAGGCGCGGGTTGTCGGCCGACACGGCCAGGGCGCCATCGCGCATCAGCAGGTCGGGCGCGATGAGCGCGGTCAGCATGGCGGCCGGTACATAGGGCAGGGCGCTGCGGAACCACATCGGCAGGTTCATGCGTCCTTCAAGCGCGATGAACGAGAGGCGGATGAAGTAAGTGGCCGCGCCGGAAATCAGCAGCACGCCGAAGAGGATGAGCGCTTTCATGCTGCGGCCTCCGTCTTCGGCCGGTTCAGCAACCGCTCGACGATCGCCCCAATGGCAATGCCGACGCATGCCGCGCTCATCAGCCCCAGCTTGTGCGGCCAGCCCGTCCATGCCACGGCCAGCGCGGCACCGGTGAGCGCCGCAGCCAGTTGGGCACGCGTGCGCAGCGACGGCACCACGATGGCGATGAACGTGAGCGGCAGGAAGAAATCGAGTGGCCAGGTGGTCGGCACCTGCGCGCCCAGCACCACGCCGACGATGGTCGATGCCTGCCAGCTCGTCCACAACGCCACACCGGCGCCGAGGAAGTACCAGTGGCGGTAGGTCGCCTCTTCCGTTCCAGGGCGCGCATTTACCACGCGGCGGTTCATGGCGGCGAAGGCCTCGTCCGTCAGCAGATAGGCGATCAGCCATTTCCAGCGGCGCGGCAGATGCGCCAGCGCCGGGGCAATGCTGGCCGAATACAGTGCGTGGCGCAGGTTCACCATCGATACCGTCGCCGCAATGACCAGCGCGGGCGCGCCGCCGGCCCACAGCTGCACCAGGATCATCTGCGATGCGCCGCCAAAGACGATGGCACTCATCGCCACGGCCAGCCACGCGGGCATGCCGGCAGATGTAGCCAGCACGCCGTAGATCAGGCCGAACGGCACCACGCCCAGCAGCATCGGGGCGAGTGCGAGAGCGCCGGCGCGGAACTCAGCAGCGCGTTGGGGGTGTCCAGTTCGGGCCATTGGAGACTAGAACGTATAGCCGATCTGCTGGGCGCGATCTTCAAGCTGATCGAGCAGGCGGGCCAGCGGCGCCAGCGCGTTGTAGCGGCTGCACACGCGGCGCAGGTAGGCGATGAAGCGCGGGGTGTCTTCCACGTAGCCGGACTTGCCGTCGCGGTAGCACAGGCGCGCGAAGATGCCGGCTACCTTCAGGTGACGTTGTGCGCCCATCCATTCGAGCGCGCGGTAGAACTCGCCGAAGTCTTCATCCACCGGCAGGCCGGCCTTGCGGGCGGCTTCCCAGTAGCGCACGGCCCAGTCGAGCTCCTCCTCCTCTTCCCACGACAGGAAGGCGTCGCGCAGCAGCGAGGCAGCGTCGTAGGTGATCGGGCCGTAGACCGCGTCCTGGAAGTCCAGCACGCCAGGCTGCGACGGGTCGGCCGCGTTGATCATCAGGTTGCGCGGCATGTAATCGCGGTGCACGTACACCTTCGGCTGAGCCAGCGCGCTGTCGACCAGCAGCTTGAATACCTTGTCGAGCGATTCGCGCTGGGCGGCGTCGAGCGGGCGCTGCAGGTGGCGGTCGATGTACCAGTCGGGGAACAGCGACAGCTCGCGGCGCAGCAGCGCTTCGTCGTACGGCGGCAATTCGCCTTCGCGCGAGGCCGATTGCCAGCGCACCAGCGTGTGGATGGCCGGGCGGAACAACGTGTTGGCGTAGGCGAGGTCGAAATCGTGCTCGCGCAGCGACTGCAGATACGTTTGCGGGCCCAGGTCGGTCAGCAGCAGGAAGCCCTGCGCGATGTCCTGTTCCAGCACCTGCGGCGCGTGCACGCCGGCACCATTCAGCAGGCCAGCCACATGGACGAACGGGCGGCAGTCTTCCTGCGGCGGGGGGGCATCCATCAGGATGAGGGTGCCGGGTTGGCCACCGGATTGGTCACCTGCGGCGCCATCCACGCGGAAGTAACGACGGAAGCTGGCATCGGCAGACGCGGGGCGCAGCGTATCGATGTGCAGCCCGTGGGAGGCGGGCAAAGTGCTGAGCCAGTCGCGCAGTTGGTCGAGACGCGCGTCGGTTGCGCCAGTGGCGGCGCCAGGGGTCGAAGCCATGCTGAGGGAACGCTGGAATGAGGCGGGAAAGAAGCCCCGTATAATACCCGACCGAGTTTCGCCGCGAGCGAGCGCCGCCCCCATCTGGCCGGCCCGGCGCGGCAAAACACCGACCGATGATGTGCCTACGCGCCCGGTGGCCATTTGCCCGGCGCGAGCCCAGTTTCCGACTTGCATGACCGAACCGAACCGAGCCAGGAAGACCCGGCAGCGCACTGCTGTTGCCAAGCCCGACGAGCGCGGCGCCAACTTGGCCGTCAACCGGCGCAGCGCGCTGGCACTGCGGCCGCTGGTGTTCGCCGTGGCCGGGGTCTGGGCGGCGGCGTCCGCAGCGCAGAGCCAGGGCGCCGCGCAATCGGCGCCTGCGGCAACATCGTCTGAGTCTTCCGTGACGGCGCTGGCCACCTCGGGCCCAGCCACACCTGGCGGCAGCCCGCTTGTGCCCAAGATGGGCGAGCCCGTCCAGCGCCAGGACAACACTGTCCCCACATTTACCGCGGCCGACAAGATGGACGGCCGCACCAATGAAGACGTGCATCTGCGTGGCCACGGCGAATTGCGCCGCAACGGCACGGTGGTGAAGGGCGACACGCTCGACTACAACCAGGATACCGACGTTGCCACCGCCACCGGCAACGTGCGGCTGTTCAAGGGCGGCACGCTGGTCACCGGCCCGGACGCCAAGCTCAAGGTCACTGCCAACGAAGGCACCATGAGCACACCGGCCTACGAGTTCCATTCGACCGGCGGCCGCGGCACGGCAGATCGCATCGACTTCATCGACAAGGACAACACCCGCATCACGCACGGCACGTACACCACGTGCTCGCCGGACAACGTCGACTGGTACTTCAGCGCCAGCCGCATCGATATCGACAGCGATCGCCAGGTCGGCACCGGCCGCAATGGCGTGCTGCACTTCTTCGGTGTGCCCGTGTTTGCGGCGCCCGTGATGGATTTCCCGCTCAATGACGATCGGCGCAGCGGCTTTCTCGCGCCGGTGTTCGGCTACAACAGCCGTAGCGGGGCCGATGTCACGTTGCCGTACTACTTCAACATTGCACCCAACCGCGATCTGACGCTGTATCCGCGCTTGCTGAGCACGCGTGGCCTGCAACTGGGTGGCGAATACCGCTATCTCGACACGTCGTACAGCGGCGTCCTGCGTGGCGAATTCCTGCCCGATGACCGTGAAGCAGGGCGCAACCGTTGGTCGATTTCAGCGGTGCACACCCAGCGTTTGGCGCCTGGTCTAAACGCTTACATCAACTACAACAAGGTCTCGGACAACACGTATCCGGATGACCTTGGTCGCAGCATCGTGACAGCAACACAGCGCCAGTACGTGCAAGAGGGCGGTGTTACGTATGCGATTGGCGACTGGGTGGCCCTGGCGCGTGTGCAGAAGTTCCAGACGTTGTCGACGGCCACGACCCCGCTGTCGCCCCCGTACGAGCGTGTGCCGCAGTTGAACCTGTCGTATACGCGGTATGACCTTGGCGGGTTTGATATCAACTTCCAGACCGATTACACGCGGTTCACGATCCCGACGCCGGACACCGTGCAGGGCGAACGTCTGTTCATGCAGCCAACGATCAGCTATCCGATCGTCCGCCCGGGCTGGTACGTCACACCCAAGTTCATCCTGAACGCCACGTCGTACCGCCTGGATCGTCCCGCAGGCGATACGCAGCAGTCGCAGATCAACCGCACGCTGCCGACCTTCTCGCTCGATTCCGGCATGACCTTCGAGCGCGACGCGGCGCTGGTTTCCAAGCTGTTTGGCGTGAGCTATATCCAGACGCTGGAACCGCGCCTGTTCTACGTCTACACGCCATATCGTGATCAGTCGCAGATCCCATTGTTCGACACAGGGCAGTCGGATTACAACCTCGGCCAGATCTTTACCGAGAACCCGTACACCGGCTACGACCGCATCGCCGACAACAACAAGGTGACGGCGGGCGTGACCACGCGCTTTATCGAGGCGGAATCGGGCATCGAGCGTTTGCGCGCCACGATAGCGCAACGGATTGATTTCGATGGCCAACGAGTGACGCTGGCTGGCGCCGCGCCGACGGCGGTGCGCCGCTATTCGGACCTGCTGGGCGCGACCACGATCCAGATGTTCCGCGGCATCTTTTTCGATACGAACCTTCAGTACAATCAGGACATCGATCGCATCATGCGTTCGACCGTGGCGTTCAGCTGGAAGCCGGAAACCAACAAGGTGATCAACCTCGGCTACCGCTACTACCGCGCCGATACCAACACCGGTCAATTGCCGCTGGAGCAAGCCGATATCTCGGCGCAGTGGCCGATCACGCGGCGTCTGTATGGCCTGGGCCGCATCGGTTACGACATGAATGCGCGCAAGCCATCGGATATGCTGCTTGGTCTCGAATACGCCGCCGATTGCTGGGTTGGCCGCCTGGCCGTGCAGCGTTATAGCAACGCGATCTCGGGCTATACGACACACATCTTTGCCCAGATCGAGTTCAAGGGCCTGTCGAAGGTGGGGAACAATCCGATCGACGTGATTCGTCTGAACGTCCCCGGCTATCAGCCGGTGACCGCGCAGCCGATTACGCCGTCCGTGCTGGATCAATATGAATAACGACATGATGGCTTTCCAATCGAACGCTGACCGCCTTGCCACGCGTGTGGCTCCTGCCCGTCGCCTGGACGCAATGACGAGGGCGCTGGTTGCGCTGGCCGTGGGGGCCGTGCTGGTGCCTGCTGTCCACGCGCAGCAGCCGCAGAAAAAAAGCGCACCGCTGAAGGGCATCTTCTCCAAGCCGGATTCGTCGCCCAGCCAGCCGCTGCTGCAGGGCACGCTGCCGGGGCCGACTGCTGCCGGCACGCCGCGTAGCCAGCTCGTCGACGAGGTGGTGGCTGTGGTCAACACCGATGTCATCACCCGCCGCGAACTGCTCAATCGTGCTGATCTGGTTGAGCGCACGTTCCGCGCGCAAAACCGTCCACTGCCCCCGCGTGCCGATCTGCTCGGCGAGGTGCTTGAGCAACTGATTCTGGAACGCGTGCAGGCACAGACCGCCAAGGAAAGCGGTATCCGTGTGTCTGACGCCGATGTGGACCGTGCCGTGGAAAGCGTGGCCCAGCGCAACAACCTGTCGGTACCGCAGCTCAAGAGCAAGCTGACGGAGTCGGGCATGGCGTACGACAAGTACCGCGATGACCTCCGCCAGGAGATCCTGCTGGCCCGCCTGCGCGAGCGCGACGTGGACTCCAAGGTGCAGGTGTACGACGGTGAGATCGACAACTATCTGGCGCAGCAGGGCGGCGGTGCCGCCGCGGCTGGCGAGCAGGAATACAACGTCGCGCAGATCCTCGTGCCGGTAGCCGAAGACGCCACGGCTGACCAAAAGGCCGCCGCGCGCAGCAAGGCGGAAAGCCTGCTTAAGCAAGCCCAGAGCGGTACTGATTTCGCCAAGCTGGCGCGTGAGAATTCGGGTGCGCAGGATGCAGCCCAGGGCGGCGAACTGGGCCTGCGCCCGATCGGTCGTCTGCCGGCGGTGTTCGCCAACGCAGTAGTCGACATGAAGGCTGGCCAGGTGGCGGGCCAGGTGATCGAGAGCCCGGCGGGTTACCACGTGATCAAGCTGCTCGAGAAGCGTGCGCCGACCACCGCCATTGCCACCAAGGTGCAGCAGACGCAAGTGCGTCATATCCTGATCAAGACCGGTGCAACCATGTCGGCCGACGACGCACGTCGCCAACTGGCTGGCCTGCGCGACCGTATCGTCCACGGCTATGACTTTGCCGACGCGGCGCGCCGGTTCTCGCAGGACGGCTCGGCCAGCGCCGGCGGTGAGCTGGGCTGGGTGTCGCCGGGTCAGCTTGTGCCGGAATTCGAACAGGCGATGAACCTGCTCAAGCCAGGTGAGGTCTCGCAGCCGGTGCAGAGCCAGTTTGGCGTGCACCTGATCCAGGTGGAAGGTCGCCGTGAAGCCGAGGTGCCGGTGGACCGCCAGCGCGACTATGCGCGTTCGGTGATCCGCGAACAGAAGGTCCAGGCGGCGTACGAGGATTGGCTGCGCGAGTTGCGCGATGGCGCACACGTGGAATACCGCGTGAATCGCCAACAGCAATAAGCCTGCTACGCTGCGGGTATCCGCATCGCACACGGCCGCCTGTGGGCGGCCGTGGCATTTCTAGACTGACTTCGACACTGCTTTTGACGAGCGCCGCATGCTGAATATAGCAATCACGACTGGCGAGCCCGCCGGCATCGGTCCCGACATCACCGTGGCAGCGCTGCTGCATCTGGCACGGCAGACATCGTCGCGCTATGCCGATGTGCAGTGGCATGTGATCGGTGATGCCGCCTTGCTGCAAGCGCGTGCCGATGCCATTGGCCAGGGGGATTTCTGGCGCGTGGCGTCCACGGCGCTGACCATCGTGGAGCGCCCGCTCGGCGCGCCGGTGCGTGCGGGCGTGCTCGACGCGGCCAATGGGCGCTACGTGCTCGATCTGCTTGACGCCGCCATCGACGGTTGCCTGCGCGATACGGCAGACGGTGCACGCTACGATGCGATGGTGACGGCGCCGGTGCAGAAGAGCACCATCAACGATGCCGGAGTGCCCTTCACTGGCCATACCGAATACCTGGCCGAACGCAGCCATACGCCGCGCGTGGTGATGATGCTGGCCGGCCCGCAGCCTGCGCACAACAACGCCATGCTGCGCGTGGCCCTGGCGACCACACATCTGCCGTTGCGCGAGGTGCCGGATGCCATCACGCCTGCTGTGCTCGACGAGACGCTGGACATCGTGCAGCGTGACCTGCGCGCCCGCTTCGGACTGAGTGCACCGCGCATTCTCGTGACCGGGCTGAACCCGCATGCCGGTGAGTCTGGCCACCTCGGCCGAGAGGAGATCGAGGTGATCGAGCCCGCCATTGCCCGCGCGCTGGAGCGGGGCATCAATGCCCGTGGCCCGTATCCGGCCGACACGCTGTTCCAGCCGCGCCTGCTGGCCGATGCCGATTGCGTGCTCGCGATGTATCACGATCAGGGGTTGGCGCCGCTCAAGTACGGCACCTTCGGCCACGGAGTGAACATCACGTTGGGCTTGCCGTTCGTGCGCACGTCGGTTGACCATGGCACCGCGCTGACGCTGGCCGGCACGGGCCGCGCCGAGTTCGGCAGCCTGCTCGAGGCGATCGACACTGCCATCGCCATGGCGCGACACGCTTCTCGGGCAGCGCGTTCCTGATTTCCGCTTTCACCTTTTCGATTTCGAGTTACACGATGGCACGATCCACGACTGGCGTTCACCAGGGGCACCAGGCCCGCAAGCGCTTCGGCCAGAACTTCCTGGTCGATGACGGCGTGATCCACGCCATCGTTGCTGCCATTGATCCGAAGCCAGACGACGTGCTCGTCGAAATCGGCCCGGGCCTGGGCGCGCTCACCGTGCCGCTCATGGAGCGTGTGCGCACACTGCAAGTGGTCGAGCTGGATCGTGATCTCGTTGCACGACTGCAGCGGCGTTTCGGCGATCGGCTGATCGTGCATGCAGGCGATGCGCTGGCGTTCGATTTTGGCTCGCTGCACGAGGCAGACCGGCCGCTGCGCATTGTCGGCAACCTGCCGTACAACATCTCCAGCCCGTTGCTGTTTCACTTGGCTACGTTTGCCGATCGCGTGCGCGATCAGCATTTCATGCTGCAGAAGGAGGTGGTCGACCGCATGGTGGCCGAGCCGGGCAGCAAGGCGTTCAGCCGGCTGTCGGTGATGCTGCAGGTGCGGTATTACATGGAGCCCGTGCTGGACGTGCCGCCGGGCTCGTTCAACCCGCCACCGAAGGTGGATTCCGCCGTGGTGCGGATGATTCCGTGGCCGGCAGACACGTCGCCCTACGCGCCGGTGGATATGCGTGCGCTCGGCACGGTAGTGACGATGGCGTTTTCGCAGCGGCGCAAGGTGCTGCGCAACACGCTGGGCGCGCTGCGTGACGTGATCGATTTCGACGCGCTGGGCTTCGATCTGGGCCGTCGCGCGGAAGAGGTGGCGGTGGAAGACTTCGTGGCGGTGGCGAACGCGCTGCCGGCGGGTCGTGTCACCACGGGCATTGCCGGCAGCGAGTCAGACCTTAGCGAAGATTGACGAGCAGGATGCCCGAGAGCACCAGCGCGGCGGCCAGTGCAAAGCGCAGTCCGACCGGTTCGTGCAGCAGCAGTACACCAAACGCCACGCCAAACAGCGGCGTCAGGAACGAGAACACCGATAGCCGCGACGCCAGATAGCGTCGCAGCAGCCAGAACCACGTCAGGTAGCTGGCAAACGCAATCAGCACGGACTGATAGGCGAGGCTCGCCAGCGCGGTCGGCGTCAGGTTGGCCGTGAAGGCTTGGCCCGTGCCCACAGCCATCACCAGCAGCAACACCGCCGAGACAGCCAGTTGGTACAGCAGCGTCTTCGCCGCCGGCGCTTCCGACAGCTTGCTCGCGCGCACGACGAGGGTTGTTGCGCCCCACAGCGCACCTGCGACCACGCCCAGCCCATCGCCCAACGACGTCGACGGGCCAGCCGCCGGGTGCAGGATGCCATCGGCAAACGCCAGCACGATCCCCGCAAATGCAATACCGATGCCGATCCACTGGCGCGACCGCAGGTGCTCGCCCGCCACGAAGACGTGCAACCCGAGTGCGGTGAAGATTGGCGCGGTGTAGAGAAACACCGCCATGCGCGAGGCCGTGGTGTAGCCCAGGCCGATGAAGATGCACAGGAACTCGACGCCAAACAGGATGCCCGCCATCAGCCCGCCGGGCAGCGTGCCATCGCGCACCGACAGGCACGTGCCGCGCCACAGTGCAAACGCCAGCACTAGCACAGAGGCGATCGTCGAGCGCACGCCCGCCTGCATGATCGGCCCGACGTCGTGCGCGGCGACCTTGATGGCGACCTGCTGAAAGCCCCAGCACATGCACAGCACCACCATCAGGCCGATGGCGGTGCCGTCCAGCGGGCGACGGAGCGCCTCAGTGGCGGTTGCCATCGGGCATCGAGCGTGCCTGGATCAGCTCGATCTTGTAGCCGTCCGGATCTTCCACAAACGCAATGACGGTGCTGCCGCCCTTGACCGGGCCGGCCTCGCGTGTGACCTTGCCGCCAGCATTGCGGATCTGGTCGCAGGCTTGTGCAGCATTGTCGACTTCGATGGCAAGGTGGCCGAACGCGGTGCCGAGCTCGTACTCGCTCACGCCGTAGTTGTAGGTCAGCTCGATGACGGTGTTGCTGGCTTCCGGGCCGTAACCGACGAAGGCCAGCGAGTACTTGTATTCGGGGTTGTCGCTGGTGCGCAGCAGTTGCATGCCAAGCACCTTGGTGTAGAAGTCGATCGAGCGCTGCAAGTCGCCGACGCGCAGCATGGTGTGGAGCATTCGCATGGGGTTTCCTTCCTGGGGGACTGCGGGGAAGGCGATATTGTAGGAGCGGATGCCCGAACGTGCAGGAGCCGATTCAGAATCGGATGACGGCGCTGGCCCAGGTCATCGCGCGTGGCTGATCGCCGAGCAGGGGATCATCTCGGACCCGGATGGCGTGGCTGAGGCTCAATGTGGCGCGCTGGCTGACCGTGTAGCTCACGCCGGCGCCATAGCCATCCATCGTGACCCGGTTCGCGCCGCTGCGCACAAACTTTTGCGCTGCCGCCTGCGCGCGGTCGTAGAACGCCTGTACGGCCAATCCCTTGACGACGGGCACGGCTATGTTGAGCGTGGCGGAGGCCACGTAGCCGCTGTCTGCGCTCACCGTGTCATTGCTGTAGGCGCGCACGGCGCCGGGTCCGCCGAGCATCATTTTTTCCGAGCCGTCGAGATTGCGCGAGGCGTGTTGTGTGTTGATCGACAGATCGAGCACCATGCCGCGCCGCAGCCCCTGGCTGAACTTTGCGGACGTCGTCATCTTGTAATAGGTGCCACGTGTTTGTGCGCTGTTCCAATCATCGGTATTGCGCAAACGTCCGCCGCTCGTGCCGATCTGGTATCGCAGAGCGTTGGGCAGTCCGGCTATCTGGCCTTGTCGGTCTCCGGAAAGCTGCAGGTTGAGCACTTGGGCCGTGCGCGGGTTGGGCAGATCGAAGAGCGCATCCGACATGCGCTTGGCATCCAGATTCGCGCTGACATCCAGGTTGGCGGTTGGGCGGCGCAAGAGCGGGTAATTGCCATACAAGCTGAAAACGGTCGCATAGCCTTTACCCAGATCCCGGTACAGGCCTCCCAGCGTGTAATCGACGCGTGAGACCGCCACACCGGCGCGCGCGCCCCGTACGCCAACCGGCGCGTCATACGACACGTGCCCGATGACTGTGCGCCCGCCATCGCTGTCGTGATTGAACTGGAGGAAATCGGGCGCGCCGTACAGCCCGGCCTGGAGGCGGTCACCGAGCCCAAGCGGGCTGTTGACGTTGACTTGTGTGCCGACGCGATTGCGCCCACTGGTGCGCGACCCCGCGTTGTCGAGCACGAAGGCGCCTTCCTCGCGGGGGCGGCTTCGGTGCTGACGGACAGCACTGTGCCGCCAGGGGTTTGCCCGGGAGACAGCACCGGCGTCAACGTGCCGACGCCAGGCAGCTCGGACAGGCGGGTCAGTTGGTCCTGCGCGGTTTGCACGTCGCCGGTCAGGGTGATGCCGCTGGCCAGATAGCTTTGCAAGACACGGTCCCGCACCAGTGAGCGGTTGCCCTTGAGGTGTATCGCCTCGACATGGCCGCGCAGCACGCGCAAATGCACAACACCATCGACCATGTCCTGTTCTGGCACGTAGGCGTACGAAATGCTCTCGCCGTTGTCCAGCAGCACGCCTGTCACCTGCACGGCCACGTTGCGCACGTCGGTGAGCGTCATGTCACGGTCGCGGTAGGGCGCGACGATGGCATCGACGAGCGGCTTCAGGCGTTCGGGCACGTTGTCGACTTCGATGCGTGCAATGCGCACGTGCTCCTCATCGGTGGCGGCCGGTGTGGCCGCCTGAGGGCGAGTGCCCTCAATGGCCGGCGCATCACCGACATGCCGATCGATGGGCGCATTCAGGGTGGGGTTGCTCTGCAAAAGCGAGCCGCTGGAAGGCGTGCCCAGATTGCCGCCCGGCAGGCTTTGCGCACTGGCGGGCAAGTACGACAACGCGCCCGAGGCGAAGAGCCCCAGGGAGAGAAGGGAAGATCGGGTATCCATGGCAAACAAGACGTGCGAAAGCCCGGGCAATGCCGGGCCTTCCGCACCAGCCGACGCGAGCCTGTCAGGCTTTCGGCGGGG
>RepKanNP_Acetate_BrdU_F21BDRAFT_1000255_pt1 | contig 24670 bp, 23 predicted proteins | sample RepKananBrdUF21B_FD_10624 | JGI IMG/M metagenome (IMG submission 10624)
CGATGTATACGCCTGCCGTTCCCCAACGGCGGGCGTTTTTCTTTGGGGTGTGAAGCCACATGCCGTTGCCCCGTCAACCGCTATCACTCAAGGCGCGCGCGCTGGGCTATTTGTCCCGGCGCGAGCATAGCCGTGCCGAACTGCGCCGCAAGCTGGCACCGCATGCGGAATCTGCGGAGGAAGTGGATGCGCTGCTGGACTGGCTGGAAGGCGAGAATTGGCTGTCCAATGCACGCTTCGCTGAAAGCGTGGTGCACCGCCGGGCGAGCCGCTACGGTACCGCCCGGCTGATGCAGGAACTGAAAACGCACCAACTCGGCGAAGAAACGCTGGGTGAGGTGAAGGCCCAACTGCAGAGTACCGAGGTAGCGCGGGCCAAGGCACTTTGGGATAAGCGCTTCGGCCGCACACCGGCTGATCTGGCCGAGCGTGCCAAGCAAGTCCGCTACATGATGGCGCGCGGATTCTCTCGTTCGGTGGTCTCGCGCATCATTTCGGGCGCAGATGAATTGCTGGATGGCGGTGATGAATCCGACTGAACGTCGGCGATCTCTCGACAATTTGCGCGGACAATCCGTTTGCGTGCCGATCCAAGAGGTTGCACCTCAGGCGGTCGTTGCAACCCATCCAGCACCGCATTGCAGCATACGACGCAGTACAGTCGTAACGACGTGTTAAAATCCAAGTCTTTGATACCGTCCTCTACTTCGGTTGCAGGACGGGTTGTGTTCGTGTGTGGCGGCTGATGCGCTGCTGCAGACGTCCCGTAGGCGATGCGCGAGATCCGCGTGCGCCGCCTCCATCGGTCCTATCGGTCTGTCTGGTCCATGCCTCTGTCTGCTCCCGTCCCGCGCGTCATGCGCCACCGCCGTGCCATCACGGTGGAGGCCTATTTGCGGGAAGACGGCCTGTGGGACATCGAAGCGCGCCTGACCGACACCAAGCCTCGCGATATCCCGCTGGCCAGCGGCGGCGTCCGCCCGGAAGGCCAGCCGCTGCATGACCTGTGGCTGCGCGTGACCATCGATACCCGCATGAACGTCGTGGACGCTGAAGCGTGCTCCGACTGGGTGCCGTACCCCACACATTGCGACACCATCGGTCCGGCCTACCGCAAGCTCATCGGCCTGAACCTGATGAAGGGTTTTCGAAAGGCCTCGCGTGAGAGACTTGGCGGCGTGGCGGGCTGTACGCACCTGACCGAGCTGTGCGGCGTGCTGCCGACTGCCGCCATCCAGGCGTTTGCGGGCGATGTCTTTCCGGTGCGCGACAACTCCAACGACCTCCGACCGATCGAGCCCGACGAAAAGCCGCCTTACCAACTCCACGGCTGCCATGCCCTGCACTTCGAGGGCGAGGTGGTCCGTAAGCATTATCCGCGCTGGTATGCCTACCAGCCCGAGACCAAGATCCAACCGCCACGCACCGAGCTGTCGCCAGAGCCCTCGTCCTGAAGGGCGCCGCGCTGCTCGCGCGCTTTTTTCGATCCTTAACATTCATCACACTCACTCTGCCTAGCAAAGGAAACACGCATGAATATCCATGAGTACCAAGGCAAGGAAATCCTGCGCAAATACAATGTGCCGGTTCCGCGCGGCATTCCGGCCTTCTCGGTCGACGAGGCTATCAAAGCCGCTGAAACCCTGGGCGGCCCGGTGTGGGTCGTGAAGGCACAGATTCATGCGGGCGGCCGTGGTAAGGGCGGCGGCGTGAAGGTTGCCAAGAGCATCGACCAGGTCAAGGAATACGCCAGCAGCATCCTGGGTATGACCCTGGTGACGCACCAGACCGGTCCGGAAGGCAAGCTGGTCAAGCGCCTGCTGATCGAAGAAGGCGCGGACATCAAGAAGGAACTGTACGTGTCGCTGGTGGTGGACCGTGTGTCGCAGAAGGTCGCGCTGATGGCCTCGAGCGAAGGCGGCATGGACATCGAAGAAGTCGCTGAATCGCACCCGGAAAAGATCCACACGCTGATCATCGAACCGTCGACCGGCCTGACCGATGCTGACGCTGACGACATCGCCCGCAAGATCGGCGTGCCGGACGCGAGCGTTCCGCAAGCCCGCCAAGCCCTGCAAGGCCTGTACAAGGCATTCTGGGAAACCGACGCTTCGCAAGCGGAAATCAACCCGCTGATCCTGACCGGCGACGGCAAGGTCATCGCGCTGGACGCCAAGTTCAACTTCGACTCGAACGCGCTGTTCCGTCACCCGGAAATCGTGGCCTACCGCGATCTGGATGAAGAAGACCCGGCCGAAATCGAAGCCTCGAAGTTCGACCTGGCCTACATCTCGCTCGACGGCAACATCGGCTGCCTGGTGAATGGCGCTGGTCTGGCCATGGCCACGATGGACACCATCAAGCTGTTCGGCGGCGAGCCGGCCAACTTCCTCGACGTGGGCGGCGGTGCCACCACCGAGAAGGTGACCGAAGCCTTCAAGCTGATGCTGAAGAACCCGGACGTAAAGGCCATTCTGGTCAACATCTTCGGCGGCATCATGCGTTGCGACGTGATCGCCGAAGGCGTGATCGCTGCGGCCAAGGCTGTGTCGCTGTCGGTGCCGCTGGTTGTGCGCATGAAGGGCACGAACGAAGACCTCGGCAAGAAGATGCTGGCTGACTCGGGTCTGCCCATCATCGCCGCTGACACGATGGCAGAGGCCGCCGAGAAGGTCGTGGCCGCAGCCGCCGGCAAGTAAGCCGCCCGCTGACCCAACCATACGCGAACGCGAGCAGCGCCCGTTGAACATGACGGCGCGGCTCGCTGCATAAAAGGATTACAGCATGTCGATTCTGATCAACAAAGACACCAAGGTCATCACCCAGGGGATCACCGGTAAAACCGGCCAGTTCCACACCCGCGGCTGCCGCGACTACGCCAACGGCAAGGCCGCCTTCGTGGCAGGCGTGAACCCGAAGAAGGCTGGCGAAGACTTCGAAGGCATTCCCATCTACGCCACCGTCAAGGACGCCAAGGCACAAACCGGCGCCACCGTGTCGGTGATTTACGTGCCGCCCGCAGGCGCCGCTGACGCAATCTGGGAAGCCGTCGAAGCCGAACTGGATCTGGTGGTTTGCATCACCGAAGGCATCCCCGTGCGCGACATGATGATGGTCAAGGACAAGATGCGTAAGGCCGGCAGCAAGACGCTGCTGCTGGGCCCGAACTGCCCGGGCCTGATCACGCCGGACGAAATCAAGATCGGCATCATGCCGGGTCACATCCACCGCAAGGGCCGCATCGGCGTGGTGTCGCGCTCGGGCACGCTGACGTACGAAGCCGTGGGCCAGCTGACCGCGCTGGGCCTGGGCCAGTCGTCGGCTGTCGGTATCGGCGGCGACCCGATCAACGGTCTGAAGCACATCGACGTGATGAAGATGTTCAACGACGATCCGGAAACGGACGCCGTGGTCATGATCGGTGAGATCGGCGGTCCGGACGAAGCCAATGCGGCTTACTGGATCAAGGACAACATGAAGAAGCCGGTGGTGGGCTTCATCGCTGGCGTGACCGCGCCTCCGGGCAAGCGCATGGGCCACGCCGGCGCGCTGATCTCGGGCGGTGCCGACACCGCGCAAGCCAAGCTGGACATCATGGAAGAGTGCGGCATCAAGACCACCAAGAACCCGTCGGAAATGGCGCGTCTGCTCAAGGCGATGCTGTAATCGGCAAGGTTTGAGGTTGTGCGAGAACGGGGGCTTCGGCTCCCGTTTTTGTTTGGGCGCGACGGTTTGCGAGCGATGCAACATGCGCGCCGTGCACGACCTGTGTATAAGCAAAGACGTGGTCTCTTGCCTGTTATCCCTCTCCAACAAAAAGATCCTCGGGAACATTCATGGTGCTTACGTCCAGCGCATTCTGGTTTGCGCTTGGTTCCATCATCTTGACCAATATCGTGCTGTCGGGCGACAACGCGGTCGTTATCGCCCTAGCTGCGCGCAATCTGCCACAGCGGCAGCAGAAGCAGGCGATCTTCTGGGGCAGTGCCGGCGCCATCGTGCTGCGTATCGTGCTGACGATCCTGGCCGTCAAGTTGCTCGCGTTGCCTTATCTGAAGACGATCGGTGCTGTGCTGCTGGTCTATATCGGCATCAAGCTGCTGGCCGAAGCGGATGAGGGCGACGCGCATGATCGCAAGCAACGGGATGGCCTTTGGCCTGCTGTCCAGACCATCCTGATTGCCGATCTGGTGATGTCGCTCGATAACGTGGTCGCCGTGGCCGCAGCGGCGGAGAAGGGGCCGCCGGGCACGACTTTCCTCCTGCTTGTCCTGGGCCTCGGGCTGTCGATTCCGTTCATCGTCTTTGGCAGCACGTTGCTGGTGAGCGTGATGGCGCGGTTTCCGATCATCGTCACGCTGGGCGCCGCGCTGCTCGGTTATTTGGCCGGCGACATGCTGGTCACGGACCCTGTCGATGCTGCGTGGTTTGCGTACTCGGTGCCATACGCGGATGTAGTGGTTGGCTGCGCCGGTGCGCTGATCGTGGTCACCGTCGGCTGGTGGCTGAGCCGACGGACGTTGCGGCAGGCCTAATCCGAACGAATCCCCCCGAAAGTAGGTGATGACGCGATCTGTCTGAAAATCTGTCAAGAATGGTCAGATTCGCGGCTAAATTTCCATCAAGGTGCGCCAGTTTTTCGCCCGAAAACGCAGTGTGTGCCTTGGCATAGTCCCTGCACCGTGGCCTCCCACAACAAAATGCCTTTTGGGGATAGGTCATGGGCTTCAAGCACAGCAGGGGAACACGGCGCCGAGCGCACGGCTTTACGCTGATCGAGCTGATGATCGTGGTGGCGATCGTTGGGATCTTGGCGGCGATTGCGCTGCCGGCGTACAACAACTACCTGGTCAAATCGAAGCTGACCGAAGCGACGACGACGCTGGATGCTGCGCGGGTCGCGGTGAACGAAGCGTATTCGTCTAGCGGCGGCGCGTTTCCGAGTACAAATTCGCCGCCCATCATCACCCAGGCGGTGGCGAGCAACGCGCAGTATGTCACGGCCATCAAGTACAACTATCCAGGAACGGCTTCCAGCGTTGGTGTAGTCGTGACGCTTGGTAAGACGGGCATCCCGCAGATCGATGGTCACTATCTCGGTATGTTCGGCATCGGGCAGTCCGATGGAACTGTGGTGTGGACCTGCGGCACTGCGCAAACCGCGAATGACTACGCGGTGGGGGCTGCGGTTCAAACCATGTATTCGTATTTGCCGGCAGCGTGTCAAAACTGAGAGGCGCAAGGCGGGGCTAGTCTGCACACCGAGTGTTTGGTGCGGGCGACGAGGTAACTCGCCGCCCGTTTTGCTTTGATCCCGCCCGGGAGGCACGAGACGAAGTCGCGGGTCTGCCGTCTTTTTCGCCCAATCACGAGCGGTTCACAGAAGCATCAAGATATCAGCAAAATTGTGGATCAATAGTCACAAAACTAACGACTTCTGTCATGTGGTGTCAAGAATTGTCATTTGATGCTGCGCGTTTTGCCTAGTTTGGGCCTGTTTCTGGAGTGCGAATGCGGGTTTTGCGGCTGGCACGATCCCTGCTTTGTAGAACCCGCATCATCTTTAACCACACATTTCCGGGGGATTTCATGAAGTCGATGCGTATCAACAAGCGTGTCCAAAAGGGTTTCACGCTGATCGAATTGATGATCGTGGTCGCGATCATCGGTATCCTGGCTGCCATCGCGCTGCCGGCTTACAACAACTACATGGTCAAGTCGAAGCTGGTTGAAGCGACGACGGATCTGGATGCGGCCAAGATTGCCGTGACCGAGGCATTTACCTCTGCAGGTACCGGCGCATTCCCGAGCGCCTCGCCGGTCGCACCGCTGGCTAGCAACGCCAAGTATGTGCGGGCTGTTAGCTATGCCAACAACGCCAGCCAGGTCTCCGTTGTGGTTCAACTGAGCATGCCGGGTACCTCTCAGATTGACCAGAAGTACCTGGGTATCTTCGGCGTTGGCCAGGCTGATGGCACGGTGTCCTGGACGTGCGGCACCGCCACCGCCACTGCAACGGCTCCCGCCTCGCAGGCTTCGATGTACCCGTACCTGCCGGCAGCTTGCCAAAACTGATCAGGCTGTAGTCTCTGGAAGGGAGAGGGCGCTTTGGCGCCCTTTTCTTTTTGCTGTTGTGGTCGTGTATCGAGATGTGGTGTGCGCAATTGTTCGCGCCACGCATTTCCCTTGCGCTATATTGCCAAGCTTTGCCTCGAGGTGTTTGGCATCTCCTCGCGTGCAGTCGCAATAATCCAGCTTGACTGACGTTCCTATGCTTCGATCTCGCCTTCCATTGCTGCCCGCGTGGGTGTTGCTTGCATTGTGTGCAACCGCCCCCTATCTGGTCGCGTTGCATACCTATCCGCTGCCGACCTTCTACAGCGAGTACGTGGCCAGCGGCTGCTGGACCGCGCTCGCACTGGTGTTGCTGGCCACAACGCGGTTTCAGCTGGGCAATTTGCCGCGCATTGCACTTGCACCAGCGTTGTTGATTCTGGCGCTTTTTGCGCAGATGGCATTTGCACCGCCGATCAACCCGTTCTTCACCATCGCTGCGACGCTTTGTTTGTTGGGAGCAATCGTCGCCTGTGTTTTGGGAGCACGTTGCCGCGACATTCCCGGAGCTGTCGACGCCATCGTGCTCGGGTTCATGCTTGGCGGTTTGCTGACGTTTGCCATCGAAATTGCTCAGTTACTTCGTATTACCAGTTTGCCGCTCGATGTCATGACGCCTGACTTGTCGACGGGCGAGCGGCGCCTCTGGGGCAACCTCAACCAGCCCAATCATGTGGCCTCCTATCTCGCGATTGGGATCGCGGGATGCATGCTGCTGGCGCGCAAGTATCGCCGGTGGATGATCCCGCTGGCGATCATCGCGATTGCCTTTGAGGCGGGGATGGTGCTGACGTATTCCCGCACGGCATGGCTGCATTTGGCCGCCATAGGGTTGCTTGCGGGCTGGGTGATCTACACCTCTGAAGAGGGGCGATATCGCGCATTGAAGGCTGCCTTGCCGATGGTTGTGCTTTTCGTTTCCTTCGTGCTTTGCAGTGAAGTCATTGCGTACGCCAACGTTACGTGGCATCTCGACCTCCCGACCTCCTTGGGCCAGCGCATGGAGCACGGCGTATCGGACCGTATTCCGCTCTGGCGGCACGCGTGGCACATGTTTGTCACGCACCCGTGGTTCGGTGCGGGTTGGGGAGACTACGCTTGGAACCAGTACACCCAGACGGAAATCGTTGGGCCGGTCATTCTTTCGATGAATGCCCATAACATTGTTCTCGACACCCTCGCAAAAGCCGGTGTCGTGGGGCTGCTTGCCCTTGTCATCCCCTTTGCTGGCTTCCTCTATCGAGTCGTCAAGCGACAGAACACGCCGGAGCGCGCGTTTTTTCTTGCGATTATTCTGATCCTGGCAGCGCACTCAATGCTTGAGTACCCACTTCACTATCTGTTCTTCCTTCTGCCGTTTGCCTTTGCGCTGGGCTATGTTGATGAGTCGCCCCTTCGCTACCCCTCGGTGCGGATGGTGTCGCTCCTGACAGGCATTTTCGGCGTTGGCGTCGCGGCATTGATGGTCCCCTTGTGGGGGGACTATCATGCCGTCGAGCGATTGAGCTACAACGTGGACCGAGAGAAGAGTGCCGACGTTTATCGCGCGCGCGGCGGGAACATCTACGCGCCCTATGGACAGCTCGCGATCGCGTCGAACTGGATTGTCATCAAGCCGATGGCACATTCGTTAGCCGAGCTCGAGCTTCAGGTGATCCAGTTCTACCCAGGCGCTGCGCCGATCCAACGCTATGCGCTCTCTCTTGCCTACCTTGGCAAGACTGACGAGGCGGTGACGCAGGTTCGCCGACTCCATCTGCAGTATGTCGAAGATTATCCAAAATGGTCTGCCTATCTCACCGAGTCCTGCGCCAAGAACCCACCGGATCTCAAAGTCTTTTGTGATCGCATTAGGGCTGAGGGGCTTCTGGTTGAAAAGAAATCAGAGGTTTCTGAGAAGTAGCTAAGCGATAGATAATCGAATCAAGCGCCATCTTTGATGGCGCTTTTTTTTGTTGGGATCAAATATCTGATCGGCAACTATCAAAATTGATTGCATCTAATGTCGATGCTGAGATGTTCGCTTAATCTTCCTTAACTCGGTTGCCCGCGAATAATGCAGGCATTTTCTGAGTCATTTCAACTATCAAGGAGAAGACAGTGAACATGAAGTATCGGATGGCTAGGCATCGCGAAGCAGGTTTCACACTGATTGAGCTCATGATTGTCGTTGCCATCGTTGGCGTTCTGGCCGCGATCGCTGTACCTGCCTATCAGGACTACATTGCACGTTCCCGTGTTACGGAGGGGCTGACATTGGCCTCGGCCGCCAAGGCGTTGGTTTCTGAGAATGCCATTGCCGGTGTGGCGCTAGACCAGGGCTATGCCTCTGATACCAAAGCGACAAAGAGCGTTGAGGCAAGAGGTATTGCCATTGATGCATCAACAGGTGAAATTACGATCGCCTATGCGAGTAACGTCGCCCCGAATGGTCAAAATACCGTGGTTCTCAAGCCAACGGCAAATGATGCTCCATTGGGTGGTGAGAGCCGGCCTGTAGGCCCCATCCGTTGGGATTGTTATGCAAAAGATGCCAAAGTTCGCGCAGGCTCTGTTTCGTTGGTCGGCTCTCCAACACTTGCAGCGAATCTCGCTCCCTCAGAGTGCCGCTGATCTGGCGCACGCAGAAAAAAAAGAGCGTCTTCAGGACGCTCTTTGTATTGGCGAGGTAAGCGTGCGCTACTTCGCCACCCAATCCCCCGACTTCCCCCCGTGCTTCTCCATCAACCGCACATCCCCAATCACCATCCCCCGATCCACGGCCTTGCACATGTCATAGATGGTAAGCAGCCCCACCTGCACGGCGGTTAGCGCTTCCATCTCCACGCCAGTCTGCCCACGCGTCTCCGCGCGGACGGTGCAACGGACAGTGTGAGCCGCTTCATCCAACTCAAACTCAACCGCCACCTTGGTCAACGCCAACGGATGACACAGCGGAATCAGGTCAGACGTCCGTTTCGACCCCTGAATCGCCGCAATGCGCGCAATCCCCAGCACGTCGCCTTTCTTGGCCGTGCCGTCGCGCACCAGCGCAAAGGTATCGGGCAGCATGCGGATCGTGCCGGTAGCCACCGCCACGCGGTGCGTGACAGCCTTGTCGCCGACGTCAACCATATGGGCTTGTCCGGCGGAATCGAAGTGGGTGAGTTGCGACATAAGTAACCGCAGGATTGCGGGGCAGAAGACGAAGCGTTTTATGATAGCAAGCGCCCGGCGGTTCCCGATGCCGCCGGGCTGATCCTGCACACTGCGCTTTCCGTATGACGCATTTCCTCTCCCGGCCGCGCGCACGCAAGCTGACGGCCGTTGTGTTGTTGTCGACGTGGCTGGGGCCATTGCCTCTGCCTGTGCTGGCGCAGGTGCCGGCTTCTGCGCCGGCGGCTTCGGCCAATCTGGGGCTCGGTTCCGCTGCCCAGGCAGACCAGGTGCAGAGCAACCTGAACCGCAGCGTGCAGATTGGCCGCCAGTCGCCGTATCTGCAGAAAGACCCGACCGTCATTGACGCGCCAACGTACGAGTTGCCCGACATGGGCGATCCGTCCACAGCGGCGCTGTCGCCGGACATGGAGCGCCGGTTGGGCGACCGTGTGATGCGGGAGATCCGCCGTGATCCGGATTACGTGTCCGATCCGCTGCTTGGCGATTACCTGAACACCATCGGCTTCAAGCTGATTGAGGCGGCGCGCCGGCAGCACGTGGCGGGCAGCACGTCGTCGTCGAGCTTCGAGCTGTTCGCGGTGCGGGACCCGGCCATCAATGCGTTTGCGCTGCCGGGTGGCTATATCGGCGTGAACACCGGCACGTTGGTGGCCACCGAGAGCGAGTCGGAGCTGGCTTCCGTGCTCGGCCACGAAATCGGCCACGTGCTGCAGCGGCATATCGCGCGCGGCATCGACAAGTCGGGCGAGTCGATGTGGATTGCGTTGGCGTCGCTCCTGCTGGCGGGCCTGGCGGCCACCAAGAGTGGCGATGCTGCGCAGGCGCTGGCCATCGGCGGGCAGGCGGCAGCGGTGTCGAACCAGCTTTCGTTCTCGCGCAGTGCCGAGCGTGAGGCGGATCGTGTCGGCTTTACGCTGCTCACCGGCGCCGGTTATGACCCGGAGGGCATGCCGGACTTCTTTCGCCGTATGCAGCGGGTCACCAACATTGCGGATACCGGTGTGGTTCCCGGTTATGCGCGCACGCACCCGCTGACCGGTGAGCGCATCGCCGACATGGCAGACCGCGCGCGTGGCCTGCCGCACCCGCGCCAACCGCGCCGGCCGGAGTTCGGTTTCGCCAAGGCGCGTGCGCGTGTGCTGCAGGAAACGTCGACCAGCTCCTACATCGATGTGCGCAATGCCATGCAGTCGCAGTTGTCTTCGGCACCGGATGCGCCAGTCGAGAAGCGCGCTGCGCTGTGGTACGGCATTGCGGTGGCCAACCAGATGGCGGGCCGGCTGGAGGAGGCCGAGCAAGCGCTGCTGGAGGCGCGTCGCCTGTACGGCAACATCCCCGGCATCACGTCAGGCAGCGTTGATCTGGACGTGACGGCCATCGAGTTGGCGCGTGCCCGCAACCGCATGCCTGAGGCGCTGACCTTGGCGCGCGCGGCACTTGTCGCGTATCCGCTATCGCGCGCAGTTGGCCAGACCTATGCGCAGACGCTGCTGGCAGCCGGCCGGATTGATGACGTCATTCCGTATCTGAAGGACAAGACCCGCGAAGACACCGCGCAATCGATCTGGTGGGACATGCTCGCGCGTGCCTATGCCGATAAGGGCAAGCGCCTGGAGCAGCACCGCGCGCTGGCCGAGAAGTACGCGCGTGACGGTGCGTGGGGCTCAGCAGTCGAGCAACTCAAGCTGGCGCGTGAAGCGGGCGATGCGGATTTCTACACGCTGTCCGAAGTCGATGCGCGATTGCATCAGATGGAGCGGCAGTACAAGGAAGAGAAGGCCGAGGATAAGGCGCTGCCGAAGTAGGGTGGCACACGCAGTCGCCTCGCATTGCTACGGTGCGGGATGCGACACGAATCCATAGCGCCGTGCGACTTCTGCGCGACGAATCGGCTCGATGTCGAACGTGCGACTGTCGATGGTGAGTGTGCCGAGTGCGGCGCCGCACGCCTGTCCATGCCATTGCGCGAGCGACGAGAACGGCTCCAGGTCGTGGTCGTGCAGCACGGCGATGGTGTCTTCTGCATCCCACCCCGCCACGCGGCCAGACAGCAGCACGTTGCCTTGTTCATCGGCAAAACAGCCGGTGGGCGCGAAGGCCGCGCCTGTTGTGGTGGTGAAGCTAGGGACTGCGCCATCCGCCACCAGCCGGACAATCCACGGCGTGTAGTCCAGTTCCACAAACACGCGTTGCGGCCCGTTCTGAAAGAACCACTGCCCCGCATCATCGTGCGCATAGTTGCGGACGATGAAATCGATGAGCGATGGGTGGCGTATCGGGTCGCCTGAGAGCTTGTTGGCCTGTGCAAACTCGTTGCGCATGCGCCATTGGCCCCGTCGGTCCAGCGCCAGCCAGCCGAAACAGTTCGGCACGTTTGGCCACTTGGCCATCGCCTGGCGGACGATGTCATCCATGGGAATCCAAGCCCCCGGCCTGCGGCTGGCGACCGAGCACGTCATCAAAGAAATGCAGCACGCGTGCGGGCATCCAGTCGATGCGGCCGGTCATATGGCGCTGGCCGCCGTCGTGGCGCAGCAGGAAGCCGACGTGGCCGCCATGTTGCGGCTGGTCGAGCACGACGTCGGGTGAGACGTCGGCGGGGCCGGGCAGGTGCTGACCCGGCAGGAACGGATCGTTGCGCGCGTTGAGCACCAGCGCCGGCACGCGCACATCGCGCAGGATCGGCTTGGACGACGCACGCGTCCAGTAGTCGAGCACGTCGCGATAGCCGTGCAGTGGCGCGGTGACGAGGTTGTCGAATTCGCTCAGGTTGCGCGAGGCCAGCATGGCAGCCCGGTCGTACAGACCAGGGTGCTGGTCGAGCTTCGCGCTGGCTTTTTCCTTGAGCGTGCGCAGGAACATGCGCGTGTACACCATGTTGAAGCCACGCGACAGCGCCGCGCCACCAGCACGCATGTCCAGAGGGGCGGAGACCGTTGCGGCGGCGCTCAGGTGCCGCGCGCCGGTGCCGTGCTCACCCAGGTAGCGCAGCAGCGCATTGCCGCCCAGCGAGATGCCCACGGCCAGCAACTTGCGGCCCTGGGGCTCGCAGACCGTCCGGTAGATCCGCTCAAGAATCCATGCGATTTCAGCACCGTCGCCGCAGTGGTACATGCGGGGTGCGCGGTTCATCTCGCCCGAGCAGCCACGGAAGTGCGGGATCACGCCGGGCCAGCGGCGCGCGCGCAGCGCATCCATGAGCAGGCGCGCGTAGTGGCTGCGCGAATCACCCTCCAGGCCGTGGAACATGACGACGAGCGGCGCGTGGGCATCGGTGTCATGCGTCGTCCAGTCGAGGTCGATGAAGTCCTGGTCGGGTGTGTCCCAGCGCTCGCGCCGGTAGGTGATGCGCGGAAAGCGCCAGAGGCGCGCCGGCACAATCGTCTGCGCATTGCCGCCGATCAGCCACCACGGCGAGCGGAACGCGTGCGGCTCGAACGGCCCCGCCAGCATGGCGCCGAGGTTCAGTTCAACGGGGGCAGCTTGGCGGAGCGGGCGATTCATCGTGACGATGCAACTGCCACGCCGGGGTGGCGCGGCTCAGTGCAGGGAGTGCGTGGCGCTGGAGATGGAGGCGGCCACACGTTCTTCCGCCGCCTGGCTGGAATGCACGTGGGCGATGCGCCAGCCTTCGTGGTTCTGCATCAGCACGTAGGTCGTGTGCACGTACAGATCCGCTTCGGTGGCGGTGGCCGAGAAGCGCAGCGCTTCCGTCGATTCGAAAATCGACACGCCCAGCGAGGAGTGCACCTGCTGGCTGAGGCATTCGATCCAGACAGGGTTCTTCTCGACCAGCGCATCCAGGCAGCCACGCAGTTGCTCGTGGCCGTGCAGGCGCTGGCCGTCGGGCAGGATGAAGCTGACGGAATCCTCGTCTAGCCACAGCCGGAGCGCGCCATCGGCATCGCGGCGCTTGAGCGCATCGCGATAGGCTTCGAGGATGTCCTCGGCGGCTTCGAACAGGCGGGCAAATCGTGGCATGGCGGCTGGACGTTCAGGGAAGGACTGCGGACAAGCGTTACGAATCTATGCCGGCTGCAACAGCCGGCGCAACTCATGAAACACCATCTCGGGGCCGATGTCGCGCAGGCAGCGCAAGTGGCCCAGCGGGCATTCGCGCGCAAAGCACGGACTGCACTCCAGATGGAGCCACATGATACTCGCAGCGGGCGACAGGGGCGGCGTATGGCGCGGATCGCTGGAGCCGAACACGGCCACCTGCGGGCGCCCCAGGGCTGCGGTCACGTGCATCAGGCCCGAGTCGTTGCAGATGGCGGCTTCGGATCGGGCGAGCAGTTCGATGGCCTCATCCAGCGAGGTCTCACCGCACAGGTTGCGTACGAACGGCGCGCGCTCGACGATGGCGTTGGCCATCTCACGGTCCTTGCCCGAACCGAGCGCGACGATTTGCGCATACGGGAACGAGCGGCGCAGCATCTGCGCAAGCTCGGCAAAGTGCTCGGCGGGCCAGCGCTTGGCGGGGCCGTATTCGGCGCCGGGGCAGAAGGCGACCAGGCGCGCATTGCCGGGAATGTCGAACTTGGCCGAGGTGGCGGCCACGCGCTGCACATCAACGTTCAGCTTCGGGTCGGGCAGGGCGTCGGGCAGTTTGGCGCCGGGTTTGAAGGCCAGCGCCGCGTAGTGCTGCACCATCGGCGGACGCGCGTTCTTGGGCGGATTCGGGTAGCGCACGTTCAGCACGCCCAGGCGCGATTCGCCCTTGTAACCGATGCGCAGCGGAATGCCGGCCAGCCAAGGGATCAGCGCGCTCTTGAACGAGTTCGGCAACACGTAGGCCGCATCGAACGTCTCGTTCTTGAGTTGCTGGGCGAACATCGTGCGGCTGCCGAGTTGCAGCTTGCCGTGCGCGAGGTCGGTCGGCAGCACGCGGGCAATCTCGGGCATGCGCGCGAGCACCGGCGCCACCCACTTGGGCGCGATGGCGTGGATCTGCGCGCGCGGATGCCGCGCCTTGATCTGCGCAAACAGCGGCTGCGCCATCAGTGCATCACCGATCCAGTTCGGAGCGACGACGAGGATTTTGCGCATCATCCCCTCGCCTGACGTGCCGGGCATACGTTGCGACCGGCGTCGTACTGCGTGTGAAGACGGCTCAATGGTGGCCCTTCAGTTCAACGCCGGGAGCCAGCTTGTAGACGGTGCCGCAATACGGGCACTTGACCTCGCCGGTGTCGGCGATGTCGAGGAACACGCGCGGGTGGTAGTTCCAGGCCGGAGTCTTGGCGGTCGGGCAGTGCAGCGGCAGGTCGTCTGCGCCGATTTCGATGGTGGGTGCGGTTTGCGTGGTCATGATGAGTAGGAGTGCCGGCGCGGTCTGAACAGGTCAGCCGTGCCTTGGTCTGGGCCGCAAATTCAAATGTCGAAAATTTCGACGAAGAGGCGAAATTGTAAGGGGTGGGCGCGGGCGCGCCAACGCCGATTGTTGCACTGCGTGGCGCCCGGCACGAATCGTTGCGCCGGACAAGGCGCGTGCGCATTGGCGTTAAGCGGACGCTTAACATCAAAAGTATAATCGTGCGTTTCCTACGAGCCACCCATGTCGCCCCCGACGCATCCGCGCTTGCGCGCTGCCGGCAGCCTTTTGCCGGACTATAAAAAAGAGACGAATGCGCCGCTTGAGGGGGCGTCATGGCACTAGTCCGCTGGGGCGCTGCGCTGCAACGCCGCTGGCAGGCCATCGATCCTGCCGAGCGGGCCGGTTTCTTCACCGGCATCCGCGCCTACGCACCGTCGCTGCCGCCGGTGTTCACCTGGGGCGTGGTGACCGGCGTGGCGATGAGCAAGTCGGTGCTGACCATTCCGCAGGCGATCGGCATGTCGATCTTTGTCTATGCGGGGTCGTCGCAACTGGCCGTGCTGCCGCTGCTGGCTGCGGGGCTGCCGATCTGGACGGTGCTGCTGACGGCGTTCATCGTCAACGTGCGCTTCATCATCTTCAGCGCGGGGCTCGCGCAGCATTTCGGGCATCTGCCGTTTGTGCGGCGGGTGGTGCTGGGCGTGTTCAACGGCGATCTGCCGTTTGTGCTGTTCACCCAGAAATATCCCTCCGCGGCGCCGGAGGCGGGCAAGGAAGGGTACTACTGGGGCATGGTCCTGCTGAGCTTCGTGGCCTGGCAGGTGTCGTCCATCCTGGGCATCGTCGCGGCGAGCCTGTTTCCTGATGCGTGGGGCCTGGCGCTGGCCGGGACGCTCGCACTGATTCCTGTCATGGTGTCGACCATTCGTAGCCGGGCCACCCTCATGGCGGTGGCTGTGGCGGCGGTGCTGGCGCTGCTTGCCTTCAAGCTGCCGTATCGATTGAGCCTGGTGATTGCCGTCACCGGCGCCATGGCTGCAGGCCTGGCCGCCGATGAGGCCGCCGCGCGCCTGCAATGGCAGCGCCGCCGCACGGCGCAGGCCGCACCCAAGGAAGACGAAGCATGAGCGCGCTGGAGATCTGGCTGGTCATAGCCGGTATGACGGTGGTGACGATTGTCACGCGCTCGCTGTTCCTGATCGTGGGCGACAAGGTTGCGTTGCCGACGCGTCTGCAGCACGCACTGCGCTTTGCACCGGCCGCAGCGCTCATCGCCATCGTGCTGCCCGACCTGCTCTGGAATCAGGGTCACTTCGATGTGACCTGGACCAACCCGCGCCTGATGGCTGGCGTTGCGGCCACCGCGTTCTACGTGGCGACGCGGCGCATGCTGGGCATGATTTTCGTCGGCATGGGGGTGTTCACTGTGCTGCGCCTCTGGGGATGACTGTGTCGGGCTCTGTTTCCACGCGCAACGGCGTGATCTTCGCGTTTCTGGCCTACACGATGTGGGGCCTGTTTCCGCTGTACTTCAAGCTGCTTAAGGCCGTGTCGCCGGTGGAGATCCTGTCGCACCGGGTGATCTGGTCACTGGCGGTGATGGTGGTGATCCTGCTCGTCAAGCGCCACTGGGCGTGGTTGTGGGCGCTGCGCACGCAGCCGCGCGTGGTGGGGCGCTACGCGGCCAGCACCGCACTGCTGGCGGCCAACTGGCTGACCTACATCTGGGCGGTGAATCATGACCATGTGCTCGACGCGAGCCTGGGCTACTTCATCAATCCGCTGGTGGTGGTGATGCTGGCCGCGCTGGTGCTGGGCGAACGGCTGCGGCCAGTGCAGTGGGTATCGGTGGCGCTGGCTGCGGCCGGCGTGGCGTGGCTGACCTGGCAGGCCGGCACGCTGCCGTGGATTGCGCTGGCGCTGGCGTTTTCGTTCGGCTTCTATGGCCTGCTGCGCAAGACTTCGCCGCTGGGTGCGCTGGAGGGGCTGACGCTGGAGACGCTGCTGCTGTTTCCGCTGGCGCTGGCCTATCTGGGCTGGCTGGCCGCGCAGCAGCAGAACGCTTTCCTGGCCGCGTCGCCCGGCATGCAGTTGCTGCTGGCGCTGGCCGGCCCGCTGACGGCGTTGCCGCTGCTGCTGTTCGGCGCCGGGGCGCGGCGCATTCCGCTTTCGCTGCTGGGGCTGTTGCAGTACGTGAGCCCCACGCTGCAGTTGCTGCTGGGCGTGTGGCTCTATAACGAGCCATTTGCCGGGCCGAAGGTGGCGGGCTATGTGCTGATCTGGGCGGGTCTTGCGGTGTATTCGGCCGAAAGCTGGATGCGGCTGCGCCGCCGCACGCCGCTGCCGGCTTAGACACCCGTCATTCGGCCTCGGCAAGATGGCGGAGCCCGGGAGGGCCCGTCAAAGGGGCGCGCCAAGAACGCACGTTTTGACCAGTCGCATCAGGTAAAATCGTCGTTTTCCGTGATTCCTCCTGTTGCCGCCATGCCTCACGTTCTGCGTCTGTCCGATCTCATCTCCGAAGGCAAGCTTGCCGGCAAGCGTGTGTTCATCCGCGCCGACCTCAACGTGCCGCAAGACGACGCCGGCAACATCACTGAAGACACCCGCATCCGCGCTTCTGTACCGGCCATCGAAGCCGCGCTGGGCGCCGGTGCTGCCGTGATGGTCACGTCGCACCTGGGCCGCCCGACCGAGGGCGAATTCAAGCCGGAAGACTCGCTGGCGCCGGTTGCCAAGCGCCTGGCGGAACTGCTGGGCCGTGATGTGAAGCTGGTGCAGAACTGGGTCGACGGCGTGGAAGTGGCACCCGGCCAGGTCGTGCTGCTGGAAAACTGCCGCGTGAACAAGGGCGAGAAGAAGAACAGCGACGAACTGGCCCAGAAGATGGCCAAGCTGTGCGACGTCTACGTCAACGACGCCTTCGGCACCGCCCACCGCGCGGAAGCCACCACCCACGGCATCGCCAAGTTCGCCCCGGTGGCCTGTGCTGGTCCGCTGCTGGCCGCTGAACTGGATGCGCTGGGCAAGGCACTGGGCCAGCCGGCCCGCCCGCTGGTCGCCATCGTGGCCGGCTCCAAGGTGTCGACCAAATTGACCATCCTGAAGTCGCTGGCCGACAAGGTGGACAACCTGATCGTCGGTGGCGGCATCGCCAACACGTTCATGCTGGCGGCCGGCCTGAAGATCGGCAAGTCGCTGGCCGAAGCCGATCTGGTGGGCGACGCCAAAGCCATCATCGAAGCGATGGCCGCGCGCGGTGCCTCGGTGCCCATTCCCGTTGATGTGGTCTGCGCCAAGGAATTCAGCGCAACCGCAGCTGCCACCGTCAAGGACGCAAAGGACGTGGCGGACGACGACATGATTCTCGACATCGGCCCGAAGACCGCCGCGCAACTGGCTGACCAACTCAAGGCCGCCGGCACCATCGTGTGGAACGGCCCCGTCGGCGTGTTCGAGTTCGACCAGTTCGGCAACGGCACCAAGGTGCTGGCCGAGGCCATCGCTGCCTCGTCGGGCTTCTCGATTGCAGGTGGCGGCGACACGCTGGCTGCCATCGCCAAGTACAACATCGCCGACAAGGTGGGCTATATCTCCACCGGCGGCGGTGCGTTCCTGGAGTTCCTGGAAGGCAAGACGCTGCCGGCCGTGGAGATCCTCGAGCAGCGCGCACAGAACCAGGCAACCACGGCCTGATTGCGCTTGACTTCGCGCTACCCCACAACACCAACGAGACACCGCCCATGACCCGCGCTACCAAGATCGTCGCCACGCTCGGCCCCGCGTCCAGCACGCAGGAAGTCCTGACCCGCATGATCTCGGCGGGGGTGGACGTGGTGCGGTTGAACTTCTCGCACGGCACCGCGCAGGATCACATCGACCGCGCACAGCTCGTGCGTGAGGTGGCGCGCTCGGTGGGCCGCGAAGTGGCCATCATGGCCGACCTGCAAGGCCCGAAGATCCGCGTCGGCAAGTTCGAGAACGGCAAGATCACGCTGAACCCGGGCGACCGCTTTACGCTCGATGCGCGTTGCGAACTGGGCAACCAGGAGCGCGCCGGCCTCGACTACAAGGAACTGCCGCGCGACGTCGGCCCCGGCGATCTGCTGCTGTTGAATGATGGCCTGATCGTGCTGCAGGTCGAGCGCGTGGTGGGCGAAGAGATCGAAACCATCGTCAAGATCGGCGGCGAGCTGTCCAACAACAAGGGCATCAACCGCCAGGGCGGTGGGCTGTCGGCCCCGGCGCTGACCGCCAAGGACATGGAAGACATCAAGACCGCGATGGCGCTGGGCGCCGACTACGTCGCGGTCAGCTTCCCCAAGAACGCCACCGACATGGAAATGGCGCGCCAACTGGCCGTGGTGGCCGGCGCACCGCACAACCACAAGCCGCGCATGATCGCCAAGATCGAGCGTGCCGAAGCCATCCGCCCGGGCGTGCTCGAAGAAATTCTGGCCGCGTCCGACGGCATCATGGTCGCCCGTGGTGACCTAGCCGTGGAAGTCGGTAACGCAGCCGTGCCGGCGCTGCAGAAGCGCATGATCAAGCTCGCGCGCGAAGCCAACAAGCTGACCATCACCGCCACGCAGATGATGGAGTCGATGATCGTCAACCCGGTGCCGACGCGCGCCGAGGTGTCGGACGTCGCCAACGCCGTGCTGGATGGCACCGATGCCGTGATGCTCTCCGCCGAGACCGCCGCCGGCCGCTACCCGGTCGAGACCATCGAAGCCATGGCAGCCATCTGCGTGGAAGCCGAGAAGTCGCAGCCGGTGCACCTGGACACGGACTTCCTCGAACAGACCTTCAGCCGCATCGACCAATCGATCGCCATGGGGGCGCTGTTCACGGCCTACCATTTACAGGTGAAGGCGATTGCCGCGCTGACCGATTCCGGCGCCACCGCGTTGTGGATGAGCCGTCACGGTATCAACGTGCCGATCTATGCGATGACGCCCAATGTGGGCTCGCAACGCAAGATGGCGCTGTACCGCAACGTGCAGGCGCTGCCGATGGCCACCAGCTCCGACCGTGACGAGGCGCTGCATCAGGCGGAAGAACTGCTGGTTGCGCGCGGCGTTGTGCAACGCGGCGACTTCATCGTCCTGACCGTCGGCGAGCCGATGGGGCAGGCGGGCGGCACCAACACACTCAAGATTGTCCGCGTGGGCATGCATTGACGCTCTGCATGTCCTGCACGAGGGAACACCGGTTGCTACGGTGTGCCTGAGAACCGAATACAGATCGACCCATAGGAGAAAACCATGCCACTCGTTTCCATGCGCCAACTGCTGGACCACGCCGCCGAAAACGGCTACGGCCTGCCGGCATTCAACGTCAACAACCTGGAGCAAGTCCAGGCCGTGATGGAAGCCGCCAAGGAAACCGGCGCGCCGGTCATCCTGCAAGCCAGCGCAGGCGCGCGCAAGTACGCCGGCGAGTCCTTCATCAAGCACCTGATCCAGGCCGCCGTTGAAGCCTACCCGGAGATTCCGCTGGTGATGCACCAGGATCACGGCCAAAGCCCGGCGATCTGCCAGGGTGCCATCGACCTGGGCTTCGGCTCGGTCATGATGGACGGCTCGCTGCGTGAAGATGGCAAGACCCCGGCCGACTTCGACTACAACGTCGACGTGACGCGCCGCGTGGTGGAAATGGCCCACAAGGTTGGCGTGACGGTGGAAGGCGAACTCGGCTGCCTGGGCTCGCTGGAAACCGGCATGGCTGGCGAGGAAGACGGCATTGGCGCTGAAGGCGTGCTCGACCACTCGTCGCTGCTGACCGATCCGGAAGAGGCTGCCCAGTTCGTCAAGGCTACCCAACTCGACGCGCTGGCCATCGCCATCGGCACGAGCCACGGCGCGTACAAGTTCTCGCGCAAGCCCACGGGCGACATCCTGGCGATCAGCCGCGTGAAGGAAATCCACGCGCGTATCCCGAACACCCACCTGGTGATGCACGGCTCGTCGAGCGTGCCGCAAGAGCTGCTGGCCATCATCAACCAGTACGGTGGCAAGATGAAGGAAACCTACGGCGTGCCGGTCGAAGAGATCCAGGAAGCCATCAAGTACGGCGTGCGCAAGATCAACATCGACACCGACATCCGCCTGGCCATGACCGGCGCGGTGCGCAAGTTCCTGGCCGAGAACCCGGACAAGTTCGACGCCCGCGAATGGCTCAAGCCCGCCCGCGAAGCCGCCAAGCAAGTCTGCAAGGCCCGCTACATCCAGTTCGGCTGCGAAGGCCAGGCCGGCAAGATCAAGCCGGTGGGTATGTCGGTGATGGCCGCTGACTACGCAAACGGCAAGCTGGCGCAAGTGGTGCAATAAGCATTTCGCGTCACATCTGGCAAACGGCTGGCATTGCGCCAGCCGTTTTGCATTGCACAGGCCACGTATAATGCTGGCCTTCCACGTTTTCTCATCCTCCACTGGGTTCCGTCGTGTCCGCTACCCCCGCCGCATCCTCCGCCCTTTACGAATCGTCGATCACCAGCCTGCCGTTGCTCGGCCGTGGCAAGGTGCGCGAGAACTACGCCGTCGGCGACGACAAGCTGCTGATGGTCACCACCGACCGCCTGTCGGCGTTTGACGTGATCCTCGGTCAGCCGATTCCGGACAAGGGCAAGGTGCTCGCGCAGATGTCGGACTTCTGGTTCAACAAGCTGCGCCACATCGTGCCGACGCACGAAACGGGCATCGCGCCGGAAACCGTGGTGGCCCCGAACGAAGTCGACCAGGTGCGCGGCCGCGCCATCGTGGTCAAGCGCCTGAAGCCGATCCTGGTGGAAGCTGTGGTGCGCGGCTACCTGGCCGGCAGCGGCTGGAAGGACTACCAGGCCACCGGCGCCGTCTGCGGCGTGCAGTTGGCCCCTGGCCTGCAGAACGCGCAGAAGCTGCCCGAGCCGATCTTCACCCCCGCCGCCAAGGCCGAGATGGGTGAGCATGACGAGAACATCTCCTTCGATGAAGTCGAGCGCCGCATCGGCCCGGACCTCGCCGCGCAGATCCGCGACGTGAGCATCCGCCTGTACAAGGAAGCCTCCGACTTTGCCGCCACGCGCGGCATCATCATTGCTGACACCAAGTTCGAGTTCGGTCTGGACGAGAATGGCACGCTCACGCTGATGGACGAAGCGCTCACCGCTGATTCCTCGCGTTTCTGGCCGGCCGATTCGTACCAGGTGGGCACCAACCCGCCGTCGTTCGACAAGCAATTCGTGCGCGACTGGCTTGAAGCCGTGCGCATCGACGGCAAGCCGTGGCCGAAGACTGCCCCGGCACCGGAACTGCCCGCCGACGTGATCGAAAAGACCGCCGACAAATACCGCGAGGCGCTGACCCGCCTGACCGGTCAGTCCCTGCGTTAAACCGGAGCGATGACGATGACTGCACAATCTGCTCCGCTCGTTGGCGTGGTGATGGGCTCCAGTTCCGACTGGGAAATCATGCGCCACGCCGTGGACATGCTCACCCAGTTCGGCATTCCGTTTGAGGCGCAGGTTGTCTCGGCACATCGCATGCCGGACGACATGTTCCGCTACGCCGAAGCCGCCCGCGGCCGGGGTTTGCGCGCCATCATCGCCGGCGCCGGCGGGGCAGCGCACCTGCCGGGCATGATTGCCGCCAAGACCATCGTGCCGGTGTTCGGCGTGCCGGTGCCGTCCAAGTACCTGCGTGGCGAAGACTCGCTGCTCTCCATCGTGCAGATGCCCAAGGGCATTCCGGTGTCGACGTTCGCCATCGGCGAAGCGGGTGCGGCCAACGCAGCGCTCGCGGCCATCGCCACCATCGCGACTACCGACACGGCACTGGCCGACAAGCTCGAAGCCTTCCGCGCACAGCAGACCGAAGTGGCACGCGGCATGACGCTGCCGGTGCACGGTGCCTGAGGTGCCTAAGCAACAGACGACCCCATTCATGGCCGACGACCTGAACCCGCGCCTGGCGCAAGCCCACACCGCGGAATCCCGCGCGCTGAACGTTCCCAACGCGATCCTGCCCGATGCCTGGCTGGGCATGCTGGGTGGCGGCCAGCTCGGCCGCATGTTCGCGCACGCTGCGCAAGCGATGGGCTACAAGGTTTGCGTGCTGGATCCGGATCCGAACAGCCCGGCCGGCACCATTGCCGAGCGCCACATCTGTGCCGGTTATACGGACGAGGCCGCGCTGGCCGAAATGGCGGCGCTGTGCCCGGCCGTCACCACCGAATTCGAGAACGTGCCCGCACAGGCGCTGGACCGCCTGGAGCAACTCGGCGCATTCGTTGCGCCGCGCGCCAACTGCGTGTCGATCACGCAAAACCGCATCGCCGAGAAAAAGTTCTTCGCGCTGTGCGCCGCCCGCACCGGCATCCACCCGGCACCGAGCTGGGTGATCGAGCACGAAGCCGACATCGAGCAGCTACCCGCCGACATCCTGCCCGGCATCCTGAAGATTGCCCGCATGGGCTACGACGGCAAGGGCCAGGCCCGCGTCTCCACCATCGACGAGCTGCGCGCTGCCTGGGGCGCCATGCAGCACGTGCCGTGCGTGCTGGAGAAGATGCTGCCGCTGGCGTACGAAGTGTCCGTGCTGGCCGCCCGTGCCGCCGACGGCACCACCGCCACCTGGCCGCTGGCCGAGAACGAGCATCGTGACGGCATCTTGTTCTCGACGATCATGCCGTCGCGCAGCGTGTCGGACGACATTGCCACGCGCACGCGTGCCGCTGCCGCGATGATCGCGGAAGAGATGGGCTACGTCGGCGTGCTGTGCATCGAGTTTTTCGTGCTGCAGGATGGCTCGCTGATCGCCAACGAAATGGCGCCGCGCCCGCACAACTCCGGCCACATCACCATGGATGTATGCGAGACCAGCCAGTTCGAGCAGCAGGTGCGCGCCATGGCCCGCCTGCCGCTGGGCAGCACGCGCCAGCACTCGCCGGGGCGTATGCTGAACGTGCTGGGCGATGTGTGGTTCGAATACGGTCTGGAACGTACGCCTGCGTGGCACGAGGTCATGGGCCACAGCGGCGCCAAGGTCCACCTGTACGGCAAGGCCGATGCGCGCCCGGGCCGAAAGATGGGTCACGTGAACTGCGTCGGCACGTCGCCTGAAGTGGTGGATGAAGCCTTCCGTCACGCCGCACACGTGCTCGGCTTGCAGCCGGATTAAGCGAGCACGCATCATCATGCACAAGTCGACCACGCCCTACGTTATGCCTTCGCGCGAGCGCCTGGATGAAGCCGCGCGCAAGCTGGAGGCGGGCGAGCTGGTCGCCTTCCCGACCGAGACCGTCTACGGCCTCGGCGCCGATGCCGAAAACCCGCAGGCCATCGCCAAGATCTACGCGGCCAAGGGTCGGCCATCCAACCATCCGGTGATCGTGCACGTGGTCGATGGTGCGGACATCTCCTACTGGTCCGACGATGTGCCCGGCATCGCGCTTCAACTCATCGAAGCCTTCTGGCCGGGGCCACTCACGCTCATTCTGAAACGCGCGCCGCACATTCCGGCTGCCGTAGCGGGTGGGCAGGACAGCATCGGGCTGCGTTGCCCGTCGCATCCGGTGGCGCAGGCGCTGCTCTCGCGGTTCAAGCGCGGACGCGGTGGCATTGCGGCACCATCGGCCAACAAGTTCGGCCAGGTCAGCCCCACCACCGCACAGCATGTGCGTGATGAATTCGGCGATGCCGTGTTCGTGCTCGAAGGTGACGGCGTTGACGTGGGCATTGAATCCACCATTGTCGATCTCTCGCGCCTGGACCAGGGCATCGGCCCGGTGCTGCTGCGCCCCGGTGCCATCACCCCCGAAGACATCGAGCGCGTGACCGGCGAGGTGCCCGCACTGCCGGATGCCGCAGCACCGCGTGCCTCCGGTACGCTGAAGGCGCATTACGCACCGCGCACGCCGCTGTATCTGCTTTCCGCAGCCGAAGTGCCCGTACGTCTGGCGTTGCAACCCGGCAAGCGCATCGTCTGGCTGGGTGCCCCCATGGCATTGCCGGCCGGCTGCGACCAGCAAGCCGCACCCGCCACGCCGGCGGCCTACGCCAACGCGCTGTATGCGCTGCTGCGCGAGCTCGATCGCGGCGGG
>RepKanNP_Acetate_BrdU_F21BDRAFT_1000257_pt1 | contig 24320 bp, 20 predicted proteins | sample RepKananBrdUF21B_FD_10624 | JGI IMG/M metagenome (IMG submission 10624)
GCCGGCGCCTGTACAGGCGTGGCTGGCGCAACATCAACCCGAGCCTGACTGGACGGCGCTGCCGCTCGGCCCCGCGTTGCGCGAGGCACAACGCCGCGGCGAGTTGGTGGTTGCCGTGCGCGCCTACGCACGCCCTGCGCCGCCCGGCGTGCCAACGCCCCTCGAGCCTGACAATTTCGATGCGGATCTGGCGCGCACGCTGGCCCAGCACTTGCAGCTCAGGCTGCGGCTGATCGGCGTGCCGGCGGATCGCCCTCTGCCAGGCGATGCCCCTGTCGATCTGGTGATGGCCGGCGCTGGCGCCGCGCCGGCGGCATGGCAGCCGGTGCCCACCGCCTATACCGGCGGGCAGGGCGCGCTGGTGGTGTTGCGCAACACAGCGTATCGAACCACCGACGATCTACATGGGCGCGGTGTCTGCGTCCCCCAGGGCAGCCTGTACGCGGCGGCGCTGGTTGCGCGCTATGGCGCTGTGCCTCAGGCATACCCATCGGCCATTCGCGCCATCTGGGCATTTTTGTCGGGCGACTGCCAGGCGCTGGCCGATGACGAGCGCGTGCTTGAGCGGCTGGTGCGGTTGCCCGAATGGCGCTTCTACCGGACGCTGGAGCAGGGCGTGGCGCCCGACAATGGCCAAGCGCAGATCGCCCTACGTAGTCCGGACCCCGTCTCAGCCGCGTATCTCGACCAGGCCGTGCGCTTCTGGAAGACCAGTGGTGCGCTGGCCCAGGCGCGCGAACAGCGCGCGGGCGATATCGTCTTTGAGGTGGCGCAACTGCAGGATGGCCTGGTCTGCCACAACTAGGTTTGGGCCGGCTGGGGCCCGGTCAAAGACGATGATCGAACCGGCGTGCCAGGCGTTCCCCGCCCAGTTGCACCAGCGTCACCAGCACAATCAGGATGGCGATCACGTTGAACATGACCGCGGTTTCGTAGCGCTCATAGCCGTAGCGGATGGCCAGGTCGCCCAGGCCGCCTGCGCCAACGGCGCCGGCCATGGCAGAAGCGCCGATCATGGCGATGACCGTGACGGTCGCGCCGCCAACAAGGGCCGGTAGCGCCTCGGGCAACAGCACATGGCGCACGATGTGCCAACGGCGGCAGCCCATGGCACGTGCAGCCTCCACCAGGCCATGATCGACCTCGTTCAGCCCCACTTGCGAAACGCGTGCGAAGAACGGGATCAGATGGGCGCTCAGCGGCACCACCGCTGCCCAGGTGCCCATCGTGGTGCCGACAATCAGCCGCGTGACCGGCAGCATGGCCACCAGCAGGATGATGAACGGGATCGAGCGGAAGGTATTGACCAGCACTGACAGCGTCCGATGCAGGCGGGGCCGTGGCCGCAGACCGCCCGGCGCCGTTAGCGTGAGCACGATGGCCAGCGTCAGGCCAACGACAAAGACCACCAGGCATGCACTGCTGACCATCAGCAGCGTCTCGCCCAGTGCGCGCAGGTATTTTTCAAGCATGGGCGTAGGTGCGTTCGGATCGGTCTTGTGGGTGCGTGTGCGTGGTCCGCACAACCGATGCGTTGTCGGCTGAAGCGGCCCATCGTTGGCGCAACGGGCGCAGCAGCGCCAGCGTGGCTTCGGCTTGGGGTGCGGCAAAGACGTGGTGGACGGTGCCGTGTTCGACCACGCGGCCGTGATCGAGCACCAGCACGCGATCGCAAGCATCGCGGATCACCGCCATATCGTGCGTAACCAGCACCACCGTCAGTGCAAGGCGGTGGTTGATGTCGCGCAGCAGCGCCAGGATCTGCTCCGTGGTCTCGGGGTCCAAGGCGGACGTGGCCTCGTCGCACAGCAGGATCTCTGGCCGATGCACGAGCGCACGGGCGATGCCCACGCGCTGCTTCTGGCCGCCCGACAACTTGGCCGGATAGACGTGTGTCTTGTCTGAGAGGCCGACCAGATCAAGCAGCTCCGTGACGCGAGCGGCGATGGCATCGCGCGGCACGCCTGCCACGCGCAGGGGCAGGGCCACGTTCTCGAACACGGTCTTGGCCGAGAGCAGGTTGAAATGCTGAAAGATCATGCCGATGCGACGGCGCAGCGTGACCAGGCCGTCTTCATCCAGGGCGCCGATATCGGCACCGTCGATGCGGACCTGCCCTGCATCGGGGCGCTCGAGCATGTTGATCGTGCGCAGCAGCGTCGATTTGCCCGCGCCGCTGCGCCCGATGATGCCGAATACCTCGCCGCGGGCAATGTTGAACGAGATGCCATCGAGTGCCAGTGCACTCGCCCCGGGATACGTCTTGTCGACACGCTCGAATGTGATGTGCGGCGGGCGGTCTGGCAATGCGGTGAGATGCGTCACGATGCTGGCTCTGCGAAAGGCGGCCGGGCGTGCCCCCGGCCCTGGTTTCAAAACGCCGGGATCACCGAGCCTTGATACTTGCTCAGGATGAACTGCCGGACCTCTTCCGACTGATAGGCCTTCACCAGCGGTGCCACCCACGGGGCGTTCTTGTCCTGCTCGCGCACGACAATGATGTTCACGTATGGGTTGTGCTCCTTCTTCTCCACCGCAATGCCGTCGCGTGTGGCAATCAGGCCGGCCTGGTAGGCAAAGGTGTTGACGATGGCGGCGGTATCCACGTCCGGCAATGAGCGCGCCAGCACCACCGAGGCGCTCTCCACCCATTCGAGCTTCTTCGGATTGGCGGTCACGTCAGCCAGCGTTGCCGTGCCGGTATACGGGTCGAAGCCGTCGCGCAGCTTGATCAGGCCGTGGTCACGCAGGATGACGAGCGCGCGGGTCTGGTTGCTCGGGTCATTCGGCAGGCCGATACGTGCGCCGACCGGCAACGCCTCGAGCGACTTGTATTTGCGCGAATAGAAGGCGATGGGCGAGATGAGCGTATTGCCCACCGTCGCCAGCTTGTAGCCGCGCTGCTTGATCTGGTCGCGCAGGAATGGGATGTGCTGGAACGCGTTGGCATCCAGGTCACCGTTGTTGAGCGCCTCGTTCGGGCTGGCCGTGCCGGTGATGACAATGGGCTGCACCTTGAGCCCCTGCTTCTCGGCCACGCGGGTCACCACTTCCCAGATTTCTTCATCAACACCGCCGCGCACGCCGACCTTGATCGGCTTGTCAGCCGCCAGTGCGGGACCGGCCCCGAGGGTGATGGCGGCCATAGTGGCCATCGTGGCCAGGAGTGCTTGGAGGAGCGAGCGTCGTTTCATGGTGATGGTGATGGCGATGTTCTGGACAAGGAAGCGAGTTGCCAGTCTAGGGTCGGGCGGTCTGATGGGTCCAAGAACAAAACCGAGCTTGCAAATTCATCGGATGCGGCTGCCCCGGGGCGCGTGGGCAATCCGCATATCGAACCAAGGATTGCTTCGTTAGCGCTGTGCGGCAGGGCCGGTAAGGTGACCGCTTGTCCATAAGCGGAGCACGCCGTGAGCGACTCGCACGTCCGCCAGCTGCACCTGAACGTCAACATCCTGCACTCCGGGTTTGTGCCGTCTGCCTGGCGGCTTGCCGAGAGTGACCCTGCTGCGTTTGTCGATGTGCAGCACTATGTGAACGTGGCGCGGATTGCGGAATCCGCCAAGTTTGATGCCGTGTTCCTGGCCGACAACGCGGCCATCGTCGATCAGATCCATTTCCGGCCCATCACCGCGCTGGAGCCGACTGTGCTGCTGGCCAGCATTGCGGCGGCGACCACGCACATCGGCCTGATCGGCACGGCCTCCACCAGCTACAACGAGCCTTACAACATCGCCCGGCGCTTTGCCACGCTCGATCACGTGAGTGGCGGGCGTGCGGGCTGGAACGTGGTCACAACGGCGGATCTGCCATCGGCACGCAACTTCGGTCTGGATGCCGTGCCGGACCATGCCGAACGCTACGCGCGTGCAGATGAGTTCACGGGCGTCGTCAAGGCGCTCTGGAACAGCTGGGCAGACGATGCCTTTGTCGGCGACAAGGCCGGCGGGCGCTTCGTGGATGCGAACAAGGTGCAGCCGCTTGCCCATCGTGGCGCGTTCTTCCGCGTGCATGGGCCGCTGAACCTGCCGCGTTCGGCGCAAGGGCATCCGGTGCTCGTCCAGGCCGGTGCTTCGTCGGATGGCCGCGAACTGGCGGCGCGTCATGCCGAGGCGGTGTTCTCGGCGGCGCAGAGCTTTGACGAGGCGCTGGCTTACGCGCACGGCCTCAAGGCACGCGCGCAGGCACTGGGGCGCGGTGCGGAGGCGATCCGCGTGCTGCCGGGCCTGACCACCATCCTCGGCGCCACCGAGGCGCAGGCACGCGCGCGGCGCGATCAACTGGTCGACCTGATCCCGTGGGACTACAGCCTCACGCGCTTGGCCGGCATCCTCGGTATTCCCGTGGATCGCCTCCAGCTCGACGCGCGCCTGCCAGACGATCTGCCGCTGCCCAACAACGGCAATGGCAATCACACGTTCTTTACCGTCACGCTGGCCCTGGCGCGCAAGCAGGGGCTGACCGTGCGCGCGCTCATCCGCGAACTGGCCGGCGGCGGTGGGCACCGTGTCCTGGTCGGCACGCCCGAGCAGATCGCAGACGAGATCGAACACTGGTTCCGCCATGGCGCGGCCGATGGCTTCAACCTGATGCCCGACGCGCTGCCCGGCGGGCTGCAGGATTTTGTCGATGGGGTTGTGCCCATCCTGCAGCGGCGCGGGATCTTCCGCACCGACTACGCAGGCCGGACTCTACGCGAACACTTCGGGTTGGCGCGGCCAGCCAGTCAGGCGGAGACACGCGCTGCCGCATAGGCGCATAGCCGCTGGGCACGTTCGTTGTGCCCCGTTTCCAGATCAACCCGCATCGTTTTGACCTTATGAACACACCACGCGATCTCCATCTCCATCACCGGCTTCAGGATGCCATTGCCGCGTTGCCGGCCCTGGCCGAGCGCATCGGTGAAGATGCCGCCGCGCGCGAGGTGCGGCGTGTATTGCCATACGAGGGCTTCGCGCGTTTTCGCGAGTCTGGGCTGGGTTTGCTGCGTATTCCTGCGGAGTGGGGCGGGCTCGGTGGGTCCCTCGTCAATCTGTTCGAGACGATTACCACGCTGGCTGCGCACGAATCGAACGTGGCCCACGCGCTGCGCATCCACTACGACCTGACGGAGGTGATCCGCCTGTCGCCGCTCACGGCGTTCCACCAGACGCAGCTCGATCGGCTGCTGGCCGGCGCCATCTTTGGCGGTGGCTCTACCGAGCGCGGTACGTCGCGCCCGGGGGAGATCACCACCACGCTCCAGCGCGATGGCGAGCACTACCGCCTGAGCGGCCGCAAGTACTACACCACCGGCACGGCATTTGCCGACTATGGCCGTTTCAACGTGCACGACGAGGCGGGCGCCGATCTGCAGATCATCATTCCCGTGGCGCGCACGGGGGTGCAGGTGGTCGATGACTGGGATGGCATGGGCCAGCGCATGACCGCCAGCGGCAGCATCGTGTTCGATCACGTGCAGGTGCTGGCCGACGAGGTGGCCCCGCGCATCGCCAGCACGCTGGTCGGCCGCCATACGGGTGCGCTGCGCCAGTTGCACCTCGTGGCTGTGGCGGCCGGCATCGTGCGCAATGTGGTGGCCGATGCGCAGCGGTATGTGGTCAATCACGGGCGGCCAGTGCTGCACAGCCCCGCCCCTACGGCGCGCGACGACCACTTCATCCAGCAGGTGGTGGGCGACCTGGCGGCCCACAGCCATGCCATCGATGCCCTGGTGCGTGAGAACGCGCGCGTGCTGGATCGCTTGTCCGAAGCCATCCGCCATGATGCAGCCGACGCCGACGCGCTGGTGCTGGAAGGCGCGCTGGCCACAGCAAAGACACAGTTGGTGGTGAGCAAGCTGGCACTGCATGCCGCGCAGCAATTGTTCGAAGCCGGCGGCGCCTCGATGACCGCGCGCACGCACAACTTCGACCGGCACTGGCGCAACCTGCGCACGATCTTCAACCACAACCCGTTGCTGCACAAGGCGCGCGTGGTAGGTGCCTACCACCTGACCGGCGAGACGCAGCACCTGAAGGAAGGCCGCATTTTCTGAACTGTCGATCGGGAGACTGTCCATGGCACAACGCACTGACCAACTGCGCCTTGGCGCGTTCCTGTACCCAGGCGGACACCATATTGCCGCCTGGCGACATCCCGATACCCAAGCCAACGCCGGCATCGACTTCCGGCACTACGTTACGCTGGCGCGTGCTGCCGAGGCCGCCAAGTTCGATTTGATCTTCCTGGCCGACGGCGTGGGCACCCGCGGGGACGATGTGGCCTTCCTGAGCCGAACGGCCCATAGCTACCAAGCCCAGTTTGAGCCGATCACGCTGCTGTCGGCGCTGGCGGCAGTGACGGAGCGCATCGGACTCGTCGGTACGGCCTCGACCAGCTTCAACGAGCCCTACCATGTCGCCCGCAAGTTCGCATCGCTCGATCACATCTCCGGCGGCCGGGCAGGGTGGAACCTGGTCACTTCGTCCAGCGAGTACGAAGCACTCAACTTCAACCGGGACCACCACTTCGCGCATGCCGAGCGCTACCAGCGCGCGGAAGAGTTTGCCGATGTGGTGACGGGCCTGTGGGACAGCTGGGACGACGATGCCTTTCTGTACGACAAGGCGGGCGGCCAGTTCTACGATCCGTCGCGCCGACATGTGCTGGGGCACAAGGGCGCGCACTTCAGCGTGCGCGGGCCGCTCAACGTGGCCCGCACGCCACAGGGGCATCCGGTTGTGGTGCAGGCGGGCTCTTCCGAACCCGGCAAGGAGCTTGCCGCCCGCAGCGGTGAGGTTGTGTTCACCGCACAGCAGACGCTCGCCGATGCCGTCGCGTTCTACGCCGATCTGAAGGGCCGGCTAGCCCGATATGGGCGCTCGCCCGACGATCTGAAAATCATGCCGGGGGTGTTTCCGGTGGTGGGGCGCAGTGAGAGCGAGGCGCGCGAGAAGTTCGAGGCACTGCAATCGCTGATCGATCCGGTGGTCGGCCTGGCACTCGTTTCCGGGCTGACGGGCGTCAACCTGTCGGGCTATCCGCTCGATGGCCCGATTCCAGAGCTGCAGGCAACGAACGGCAGCAAGAGCCGGCAGGCGCTGATGCTCGACCTTGCGCGGCGCGAGCAGCTCACCATTCGCCAGCTCTACCAACGCGTGGCAGGCGCGCGCGGCCACTGGCAGGTGATTGGCACGCCAGAGCAGATTGCCGATGCGTTGGAAGAGCGCTTCCTGGCGCATGGCGCAGATGGCTACAACGTCATGGCGCCCATCCTGCCCGGTGGGCTGACCGACTTCATCGAACTCGTACTGCCCGAACTGCGCCGGCGCAACCTGTTCCGCAGTGAATACGCTGGCACGACCCTGCGCGAGCACTTGGGGCTGCGTCGCCCCGAGCATCCCGCACGGGCCCAGGCGCAGCAGGTGGCCTGAGCCGCAGATGCGCTCCACGTCACGGTAAAGAACCGTTCCAAGGAATCAAAGACGTTTTCAGGCGCCATGTGCGCTGGGCTGCAGCACCACATATCGTTATCGGCAATCGTTCGTTCCGGTCGTGCAGGGTGGGCACGTAATCTGTGCCTTCATTCCACAGCGCGAGCTCACATGCATGGCCACTTACCTTGACGACCGACAGCGCGCGGAGCTTGCGCATGCCGCCCGTCACTGGGTTTGGCGCACAGAATTGCCGACATGGTTGCTGATCGCAGTGGTGTATTCGGCTTGGTTTGGCGTTGCCACACATGCGCGCCAACTTGGGTTGCCGCTGGCCTGTGTGCTGCTGACGCTCTGCACCACGTGGTACCTGTCGTTGCAGCATGAGCTGCTGCACGGCCACCCGACACGCTTGCCGTGGCTCAATGCGTTGCTGGGCGCCGCGCCGCTCGGCATCTGGCTGCCGTATGGTCTGTACCGGCGCTTGCATCTGCAGCACCACGAGGCTGAACTGACGCATCCCGATACCGACCCGGAGAGCTACTTTCTCTACGCTGTCGATTGGCATGCCGCCAGCCCGGCGACGCGCAAGCTGTATGCCGTACGCAATACGCTGGCGGGGCGGATGCTGCTGCAGCCCGCGTTCTCGATCCTGGCCGTGGCTGCCGATGCCTTCGCAACGCTGCGCGCAGGTGATGGGCGCGACAGGTGCATGTGGATCGCCCATGGGCTCGCGGTGGTAGCACTGCTGACTTGGCTGCAGACGTCTTGCGGCATGCCGGCGTGGCTGGTGCTGGTGGGCGTGGCTTACCCGGCGCTGTCGCTGGCGGCGATCCGTTCCTTCCAGGAGCATCGCGCCGGCGGTGCCCACGCAACCAGCAGCGTGATCAACGAAGCCGGGCTGGCGTGGCGGCTGCTCTTCCTCAACAACAACTACCACCTTGTGCATCACGACCTGCCTTGCGTACCCTGGTTTGCATTGGCGTGGGTCTACCGCCGCCGTGCCGGCGACTACCTCGCGCGCAACGGCGGGTTCCATGTGCGCGGTTACTGGGAATGGCTGAGCCGCTATGCGTTGCGCGCAGCAGCGCCGGTCGCGCATCCGTTGTTCCATGGCCCGACCGACCGGTATACCTACGCGGCACATCCTGATGGTGACTATGGCAAAGCTTGAGCGCTGGGCCGCGGCCCTCCCGATGTACAACGTGTCGCCCGCGTTGCGGGACGATTGGTCCATGCTGATCGAGCGCACTGCCCAGGCATTGGGCCGCGGCAGTGCCCCCGTGATGCTGGACACCGTGGACCCTGGCGACGGCCCCGATGCGCTGCACGCGTTTTGGCGGCGCGACGACATGTTGCTCTCACAGACGTGCGGCTATCCGCTGATCCGTGGGCTGGCATCGCAGGTGCGGTTGATCGGCACGCCGCGATTTGCGGTGCCCGGCTGCCACCATGAGGAGTACAGCAGCGCGCTCGTGGTGCGAGCAAAAGATGGCCCCACCACGTTGGCCGCATGCCGGGGCGCGCGCGCCGCCTGCAACAGCCTCGATTCGCACAGCGGGATGAACGCGCTGCGGCACGCTGTGGCACCGCTGGTGCGCGGCGGGCGGTTCTTCGGCGCCGTGGTGCATACGGGCTCGCACCTGCGGTCGCTGGCGGCTGTGGCGAGTGACGAGGCCGACGTTGCGGCCATCGATTGCGTGACGTTGGCCTTTGCTGCAGAGCACAGGCCGGAACTGGTGGCGGGGCTTCGGCAGATCGGCTCGACACGGCGGGTGGCCGGCCTGCCGTTCATCGCATCGCGCCGAGCCGAAGATGCACTGGTGGCACGCGTGAGGCAGGCAATGTGCGAGGCCTTGCAAGATGACGCCGGCCTGCGCGCGCGGCTGCGGCTGGAAGACATCGTGCCAAGCACGATGGCGCACTACCGGCCCATCGCCGTGATGGCGCGTGAGGCACGCATGCGCGGGTATGGCGAATTGAACTGAGGCTTTCGCAGGTTGCGCCATGTAGCCGAGTTACGTGGTCGATACCGCGCCTCGCTTGGCGGGCGTTTGGCTCTGTCAGGCCAGCCATACGGTCAGGACGGGCGCAGTTCTAGCGGATCGCGCGGCCGCAGACAGTACTGGAAGTCAGCAATGCCACCCAGCATCGCCAGAGTCATAGTGATAGGGCTTCAAAGTGCTCGAGCGGGTCGCTGAGCGCCGAAATCGGCGACGAAGGCAGTGTCGTGCTGAGCGCCACGCCATCGCGGAAGGTCCAGTACCGGTGCGCAAGGAAGGCGAGCGTGGCCGACAGGGCGGAGGCACACATCTGGGCAACCAGGTAGTACAGGCCTAACCGCAGGGCGACTGCCATGATGGCGGCATTGCATCCCACGGCCATGACCGCCACCAGGGCAAAGCGAATCATCGCGTTCACGTGGCCGCGGGCGGTCTGAAAAACCGCGCGCCGGCTGATCACGTAGTAAAGCCCCGCACCGATCGCGTTACTGATGACGGAGGCACGCCAGACCGGTACGTTGGTGTGCACAAGCCCGAATAGGGTGGCGTAGTGCACCAGCGTCGCACCGCTGCCGAATCCGACATAGCGGACAAACTGCTGCGCCATGGCAAGAAGATGCTGCCGAGGGGTTTTCATGCGCGCGCTCCTGTTCCCGGATTCGGTGATTGCATCGTGCAATTCCTATACCAGGGGCAAGCACACGGCCAGAGAGGGGGCAGGGCGTACAACGGTGCCGCCAATGACGGCAGGATGGTGCGCGCAAGCAATGCACCATGCACGTTCGTGATGCATCGCATTGCCTGGAGTGCTCGGTTATCGTGCAACCGACCCCGCTAGCCTATGCCGACTCGCGTTGGCACATATTTCGCACGTGGCTCGACAACAAGCACATCCAGCTCCTGCACGGCGCATGCAGGAGCCCAACGCGTTACTGCTGAAACCGAGCTTCTAAGTCGATACCGCTGCGTTCTGATGTTCTGGTCTCTACGTTTTCACGTTGTCAGAGCTTGTCCTCGCAAACGGCCGATGCGGTAACAAGCGGGCCTCTGCGTGACGCACCAACTTCGCCCAACCGAACAAGACGGGCGCGGACGACGTTGCGGCTCACGCCGAGCAGGCGCGCGGCGTCACTCTGACTGTAGTGGCAATACCGGAACACCTCACGGAACAGGGCATCCTCGACAACCTGGTAGACATCGACCACGTTGGCATTGCAAAGCTGCTGGATGGCTTGTTGCAGCAGGCCAGCCTCATTGGCGGTGCCGGCCGTGGCCGACTGCGTGGGGGAACCGGCGGCAGTGTGGGCCGAGACTTGATGGGCCTGTACTGCGGGTGGGCTGGCAGGGCGATTCGACAGGCGCAGGGTGCCGGCGTCGATGATGTTTCCGTCGCACAGCAGCAGGGTCCGGTGGATGACGTTTTCGAGTTCGCGCACATTCCCGTGCCAGGGCGCGGCCGTCAGCAGGCGCTCGGCCTCGGGCGTGAGGCTTGCGCGCGGATGGCCCAGCCGCTTGCTGTAGAGATCGATGAAGTAGCGTGCGAGCGGGACGATGTCGCCAGGCCGTTCCTTGAGCGTGAGGACGTTGAGGCTGACTACGTTTAGCCGGTAGTAGAGATCCTTGCGAAAGCGTTTTTCCTGCACCAGCGTTTCCAGATCAACCGTGGTGGCCGCCACGATCCGCAGGTCGACCGGAATGGGCGTGCGCCCGCCCAGGCGTGTGATTTCGCGCTCCTGCAACACGCGCAGCAGCTTGTTCTGCACGGGCAGCGGCAGGTCATTGACCTCATCCAGAAAGATGGTGCCGCCGTTGGCCTGCTCAAACCAGCCGACCTGCGTGCCAAATGCACCTGCAAATGCACCGTTTTCGTGGCCGAACAACTCAGCGTCGACCAGCGCATCGGAAAACGCGCCGCAGCTCACCACCACGAAGGGCCCATCCTTGCGCGTGCTGTGGTTGTGCAGGTGGCGGGCGATCAGTTCTTTGCCCGTGCCGGTTTCGCCGGCAATGAGAACGGTGGCATCGCTCGGCGCCACCTGCTCGATTTCATCGAGCAGCGCCCGTGAGCGTGGGTCTTCAAAGATCCACGCCGGCGCGCTGGTCTGGGGCGCGCGGCCCAGCGGCGGAGGCCATACAGGGAACGTCGCCATGATTGCCCATGCAGTTCAGGAGTGTCAGGAATAGAAGGAAGGTTCCGGCAGCGCGCCGTTCAGGGCCCAGTCGCCAAGTTCGTGCAGCTTGTAGTCGACCGGGTCGTGCAGCGTTTGCGTGCGCAGGTTGCGCCAGAAGCGATCGAGCCGCAGCGCGCCGTGCGTGGCACGTGCACCGGTGGTCTCAAACATGCGGCTGCTTACCTCCAGCCCCACACGCGTGGCAGCCACCTTGGCCGTGGCCACGGCCACGGCCACGTGCCCACGTTCGTGTGCACTCAGCGCGGGGCCTTGCGCCCAGGCGTCATCGAACAGGGTGGCGGCCCGCTGTGCCAGCAGCCGTACGCTTTCCAGGCCGACAAAGAATTCACCATAGTGGGCCAGCGTGTATGGGTCCTGGCTGGCGCGTTCGGCACCGGAGCGGTGCCATGGCCGCGCTTCATGCAGCGTGTAGTGCCGGGCCTGCTCGAATGCACCTTCGCCCAACCCCAGGAACACGTGGACGAAAACAAGCTGAGCCAGCAACGGCCTGAGCGCAGAGAATGGCGTGGTCAGCGGCCCCGGATCGCGCAGCAGTTCGTTCTCTTCCACACGCACCTTTTCGAAGAGGGCGCTGCCGCTGTCGGTCTGGCGCTGGCCGAAGGCGTTCCAGTCGTCATTGATGGTGATGCCGGCGCGCGCGGTGGGCACCGCTGCAATGAGCAGCTTGCGGCTGTGCTCGTCCAGCCCCGAGGCGATCAGCATCTGCGAATCGAGCGCGCCGGAGCAGAAGCTCTTCTTGCCCGAGAACTCGTACCAACCATCGAACCGGCGCACGATGGTGCGGTCGTCCAGCGGGTTGAGCGCGTTGCCCCAGAACCAGTTCCTGCGCGCGGTCTGCTCATACCATGGCTCCCACTGGTCGGGCCGCGCGAACAGGCGCACGGTGGCCAGCAGCAGGTGGTGAAAGCCGTAGACATGAGCGATTGAGCTGTCTACCTTCGCAAACTCGCGCACGGTGTCGAGCGTCTCGGCCCAGGTGGCGCCTTGGCCGCCGTAGTGCTTGGGAATGGCCAGCGACAGCAGGCCGCTTTGCCGCAATGCGTTGCGTTCGGCCAGTGGCGTGCCGCCCGCAGCGTCACGTTCCACAGCCGTGTTTGCAAACTCGGCGGCGAGAGATTTGGCCGACTGCCGGATCGGCACCACCGGGGCTTTGGTTTCAGGAAAAATGACCGTCTCAGTCGTCATGAAAATTGGGAATACTGGGTAGAGGCCGGCTACGCCAGCGCCGGTGCGTGCCCGGCAACGTCACGGCCGAAATAGAAATGCTGGATGTCTTCGCGCTGGCGCAGTTCGTCGGCGCTACCTTCCAGCACTGCGATACCGGCCTCCAGCACGGTGGCGCGGTCTGCGTATTGCAGCGCCACCGTGGAGTTCTGCTCCGCCACCAGGATCGACAGGCCCTCGTCGCGGTTGAGTTGTCTCAGCCGCGCAAAAATGTCCTGCACCACCAGTGGCGCCAGACCCATTGACGGCTCGTCGAGCACCAGCAGGCGTGGGCGTGACATCAGTGCTCGACCAATGGCGGCCATCTGCTGCTCGCCGCCGGACGTGAGGCCTGCTGCCACTCGGCGCCGTTCCTGCAGGCGCGGAAAGATGGCGTACACCCGTTCCAGATCCACAGCCGTTTCTGCGCGCGAGGCACTGCGGCCCAGCGCCCCCGTGACGAGGTTGGCTTCGATCGACAGGTTGGGAAAGCAGCGCCGCCCCTCCAGCACCTGCACAAGCCCCAAGCGTACGAGCTGTGCGGGCGTGGTGCGCCCAACGTCGCGGCCATCGAAGCGGATGGTGCCGGCCGTGATCTGACCACGCTCAGCCGGCAGCAGATTGGAGACCGCTTTGAGCGTGGTCGACTTGCCTGCGCCGTTCGCGCCCAGCAGCGCATGTATCTCGCCGCGGCGCACGGTCAGGCTTACGTCATGCAGGGCGACGATGGCGTTCTGATAGGTCGCCTCCACGGCGTCCAGTTGTAGCAGCACGGCGGGATCGCTCATCGCGCTTGTCCTCAGGCCGCTTTCGCCGCGGGTTGCGCTGCCGGGCCTGGGCCTGCGCCGATCTGCCAGACATACGGCGGCTCGGTGCCATTGATATGCCAGTCGCCCACGATGCGTGCCTTGTAGATCAGCGGGTTGTGCGAGGCGACCGTGCGCGCGTTGCGCCAGTGGCGGTCCAGCGATTTGCTGGATGCGGTGGCCGATGCGCTGAGCGCGTTGAAGAACTGCGTGGCCGCGCGCAGTACAAAGTCCGAGATCGCCACTTGACCCTGGGCGGATTCGAGTTCGGCTTCGATATTGGCCTGGCGCTCCTGCTCCGCATCGCCGGCCCAGTGGGCATCGTAGGCGCGCTGCGCAGCGAAGGTGGCGCGGATAGCCGTGGCCTCGGCCGCGTAGGCCAGCGCCGATACCTCGCCCACCACCTGTTGCACCTGCACGTCCTGCGCCACCGCTGGCGCATTGCCGGTGCTGAAGATGCGCTTGCGCTCGCGCACCTGCTGCGCCACCTCCCGCGTGATGGCACGGGCGATGCCCGCCAGCGTGGCCAGGTGAAAGAGCTGGTAGAAGGCGGTCTGGTATTTGAAGCGGCTGGCAAACGGGAAGATGTTCTCTTCCTGCACGACAGCGTTCTCATACACCGAGGTGCCGCTGCCCGTGGTGCGCTGGCCAAAGCCGTCCCAGTCGTCGTGGTGCGTGACGCCGGGCTGGTGCGAGTTGACGGCGGCGATGATGTCGGTGCCGTCGTCCAGGCGTGCGTACAGGTCGACCCAGTCACCAAAGATGCTGCCGGTGCTGTAGTACTTGCGGCCGTTGACCACCCAGCCACCGTCGCGCTTCGAGACGCGCGTGATGACGTCGCCAATGGCCACGTCGCCCACTTCCGTCCAGGCGTTGCCGACCAGATCGCCTGCTGCGAAGCGCCGCAGCCAGACTTCGGTGCGGGCATCGCGCGGCGCGTTCAGGCGGTCTTCCACAAAGGCGAAGTGCCCGCGCAGCGCCTGCACGATGTTGGAGTCGGCGTCTGCCAGTTCGATCAGCAACTGGAACAGCTGCGGCAGCGTGGCGCCGTCGCCGCCGTACTCCACCGGCACGCGCACCGCGCCAAAGCGCACTTCCTTGAGCCAATGGATGGCATCCACGCCCAGTTGCCGGTTGTGTTCGCGCTGCAAGGCGGTGTCGCGAATGCGCTGGAAAATGGGGCGGTATTTCTGCGCCAGGGCTTCGTACTCGGCACCGAAGAGGGTGGCGGCGTGCGCTTGGGTCATGTCAAACCTCCATCAAATTGGGGGAAGGTGGCAAGGGAGAGCGGGCAACGGGCATCAGTCGTTGATGCTGGTGCGCACCTTGATGTTCTTTTCCTTGGCATAGGCCAGCGACGATTTCTCGATGATGGGCCGCAGCAGCTTCCAGTCAGGCGCGATCCAGTCGGAGATCACGTTCCACTTGGTGCCGTCCCATTGCTGGAAGGCCACGCGGCCATCGCCTTCGTGGTTGTCCCACGTGACGTTGATGGAGTGGAACAGACCCTTGGCGCCCAGCGCGGCGGCACGCGCCTCGTCAATCTTCAGGTTCTCCAGGCCCCAGCGGACTTCGTCGCCAGTGAGGGTGCGCTTGCCAAACTTGGCTTGTGCGATGCGGATGGCCTCGACGTTCAAGATGCCGTTGAGTACGCCCAGGTTGTGGTACACGCTGCCGATGCGTTTCTTGTCTTGCAGGTTGCCCTTGCCGTTGTCATATAGCGTCTTGGTGATCTGCTGGAGCACCGGGTACTGCGCCCCCGCTGCCACTGTGGTGATGGCCACGTAGCCCTTGGCGGCGTCGCCCGCCGGTATCACGTCTTCTTCCGAGTTGGACCACACGTTGCCGATGATGTGGTCAGCAGGGAAGCCCGTCTTCTGCGCGGTCTTCAACGCCACGGGGTTCATCACGCCCCAACCGCGCAGCACCACGTAGTCGGGTTTGGCGCGGCGGATGGCGAGCCACTGCGATTGCTGCTCGTTGCCCGGGTGCGGCACCTCGATCTGCTGCACCGTAAAGCCGTACTTCTTGGCCAGCAATTCATAGATGGGGATCGTCTCCTTGCCGTACGGCGAGCCGTGGTACAGCACCACGATCTTCTTGCCCTTGAGCTTGTCGATGCCGCCTTCCTTGGTGCCGATGTAGTTGACGATGCCCGAGGTCTCGCTGTACGGGTTGAGCAGCAGCGGGAAGATGTACTTGAACACGCGGCCGTCGGTGGTATCAGTGCGGCCATGGTTGATGGTCAGCAGTGGCACCTTGTCGGCTGTCACACGATCCAGCAGCGCGTAGGCAATGCCCACCGACAGCGGGTTCCACGCAGCAATGCCGGGGTGGGTCTTCAGGCGCTCGTACACTTCCACGCCGCGTTCGACTTCGTATTGCGTTTCGCCTTCCTCCCAGGTCAGCTTGACGCCGCCCACACCGCCATCACGCGTGTTGACCAGGTTCAGATAGTCGATGAAGCCGCCAAAGAATCCGGTGCCCCCGGCTGCGTACGGACCTACGCGGTAGCTCTGCAGCGGGAAGAACTGCTCATCCGCATGGGCGGCTTGGACGCCGAGTCCGCTCAGGCTGGAAAGGGCCAGCGCGCCGGCCAGCAACGCCATCTTGATGGTGCGGGGAAAGGACATGGTGCAAATGCTCCTGTGTCGATGCGACGTAGGTGGAATGGAGACGGCGAAGGGAATCAGGTTTCAGAGGCGGGCGGCGCCGCTTTGCCTATCCGGCGCAGCATCCGCTGCCACAGGGCGGCAAGCCCCTGGGGCTCGGCAATCAAGAAGGCCACGATGAGCGCGCCGATCACGATGCGCTGGCTCAGGTCCAGCACGCCGGAATCAAACCGGCTGCCGAACACGAAGGCCCCGAAGCGGGATAGCAGCAGGGGAAACACCACCACCAGCGCCGCGCCCAGGAAGGCGCCCCGGATGGTTGCCAGGCCGCCGATGATGATGATGAACAGGATCTGGAAGGAGCGATCGAGGTTGAAGCCCGCCGGCTCCACCGTACGCAGGTAGACAAAGCCCCAAAGCACACCTGCCACGCCAATCACGAAAGATGACACCGCAAACGCCAGCAGCTTGGTGCGCAGCACCGGCACGCCGGTCACGCGCGCCGCCAGCTCGTTGTCGCGCACGGCAATGAAGTGGTGGCCGGTGGGCGTCTGCACCAGGCGCCAGACCAATGCCGTGAGCACCGCCACCACCGTGAGCGCAAACAGGTAACGCAGCGCCGGCGTATCGAACAGGAAACCCGCCACCACAATCGGAGGTGCATCGATCACGCCCGATGCGTTGTTGTTGCTGAACCAGCCGTACTTGGTCAGCGCCCATTGCACGAAGAACTGCGCGGCCAGTGTGGACACCGCCAGATAGAAGCCACGCAGGCGCAGGCTCGGCAGCCCGAAGACCACGCCGATGGCGGTAGCAGCCAGTCCGGCCAGCCCAATGCTGGCCAGCAACGGCAAGCCTTCGACGCGCAGGTTGAAGTTGTACGCCGCGAATGCGCCCACCGCCATGAACGCAGCCGAACCCAGTGACAACTGGCCTGCGTAGCCGGTCAACAGGTTCAGGCCCACCGCCGCCAGCGACAGCGCCAGGAAGGGGATGAGGATGGCATCCAGCCAATAGTCGGACGCCACCAGCGGCACCACGAAGTAGGCCAGCAGCAAGGTCGCCGCCGGCGTTGCCCAGGCGGGCCAGGGCGCGATCGTTCGGCCGGTGGCGTCGCGCGGTGCGCGCGCGGAAGAAGAATCCAATGCAGTCGGCATGGCTCAGGCTCGTTCGACGGGGCGCTGGCCGAACAGGCCGCCCGGTTTGACCAACAGGAAGGCCAGCGCGGCCACGTAAGCGATCCAGCTCTCAATGCCGCCGCCCACGAACGGGCCGAGATACACCTCGGCCAGTTTCTCCAGCGCGCCGATGATCAGCCCGCCGACGATGGCACCCAGAATGGAATCGAAACCGCCCAGCACCAGCACCGGCAGTGCCTTGAGCACCACCAGCGACAGCGAGAATTGCACGCCCAGGCGTGCGCCCCACAGCAGCCCGGCCACAAGGGCGATCACGCCGGCCGTGGCCCACACCGTGGCCCAGATGCGCGGTAGGCGCAGGCCCACGGCGATGGCGGCAAAGGTATCGTCGGCCACGGCACGAAACGCAAGGCCCACGCGGGTGTAGCGGAAGAAGAGCGACAGCACCGTCACCATGAGTGCGGCGGTGGCGGCGGCAAACAAGTCGAAGCTGGAGACGAGAATGCCAGCAACCTGCAGCGGCGCATCGGAGATGCCGAGTTTCAGCTCATGCACCTGCGTGCCCCACGCCAGTTGCGCTACGCCTTCGATCACGTACGACAGGCCCAGCGTGGCCATGAACAGCGTGATGGGCGGTTGGTTGACCAGGGGCCGCAACACGGCGCGCTCGATGGCCAGCCCGAGCAACAACATGAGCGCAAAGGTGAGCAGCAGCGCCAGCGGGAACGGTACCCCGCGCTCCACCAGACTGACGAAGGTGAGCGCCGCAAACAGCAACTGCGCCCCCTGTGCAAAGTTGAGTACGCCCGAGGTCTTGTAGATCAGCACAAAACCGATCGCCACCAGCGAATACATGACGCCGGAGAGCAGGCCACCGACCAGCACCTCGGCAAAGAACGCCGCGTCGAAGTCGCCGATCATGCGGCCTCCGCCACGCTATCGGCTACACCGTGGGCCACGCCGAGGTAAGCATCGATGACGGCGGGATCGTCGCGCACTTCGGCTGGCGTACCGTCGGCGATCTTGCGGCCGTAGTCGAGCACGGCCACGCTGTCCGACAGGCCCAGCACGATGCCGATGTCATGCTCGATCAGCACGATGGTGGTGCCCCATTGATCGCGCGCGGCACGGATCAGCGTGGCCATCTGCGTCTTCTCCGTCACCGTCATGCCGGCAAGCGGTTCGTCGAGCAGCAGCAGGCGTGGGCGCGCAATCAGCGCGCGCGCAAGTTCAATGCGCTTCTGCAGGCCGTAGGGCAGGGTGCCGGCCAGCCGGTCCTGCACGTCCGCCAGACCGACGAAGTCGATGACCTGCGCGGCGCGTTCGCGTGCGTCAACCAGCTCGCGGCGTGCGCGGCCAAGGCCGATCAGTTGTTCGACGAAGGTGGAGCGCGTGTACTGCACGCGGCCGAGCGCAATGTTGTCGCGCACGCTCAGCCCTTTGAATAGCGCCAGGTTCTGAAACGTGCGCGCGACCCCTAGGCCTGCCAACTGTGCGGGCGATACCTTGGCAAAGGCTCGGCCGTCCAACGAGATGCCGCCGCCATCGGGCCGGTACAGCCCACTGATGACGTTGACGAGCGAGCTCTTGCCCGCGCCGTTGGGCCCGATGATGGCGCGAATCTCCCCCTGTGCCACCGTCAGGTCGATGCCGCTGAGCGCCTGAATGCCGCCGAATGACAGCGTGATGCCCGACAGCCTGAGCGCCGGTGCGACAGCCTTTGCTGAGCTGGAGGTGCTGGACGCGATGGCTCGCACAAGTTGCGGTTCGTCCGCGCCATGCGCAGCGGTGCCGCGTGCAAGCGGCGGCGGTACGGCCAGTTCAGGCGACGTGTGAGGCATGGCGGGTCTCCGCAAAGCGACAGGCAACACGACTCCCCCGCGCCGGCTCGCACGAGCTGGCGCGTTGGGGGAAAGTGCGGGGGTTCAGATCAAGCGACGGACGCGGCAGGCTCCGGCTCGAGGGCGCTGGTGTTGGCGCTGGCGGCCTTGGCCTCCAATTCGCGCACCAGCGGCAGCACCTTGCGGCCGAAGTACTCGACTTCCTCGATGAAGTGGAGGAAGCCCGCGAGCACAAGGTCCACGCCAATCGACTTCAGGTGGACGATGCGCTCGGCAATCTGCTGAGGCGTGCCGATCAGATTGGTGCGGAAGCCATCGTTGTACTGGACCAGGTCTTCGAAGGTGGATTTGGCCCAGTTACCTTCACCTTCGGGCGCGGCCTTGCCAGCCTGTTTCACCGCATCGCCAAAGGCGTGGACGGCTTCCACGTGGGCGTGCTTGATGATGTCGTCCAGCACGGCCTTGGCCTCTTCTTCGGTGTCGCGCGCGATGATGAAGGCGTTCACCCCGATGCGGACTTTGTGGCCGTTCGCGCGGGCCTTCTCCTGGATGTCGTCGATCTGCGCTTTGATGCCCTCGGGCGTGTTGCCGTTGGTGAAGTACCAGTCCGACACGCTGGCCGCGTTGTCGCGCGCAGCGCGCGAGCTGCCGCCCTGGAAGATTTCCGGATGCGGCTTCTGCAGCGGCTTGGGGCTCAGGGTGTAGTCGTTGATGCGGTAGAAGTCGCCCTTGAAGGTGAACTTGTCCTGCGTCCAGATACCCTTGAGCACGCGGATGAACTCGTTGGAGCGGCGATAGCGCTCATCGTGCTCCAGCCACGGTTCGCCCAGTGCCTGAAACTCGCCCTTGAACCAGCCGCTGACCACGTTGATGGCGACGCGCCCGTTGGAGATGTGGTCGATGGTCGCCAGTTGCTTGGCGACCACCGCCGGATGCCACGGCCCCGGCAGGATGGCCGCCAACACCTTGAGCTTGGTGGTGGCGTGCAGGATGGCCTGGCTGAACGACACGGATTCGTGCTGGTGCTCGGCGCCGTAGCCGGCGGTAAAGCGGATCTGGCTGAGTGCGTAGTCAAAGCCGGCGTTCTCCGCTGTCTGCGCAAGCTTCTGGTTGTATTCGAGGCTCCAGTCGGTGCGCTGGGCGATGGTGCTGACCACCAGCCCACCGCTGACATTCGGAACCCAATAGGCAAACTTGATACCGGCGTTGGAAGAAGATTGGCTCATCGCAATGGTCCTGTGCTGGAGGGGAACGGAACTGCGCAGGCCGCTTCAGGCAGCTTGCGCGACGGGAGTGGCGCGCACTTCATCAGCGCGCGGAGCAGTCAGCAGGGGCAGCGCACGCGCGGCGGCCAGTGCAATGCGCTCGCGTAGCGCGTTGCTGGAGATCTCGTAGCCGCTGAAATCCTGCTCCGATGCGTACACGCCCAGTGGCAGCGTGCGGGCCTGGAAGAAGCTGAAGAGGGGGCGCAACTGGTGGTCGATCACCAGCGCGTGGCGGTCGCTGCCACCGGTGGCAGCCAGCAGCACGGGCACATCAATCAGGGCTTCGTGGTGGACGAGGTCGAAGAGGTGCTTGAACAGCCCGGTGTAGGAGCCGCGGTACACGGGGCTTGCCACCACCAGCACGTCGGCCGATTCGATGGCCGCCAACTCCGCCTGCACCGTGCCCGGCAACTGGTCGCGATACGACACACCGCCGATGGCCGGAGCGAGGTCTTCAAGTTTGATCAGGTGAACATCAACCGGCACAACCTCGGCCAGCGCGGCCAGTAACTGTTCAACCAGTGCGAGCGTCCGCGAGGGGCTCTGCACGCTCCCCGAGACAGCGACAACCTTGACCTTGCGACTCATCTTGAACACCTCTGCGCTTGTGCAACCAACGGAATGACATCCATGCGTGAGCGCAGCCGGCCTCAACACATGTCTCAAGGCGTGTCCTGCGCTTGAAAATCATTCTGCTGCGCACCATGCGGGGCGGCATACGTAGAAATCGGAGCATCCATATTTCGCCGCCACCGTTGGCCGCTAAGTGGTTGAGCGATAAAGAGAATTGAACTCAGTGTTCGATGTTGCGCAGGCGCAATGGCCTGTTTTCATATGGAAAGAAGGTTTCCGGATGCTGGAAAGCGAGCAATCTGCTGGTGAGTTGCGTGCCGAGCATCACGGTAGAACCCATGGCCTGTGAGGCGGCCAGCGCATTGGAAGTGCTATTGGCGAGGCGATACGATCAACGTATCAACAAAGAGGAACGCTAGTCAGCTGTGGGCTCGAGCGAAGCAAGCTCGAGCAGTGGTTCCACACGCCCTGGATGTAGCCGAGATGTGAACAGAATTGCCTCATGGAAGTGAATGGATTTGCTTCCGTTCGCCACCATGCTTGGCCACCGTCGCCTATTGCATTTAACATAAGATACATTATGCGGACAATGGGTATGTTTACAGGTGTTGCATGGTTCGGGCTCGGTTGTCCCGATTTGGCGCAACATTTGGGATGATCAATGGTACAAAACGCTCAGAAGCGCGACTGCTCCAACGTAAAGTGAGCTCTTATGCGCTTGGCAGGCACCTGAGAACTTGCTCTCCATCTAGGTACTGACCGAGTCACTCAGCTCAACATTGTGGAATCTCTAGACCGGCAGCGACGTGGCACCTAGCCTCGGAGATGAGGAACTCGCAGCGCATTCCGGAATGAGCGATCGTTTGATCAACAGGCCTGCTACCTTTGGCAGCGACACGGGTGCCGGCACCACTGTGAAAGGCTCACCGGACTACACGGCAAACTTGATTGCCGCGAAGATCGCATCGTTCATTGACCGGCGCGAAGGTCGTGGACGTTGAGGGTGTCGACGTCGCTCAACAACGGTCAGTTGCCGGACACATCCTCGAAGGGATTACCGAGGGTCTTTGCTTCGCTGGCAAGATTGTATGCAGCACGTACCGCCTTGAGTACCACGGCAATATCGGGTGTTTGCGCGGCAACCCGACGTCGAACTTCATCGAAGTAACTTTGCTCGGTGCCTTGGCGTGATTCGTCCGGTTCCATTTGGCTTACTTTTTCCCGTTTCCCTGATGGCTTATCGGACCTGTTCGCCGAAAGATCCAGATCGATGAAAGCGCGCGCGATCAGGTCCTTTGCAACCTTCTCGTTCGCGTCCGTCGTGAGCAGAACCTGTCTCGACAACCTGGGAACACCCTGCACCTCACACACCACGATTTCGCCAGCGTCGATTCTTGCACCTCGACAGTGATCTGTCAGCCGCGATGGCAAGCTGTCCAACAAAACCCGAATTTCGTCATCGTTTTTCGCTGCGCGAAGCGGGTCGCTTACTGTGGGCGTGTCGTCATAGAAAGCACGGTACGTGTACCGATTCATGGGCAGGCCTCTTTGTCGCTTCAGTGTCTTCGGTTAAATGGACCGAGCTCTAACCTTGGGGCGCCGGCAGCTCGCATACTGTAATGCAGGCGTTCATTTTGGGGCACCAAAGGCTTCCCCAAGCTGCCGCGCGCGCTTGGTCTCATCGCTGTGCAGGTAGATCGAGGTGGTCGAGACCGAAGCGTGGCGCAGATTGTCGCGCACGGTGGTCAGTTCCGCGCCGCGCGTGAGCGCGTGGGTGGCATGTGTATGGCGCATCCAATGCGGACTGGCCTTGCGCAGCTTCTCCGCTAGCAGCGCATGATCGTTTTTTATGGTGTCGGCCGCCGTCTCAAAAAACCTTCTAACCACACTCCACAGCCGCGCTCCCGTAATCCCGCCGTCAGGACCCAATCCCAGGCCACCAATCAGCGGTGTCTTTGGATTCCAGCGCGCCCGCGTGACCGGCAACCCACGTTCCACCAGGTGGCGGTCGAGCGCCGTACGTGCCAGCGGTGGCAATGCAACCTTTCCAGCACGACTGCCCTTCCCTATCAAATTGAGCCAGCGATCGCCTTGCCGATCGGCTTCGATATCGCCGAGCTTAGAAGAAACGAGTTCGCCGGCGCGCAGGCCAGTCGCATAGCCGAAATCCAATACAAAGCGCAGCCGCTGCGCGGCGGGTGCCTCCCAGCCATACGACCATTCCAGTCCATCGGCGATGGTGCGGACCAGCGCCCATTCCCCCTCGCTGAAAGCGTGCGAGGCATTCAGCGCAGTCGTTCGCCCACCGCCACGCACCTTGATGCCCGCGAACGGGTTGGCCAGCATATAGCGCTGCTGGATCAGCCAGCGGAACATGGCGCCAAGCACCGACAGCGAATACGCAATCGAGCGCGCCGACAGCCCATCGGTGAACGGACGCCACTCGACGGACGTACGCGGGCACGCCGGCCCGACCCAACGCTCCCGCGGTGTCGGTCGGCGCAGAAAGCTCCGGTAGGCAATCGCGTCCTCGGTGGTCAGCGACGACAGCGGCCTGCCCCGTTCGATGATCGCCCACAAGATCAGGCGCTCCGCCTCTTTGCGGTACGCCCGCTGGGTGGCCGGCGATTCGTGCAGGGACAACCAGGCTTGGACGGCTTCGTAGTCGTTATCGGCAGTGAGCGCGCAGGTCTCACGCGGCGCACGGAATTGCCCCTGCGAGCCGTCGACCTCGTACGGCAGGCGCAATTGCTCCCACGGCACCACCACGCCCCGAACCTGTTCGGCGATAAGCGCACGGGCACGCTCCGTCAAGCGCGGGTGCTCGGCAAAGAACGCCTCGATACGCCGCGCGCTGACCTGTCCTAGTCCGGGAATGACGCCCCACCAACGGCGCCGACGCGGCACGCGAACGGTCAGGTCGGCCAGAGTGCCAATGCCAGCGGCCCGTAGCGCAGCGACGGCGCGGGCACCCAGCCACAATCCGACGTCATCGCTGATAAGCGGGGTTGGCAGCGGCAGCGTGAGGAGCAGCTCGATCGCCTGGTCGGCCGCCCTCCCCTGTTTGGCACGTTCGGCGGCTTGCATCTCGAACAGCGCCGCCAAGTCGTCACGTTGACGCCGGCGTGCAAACGCGGCGAGCTGGCGCCGGATGCGCCCGAGCACGCCGCGCGAGGACTGCCCTGGCGTCAGGCGCTCGCCCAGGTAGCGCTCAACGGCCTCGCGGGTCGACAAGCCGGCATGCCAGGCACGCAGTGCCGCCAGTTCGGCG
>RepKanNP_Acetate_BrdU_F21BDRAFT_1000258_pt1 | contig 24265 bp, 18 predicted proteins | sample RepKananBrdUF21B_FD_10624 | JGI IMG/M metagenome (IMG submission 10624)
CCGCCGGCTTCGCCCGCGCAGCGGCGGGTGCAGGTAGCCTGCGCGGGACGGTACGCATCTCAGTGCCGCCCACCATCGCGAGCCACTTCATCGCACCGCACTTGGCCGCGCTGCACCGCCAGTGGCCCGGTATCAGCCTGGTGCTGCTGGGCGAGACGCGCAACGCCAACCTGATGGCGCACGAGGCCGATCTCGCCATCCGGCTGTCGCGCCCCACCGCATCCACGCTGGCCACGCGGCCGCTGGGCGATCTCGGCTACGGCCTGTACGCAACGCCGGAAGTCCTCGCGCAACCTGAAGCAGAGTGGGAGTTCATCGGCTACGACGAGCGCCTGCGCCACGTGCCGCAGCAGCGCTGGCTGGACGCGTACGCGGGCGAGCGCCGCGTAATCCTGCGCTGCAGCGATCTGGCGGCAATCCACCAGGCAGCGCTGGCGGGATTGGGTGTGGCAGCGCTTCCGCACTTCCTCGGCGCGCCCGCAGAAACGGGTACGCTTTTGCGCCGATTGCCGATCGACGACCCCGCGCTGCACCGGGAAATCTGGCTCGCCATTCATCCAGACGTGCGTCGATCACCGCGCGTACGGGCGGTTGCCGATGCACTGATCGCGCTATTCGACGCGCAGCGACACGTTTTGGCGGGGCATTGAACGCACGCAGAAACGGGTACGCTTTTGGGGAAACGCACGCAGAAATGGGTACGCTTTGAGATAAAAAACCGGCGCCAGGAGGTGGCGCCGGTTGTCATTTACGCACTCAACCGCCCAGATAGGCTTCAAGCACGCGCGGATTGCCCAGCAGGTTTTTCCCGCTGTCGGCCAGCACGATCTGACCCGTCTCCAGCACATAGCCGTGCTGCGCAATCTTCAGCGCCTGCCGCACGTTCTGCTCCACCAGGAAGATCGTCAGCCCTTCGGCATTGATGGTGCGCAGGATGCGGAAGATCTCCTGCACGATGATCGGCGCCAGGCCCATCGACGGTTCGTCCAGCAGCAGCACACGCGGGCGAGCCATCAACGCACGACCGATGGCGAGCATCTGCTGCTCGCCGCCCGACAGGTTGCCGGCCAGGCCGTCGATGCGCTCCTTCAAACGCGGGAACAGGTGAAACACACGCTCCAGGTCGGAGGCGATCTGGCTGCGGTCCTTGCGGGTGTACGCGCCCAGCTCCAGGTTCTCGCGCACTGTCATGGTGGTCAGCGTGGCACGCCCCTCCGCCACCTGCACGAGGCCGCGCTGCACGCGCTTGTGGGGCGACCACTGCGAAACGTCTTCGCCCTCGAACAGGATCTGGCCGCGCACCTCGCCCTGCGACTTCGGGATCAACCCCGACAGCGCCAGCAGCGTGGTCGACTTGCCCGCACCGTTAGCGCCGACCAGCGAGGTGATCTCGCCAGTCTTGAGCGCAAAGTCGATGCCCTTGACGGCTGCGATGTGCCCGTACGACACGTCCAGCCCTTTGACTTCCAGCAGCGTCGTCATGCTGCCACCTCACCTTCATCGTCATCATCGCGGCCCAGGTACGCCTCGATGACTTGCGGGTTGTTGCGGATCGCGTCGGGCGGCCCTTCGGCGATGATGCGGCCGAAGTTCAGCACGGCAATGCGCTCGCACAGGCCCATCACGAAGCGCATGTCGTGCTCGATCATGAAGATCGTGTAGCCGCGCGCCTTGATGTTCTCGATCTCGGCCATCAGGTCGACCTTCTCGCCCGTGTTCATGCCGGCGACGGGCTCGTCGAGCAGCAGCAGCTTGGGTTCGGTGGCCAGGGCCCGCGCGAGTTCGAGCTTGCGCTGATCGCCGTACGAGAGGTTGTCGGCAATGTCGTGTGCCTTGTGGTCGAGCTTGACCCACGAGAGCAGCTCCAGCGCGCGGTCGCGCGCGCGGCGCTCGGCAGCGCGGTACTTCGGTAGCGACAGCAGCAACCCCGGTGCGCCGTAATCCAGATGCCGGTGCATACCCACTACCACGTTCTCCAGCAGCGTCATCTCCTTGAAGATGCGGATGTTCTGGAACGTGCGGGCGATGCCCATCTGCGTGATCTGGTGTGGCTTCTTGCCGACGAGGTTGTCGCCGTTGAAAGTCAGCGTGCCACCGGTGGGTGCGAGCAGACCAGTGATCAGGTTGAACACCGTCGTCTTGCCCGCGCCGTTCGGGCCGATCAAACCGAAGATGCTGCCTTGGGGCACCTCGATGTTGACGTCCTGCAGCACCGACAGGCCGCCAAAGCGCTTGGAAATGGATGCGAGTTTGAGCATGGTGGCCTCCTCAGTGCGATTCGTTGGAAGCCGCAGCGCTAGGCATGGTGCCGCCGCGCTTGATGCCAAACCAGCGCGCAAAACGCGCCGGGTCCCAGATGCCCTTGGGCAGGAACAACACGATCACCATCAGGATCACGCCGTTGACGACCAGGCGGAAATCCTTGAACGCGCGCAGCAGCTCGGGCAACAACGAGAGGATCAAAGAGCCCAGCACCGGGCCGGTCAGGCCGTTGGTACCGCCCAGGATCGTCATCGTGAGGATTTCCACACCGCGGTCGAAGCCGAATTCGTTCGGGCCAATGAAGAACGTCAGGTGCGCGTTCAATGCACCCGCCAGGCCGGCGATGGCCGCACCCAGCACGAATGCCAGCAGCTTGGTACCCGCCACGTTGATGCCCATCAGGCCGGCAGCGGTTTCGTCTTCCTTGATGGCCTCGAATGCGCGGCCCACTTTCGAGCGGCGCATGCGCGCCAGCACGAACAGCGTCAGCAACACGGCCAGCGCCACGTGCCACCACTGCGTGAGCTGCGGAATGCCGTTCAGGCCCAGCGCGCCGCCGGTCCAGTCCTCGGTGTTCAGGATCAGCACGCGCACCACTTCACCGAAGCCCAGTGTGGCCATGGCGAGGTACACGCCCGACAGCCGCAGCACCGGCACACCGATGACGAGCGCCACCACAGCCGGTGCCGCCATACCGCCAGCCAGCGCCACCGAAAACGGCATCTCGGCATTCATCGTCAACAACGACGCGGTGTACGCGCCGATGCCCATGAAGGCCGCATTCGCCATCGCCAGCAAGCCACACGACAGCGTCAGATAGATGGACAGCGCCAGCAGCGCATTGATGCCGAGCGTCAGCACCAGGTTGCTGTAGACCGACCAGAAGTTGTCGAACCATTCCATGTCGGTCTCCTTATGCCTTGCGTTCCAGCACCTTGCCGAACAGCCCTTGCGGCCGCACCAGCAGGATCAGGAACAGCAGACCGAACGCCACCGCATCGCGCATGGTCGAGCCGATGTAGGCCACCGACAGCACCTCCGCAAAGCCGAGGAACAGCCCGCCCAGCATCGCGCCGCGAATATCGCCCAGACCACCCAGGATGATGACCGCGATGCCCTTGTGCAGCATCGGCTGGCCCATCAGCGGGAACACGGCGTTGGAGTACAGGCCGATCAGCACGCCCGACAACCCGCCCAGCGCCGCCGCGGCAAACGAGGTCAGCAAGAAGAGCCCCTCCACGTTGATACCGAGCAGCGCCGCCGCCTTGGGCGACTCCGCAATCGCGCGCAACGCACGGCCGAGCTGCGTGCGCTTGAGCAGCAACATGAGCGCCGCCATCAGCACGAACGACAGCACGATGATGCTCAGCTCCAGCGGCGTGAGGTGAATGCCGCCCAGGTCCAGCGAGGCATCCGACACGAGCCCGGACGGAAAGCGCATGTTCTCCGCGCCGAACACGCCCTGCATGGCGTTGTTGATGGCGATGCCCGCACCAATGGTCGCGATCATCGGGATCAGGTGAGGCGCGTTGCGGCGGCGCAGCGGGCGCAGCAGCAGCACATCGATGATGAGCCCGGCCACGCCGCTCACGACAAAGCCGACGGCCAGGGCCGCCCACAGCGGCAGTTCAAAATGGTTCACGACCTGCAGCGCCGCATAGGCACCGAGCATGAAGACCGCGCCGTGCGACAGGTTGATCACGCCCAGGATGCCGAAAACCAGCGTGAATCCCAGGGCAAACAACGCATACACGCAGCCGAGCGACAGCGCATTGACGAGTTGCTGTTCCAGCATGATGAGTCAGATGAAGGTGTGACCGAGGTTGTCCCCCAAGCCACAAAAAAGCGATGGGGCGTAGGTTTAGCTACGCCCCGCGTTTTGGTCTCAAAGCTGACCGGAAATTACTTCTCGATCGTGTACTTGCCGTTCTTGGTCACGCTAACGATCGGCGTCTGCACAGCGTCGTAGCCGGCCGGCTTGCCGCGTGCCGTGACCTGGCGGAACGCAAACGCGCCGGTTGCACCGGTGTGCTTGACTGCCGGAAGTGCATCGCGGATGGCCTTGCGATCGGCTTCCAGGTTGCCGCTGAACTTGACCGCCTTCAGTGCCTTGGATGCGATGTACAGGGCGTCATACGCCTGCGCTGCAAACTGGTCCGGCGCAGCCTTGTACTTGGACGTGTAGGCGGTGATGAACTTGCTGTTCTCGGCCGTGTGGTTCTCGATCGACCACGGGCTGCCCACCCACAGGTTGTCGGACTTGTCCTTGGCCAGGTCGAACACCTTGACCGAGTTCATGCCGTTGCCGCCGATGAAGGGCACGTTCAGACCGAGCTGGCGCGCCTGCACCATGATCGGACCACCTTCGGCAATCAGTGCCGACAGCACGATCGCATCCGGGTTCGTCGCCTTGATCTTGGTGAGCTGGGCCTTGAAGTCCACGTCGCCCTTGGCGAAGGTTTCGGTGGTCGTCACCGGAATCTTCAGGTCTTCCAGCGCCTTCTTGAAGTTGTCGTAGCCGCTCTTGGTGAAGACGTCGTCATTGCCGTACAGCACGGCAACCTTCTTCACGCCGGCCTTCTTCACCACGGTCTGGATGGTGGCCGGCAGCACGTCGGCTTCGGTCACGGAGTTGCGGAAAACGTAGTCACCAATGCTGGTGATGCCGTCTGCCGTGTTGGAGGTGCCAAACGCCACCGTCTTGGCAGCCTGTGCAATCGGGTCAGCCGCCTGGGCCGAGTTGGACAGCGTGGGGCCAAACACCATCGCCACCTTGTCCTGGAAGATCAGCTTCTTGAAGACATTGATGGCCTCTTCCTTCTTGCCCTGCTCGTCTTCGATCACCAGTGCGATCTTGCTGCCATTGATGCCACCGGCGGCGTTGATCTCGTCAGCCGCCAGCTGGAAGCCGTTGCGGATGGCCACGCCGTACTGGGCTGCACCGCCCGACAGTGCTTCGGCCACGCCGATCTTGATGTCCTGGGCTGCCGATGCCGCGCCCGTTGCGATTGCCGCCCCCGCAGCCACTGCCGTCAACAGCAGCCGTTTGATCATTTTTTGCATGCGAACCTGCTCCTTTTTGTCCGTCGCGATTGCCGATGGCAATTTTCGGTCTTTAAGAGTGCGCTGGCCCAACACCGTCGCTCCCCGCATGCGCCCTGCATCGCGTCCGGTCGCGTGTCTGTCCGGCTCATTGGCAAAGTTCGCGCCACGAAAACAAAAGCAACGTTGGCGAAACAGCGGAAGACCTGCCGTGCGAGCGATGCCGGATCAGGCACGCGCGCATCGAAGTGCGTCGGAGTGTGAAGCGAAGGCGCCATGGGTACAGCGCTCTTGTGCAACGCGCCGGGGTGGCCGGCGCGCGCAGTCAGTCGCGGGACTTTACCGGAAAGCGTACGACCGTGCGATAGGGGATTGTCCGCCGCCCGGCCTGGGGGGCGGATGTTGCGGTGCAATATTGCCTGCGCACAGCACCAGATCGCCATCGAGCGTACCCATTTCTGCGTAGCGTGCACACTGCCGTGCGGCACCGCAAAATCAGCCGGCAGAAAGCTCGTCGGCACTCACGAACAGGCCCTTGCCACGCGACTTGGCTTCGTACAGCGCCTCATCGGCGGCTTCGAAGACCGCGCTCTGGGCAAGCGTGCGGCTGTCGAAGCCGGCCAGGCCGATACTGGTGCCGATCTGCACGGTGATCTCGCCCAGGCGAAACGGCTTGTTGCACGCAGCAAGGACAGTGCGTGCGACGGTCTTGGCGTCTTCTGGCTGCGAGAGCTGCTCCAGCACGACAGCAAACTCATCGCCGCCAAAGCGGGCCACACCATCGTAAGGCCGCACGGCGCGAGCCAGGCGCTGCGCGAAGGCGCGCAGCAGCGCATCGCCCACGGAGTGACCATGCGTGTCATTGACAGCCTTGAAGCCGTCCAGATCGAGCAGCAGCAACGCACCCACGGTATCGGTCACGCGTGCCTGGTCCAGCGCGGCAAGCAGGCGCTCGTCAAAGCCGGCGCGGTTGAGCAGGCCGGTCAGGTGGTCGGTGGTAGTGAGCGCGCGCAAGCGCAGCTCCTGCTTTTTGCGCTCGGTGATGTCGAGCGTGACAGCATGCACGCCAGCCACGTGCCCCTGCGCATCGAACTGCGGCAGGTAGCTGATCTCTTCACAGCGGTACAGGTCGCGGCCGCGGTACTCGCGTTCGAAGACGATGGTCTCGCCGGCCAGCGCGCGCCGCAGGGCGTCACGCAGGATGCGGTAACCATCCTCGCCCACCACCTCGCGCACGGTCTGCCCCAGCATGGTCGCGGCAGGCCGTCCGTAGGCCTTCTCGAAAGCGGCATTCAGGAAGCGGAAACGCTCATCCGTGTCGACAAAGGACACCAGCGCGGGCAGCGCATCCGTCACCGTCTGGAGTGTTTCGCGGCTGCGCTGCAGTTCTTCCTTGGCGGCCTTGTCCCGCGTGATGTCGCGCATGATGGACGAGAAGTGTTCCATCCGGCCGCCCGGGTTGCGGTGCGCGATGATCATGTGGTTGATCGGTACGACCTCGCCGGTGACGCGGCGCACGGTGGTCTCGCCAATCCACACGCCGTCGCGCGCTGCGGCGGGTACGGCCACTTCACGCAGCCAGTCCATCGTCTCGGGCGGATAGAAATCTCCCACGGTGAGCGCGCGCACGTCAGCATCCAAAGGAATACCCGCAAAACGCCGACCAGCCGGGTTGATGTAGGTAACGTTGCCCAGCAGGTCAGTCTGCGCGACGAAGTCGGTGGTGGAATCGAGAATCTTGGTCAGCACGCGCGAGGCCTGCTCAGCGCGGGCACGCTCGGTGATGTCTTCCATCGCGCCGACATGACCAACCACTTCGCCATCCACACGCACAGGCGCAGTGTTGACCACAAGCAGACGCTCGCCAACGCCCGGCACGATCACGCGCTGCTCAGCGCTATAGCCCGTACCGTGCGCGACGGCATCGCGCCAGCCCGCCTCCCTGGCGTCCCGGTCGTTCGGGTGCAGACGGGCCAGCCACACATCGGCCAACGCCTCTTCATGTGTGGCACCGAGCAGCTGGCGATACGCCTCGTTGGCGTAGACCGTGCGGCCAGCGGCATCGGTACGGAACAGGCCCATCGGCGAGGCGTCGTTCACGGCTTCCAGCTCGGCACGCTGGCGGGTCACCTCGCTCATCAGCTTGTGGAACGCGTTGGAAACCGCTTCGATTTCCACCGAGGCACCGGGCAACTCCAGCGGCTGTGCGTCACGCAAGTCGGTGTGCGAGAGCTGCGTCATGGCGGCATGCAGGCGGCCCAGCGGGCGCAACAGCCATAGCATCGCCGCCCACACCGACACGCCGATCAGCGCTGCCAGCAACACGAGTGACCAGCGAAAGCGCTGGCGCATGATGAAGAGCTGACGGTTGGCCTCGGCGCCGGGCAATACGGCGCCCAGCGTCCAACCGGTGGCGATGATGTCCTGCGTGGTGACGACGTCGCCGCCGGGCTCGGGCAGCGCAGCCGGATCACTGCGGAACGCCGCCGCAATGGCCGGATCGGCATCAAGCGGTGCGAGCATCTTGTCGGCATCGGGGTGCACGATGTAGACGGGGTGCTCCCCGCGCGCGATCAGGTAGACGTGGCCAGTCTGGCCGACGCGCATATCGCGCAAGTCCCCCAGGAAGTTTGGCTTGAGCAGGTATAGCGCCGCGCCGATCAGCCCGACGAGGCGGCCGTCCTGGTCGTGCACAGGTGCGGCCAGGATGACGATGGGCTCACCGCCCACGCGGTTGCGCAGCGGTGCGGAAATGGTCGACTGGCCGACCACCATGACCTGCTTGAAGTAATCCCGATCAGAGATGTCGATGCCGATCACGCCTTCGCGGTATGGCGAAGTTGCGGTGACCTTGCCATCAGCAGACGCCAGGAACACGCCGTCGAACAGGCCGCTGGTGGGCAGAATGGACTCGAAGAAATGGGTACGCTGTTCCGGCGTATCGAACCGCACCGTGTGCATCTGCTGTGCGGTGCGCTCCAGCACGCCCAGGTAGGTGTCGAGCCGTTGCTTGAGGTCTTCGGCGGATTCCCGCACCAGCGCGGTCTGCTGCGCCTTGATCTGCGCCATCAACTCGCGGCGGATTGGCTCGCGCTGCGACCAGCCGAACAGGCTCACCACCGTCACGCTGATGACGGTCGCCATGATGGCCGCCTGCGACTTCAAGGTGAGTTTCATCGGACAGGAACAGTAGCCAGCCAACAGTGATAGGGAGCACTCACCATAGTGCTATGCCCGCAGGCTGCTGTCGAGTTGCCAGCGTGCCGGCGGCGCACGCACGCAACGGTCTAGCGACGCGCGCAGACGTAAGCGGCTGAGCGCGCCGCCAGCGTGCCCGGCCGGATGCGCATCCAGTGCGCGCCGGTAGCGTTGCCGGTGTCGAGCGTGGCGCCGCCAGGGTCGCGCACCACGTAGTCGACCAGACGGATGCGCTGGCGACGGCAGTCGATCTCCTGGCGCGAGAGGATCACCGTACCCGGCCGATAGCGCGTGCCATAGGCACGGCGCTCCCCCCCGCTTGAGCACGGTGCGGGCCAAAAAGGTCTTGTGGCCGATGTGGTTCGAGCGCAGCGAAGTGCGGTCGATCGAGGCCGCCACCGACGTCGTCGTCAGGTACTCGTGCCAGCGCGCCGCCCGAGCGGGCGCCGCCATGCCGATGACACCGATGCCCACGCCACACACCCAGATCCACCGCCACATCATGCGTTTCACGACCGTCTGCCCTGCCAGGAAGCGCGGCACCTGCTGCCGCCCGCAGACATTGTAACAATCGCGCCATCTGGGGCCGATGAAGGCGCACGAGGGCGTGGCCCGGCCCTCAGGTAGCATGCGGGCAACCTGATCTGCGTCATCCGCCATGCCAACCGTTCCACTTGCCACCCTTGCCGCCCACGCCTTTGCTGCCCTGCTGATCGCCTGCGTGCCGATTAGCGCGTGGCTCTGGCTGCGCCGGCGCTTTGACCTGGCGTGGCGCGACATCTTCGTGGGTGCGGCGGTGTTTGGCGTATTTGCGCTGGTGCTGGAGCGCCTGCTGCATGTCTATCTGCTGCAGCTCAATCCCGTGACGGCGCATTGGCTGCGCACACCCGCACTGTTCGTCATCTACGGCGCACTGATGGCGGGGCTGTTCGAAGAGGTTGGCCGCTGGCTGGGTCTGCGCTTTCTCACGCGCAAGCCCGGTGATGCGGCCACTCCCGTCGCCTACGCGCTCGGACACGCCGGCATCGAGGCGTGGCTGGTCGGCACGGCATCCCAAGCGCAGATGGTCATGTTCGGCATCGCCGCCAACCGGGGGGATCTGGACACGCGCCTGGCGGCCAGTGGCGCTGAATCCATGATCGGCGCGATCCACGCCATGCTGACGCAGCTCTCACCGTGGCTGGCTGCGGGTGCTGCGGTGGAACGCATCGCGGCGATGCTGATCCAGTTCACCTTGACGCTAGTGGTCTGGTACGCGGTGCGGCAGCGACGTTTTGCGATGGTCGTGCTGGCGATTCTGCTGCACGCGCTGGCCGACCTGCCCGCCGCGCTGTACCAGGTGCACGTGCTGCCGCTGGCGGTAACGGAAGCCGTGTATGCCGTCGTGGCCGTACTGCTGGCAGCCACATGCTGGCCGCCGCAGGGCGGCAGGAAGGTAGGCGAATCGTCGCTGCGTTAGGTCGCTGCGTTAGGTCACTGCGCTAGTTGGATCGGAAGCGATCCGGCTCGATGCCGTGCCGATTGAGCTTGTCGTACAGCGTCTTGCGCGGCACAGCCAGCAGATCGGCCGCGCGGGCGACGTTGCCTTCGGTGGCACGCAGCGCCTCTTCAATGGTGGTGCGCTCCACCGCCATCATGCGGCCGGCCAGTGAGTGCTGGCTCGCCTCCGTTGCGACGAGGCCATCGTCCAGACCCAGGCAGAAGCGCTCGGCCACGTTCTTGAGTTCGCGCACGTTGCCGGGCCAATCGTGGTGTTGCCAGCGCATCATGTCCTGCGCGGACCAATCCGGCGCAGCCCGGTCGTAGCGCACGCCGGCCTGCTGCAGAAAGTGGGCCATCAGCAGCGGGATGTCCTCGGCGCGCTGACGCAGCGGCGGCAGCGCAATCGATACAACGTTCAGGCGGTAGTACAAGTCCGCGCGAAACGCACTGCGATCCGACGCCTCCTTCAGATCCACCTTGGCCGCGGCCACCACGCGGCAATCGACCGGCACGCTCGCGTTGCTGCCCAGCCGCTCGATGCTGCGCTCCTGCAGGGCACGCAGCAGCTTCGCCTGCAAGGCCAGCGGCATCGATTCGATCTCGTCCAGAAACAGCGTGCCGCCGTTGGCGTATTCCATCTTGCCGATGCGGCGACGGTTGGCACCGGTGAAGGCGCCCGACTCGTGGCCGAACATCTCGCTCTCGAACACGGATTCGGGCAGTGCCGCGCAATTGAGCGCGACGAACGGACCGCGCCGCCGGCTGCCCTCGTGAATGGCGCGAGCGAGCACTTCCTTACCCGAGCCGGTCTCACCGGTGACGAGGATGTCGGCGTCGGTCGGTGCCAGCGCGGTGACGAGCCGGCGCACGTTCTGCATGGCCGGGCTCTGGCCGATCAGTGGGTACGCCTGCCGGCCCTGTAACGCCTCACGCAGTCGGAGGTTTTCGGAAGTGAGCCTGCGCTTTTCCAGCGCGCGCCGTACCACGTCGACCAGGCGCTCGGAGTGAAACGGCTTCTCCATGAAGTCGTACGCACCAGCACGCATGGCGGCCACAGCCATCGTCACATCGCCATGACCGGTGATGAGGATGACGGGCAACTGGCGGTCGTGCTGCAGCATCTCGCGCAGTACGGCCAGGCCGTCGCGGCCGGGCAGGCGCACGTCGGTCACGACCACGGCAGGCGTTTGCGTCGCGAGCGCAGCCAGCGCGCTTTCCGCATCGGCAAACGACTGCACCGGCACGTCCGCCAGCGTGAGCGCTTGCTCGCAGCCCAGGCGCACCACGTCGTCGTCTTCGATCAGGAAGACAGGTGCGTGATCGATGGGGGAAGACAGATCAGGAGAGACGTTTTCAGGCATGCGGTTTTACGACACGTTCCAGCTCGATGACGAATTCTGCGCCGCCAGCGCCGTCGTCGGCATTCTGGCCCACGAGCCGCCCGCCGAAATCTTCGATGATGGCCAGTGAGATTGCCAACCCGAGCCCAAGGCCCAGGCCGTCGTCCTTGGTGGTGAAAAAGGGCTCGAACAGGCGCGGCAGTACGTCGGGGGGGATGCCCGGGCCAAAGTCGCGCACGGTGATGCGTACCCAATTCTCGATGGGTTCAACGCGCACATGCACGGCGGCGGATTCGGGTTGCGAGGTCTCGGCCATCGCATCAATGGCGTTGCGGATGAGGTTGACGAGCACCTGCTCCAGCCGCACGGCGTTAGCCCAGACAGCCAGGTCGGGCGGCACCGGCGGGGCCGTCACCGTCACACCCACCTGGCGGCGGCGCGTTTCCACCAGCATCAGCGCCTGGCGGATGGTCTCGTCCACCGACACTGCAGCGCGCGCCTCATCCCCACGCGCGCCCTTGCGCGAGAACGCCTTGATGTGCGAAACGATGCGGCCCATGCGCTCGGCAAGCTGGCTGATGTGCGTAAGGTTGCCGCGCACCTCGTCGATACGGCCGCGCTCGGCCAGTTGATTGGCGTTATCGGACAGCGTAGTCAGCGCGGTAAGCGGTTGATTGAGTTCGTGCGTGATGCCGGCGGCCATCTGGCCGAGCACCGCGAGCTTGCCGGCCTGCACGGCAGCGTCGCGCGTTTCGCGCAGGATGCGCTGTGCGGCGTCGAGTGCCTCGACCTTGCTGGCGAGTGCGGTGTTGGCGGAGGTCAGCTCAGCCGTGCGCTGGGCAATGCGCGCTTCCAGGTCGCGTTGGACTTCGCGCAGGGCAGCGCGTGCGCGGCGTTGCTCTTCGCGGCGGCGGGTACGCAGGCGCAGCGCAACGAACACGGAGAAGACCAATGCCATCGCAAACGCAGCACTGGCACCGGCCACCAGGGCGGTGCGTTGCTCGTCGCGCGGGTCAATCAGCACGGCAACCTGCCAGCCAAGCAGGCCCACGGGCCGGTACTGCACGCGCAGTGTCGACGCCGATTTTCCGGGCAGCGCAACGCGTACGGTCTGGGGCGGTTGGTCCGCAGAAAAGGGTACGCCCCCGGCTTGGGTGTCGAGTGGCGTGAGGGAATGCGGCGCATATTGGCGCGTCGCGTCGAGGGCAGTTTGCTGTTCGGGGCTCAACGTGCCGAGTGTGCGGTACTTCCATTCAGGCACAGACGACAGAAAGATGACGCCGTGGCGATCCACCAGCAGCACCGTGTCGCCGCTGCGCGAAAGCGATGCCTCGAAGGCATCCAGGTTGACCTTCACGACCACCACGCCGATCGGCTTGGCGTCTTCGCGTACTGGGGCAGCCACAAAATAGCCGGTCTCGCCGGTGGTGTTGCCTACACCGTAGAAGCGGCCCAAGCCCTCGCGCATGGCCTCGGCAAAGTACGGGCGAAACGCGTAGTTCTGGCCGACGAAGGAAGTCGGCAGATCCCAGTTGCTGGCCGCAATCGTGAGGCCCGTCGTATTGATCAGGTGAGCGGCGGCCAGATCTGTAGCCGCCTGGACTTCTTTCAGATAGGCATTGGCGGCACGACGCATGGTGGCGTCCCCCGCCTGCGCGTCTTGCAGCAGCGCAACGTGCAGTACGTGCTCCAGCGCAGCCAGCCGCGGCAACGATTCATAGCGCGCCAGCGTGCTGCGCAGGTTCTGCGCGTAGTAGGTGGTGCGCTGGCCGGCTTCTTCAGCGCGCGTGGCAACGTAGCGTTGCAGGGCGATGGCGTAGGCGCCCCACCCTGCCGCCGCGCAGCACGCGGCCATCGCCAGCGCAACGGCCAGCCGCCAGCCGCGCCCGCGTGCGGGGTGGGCAAGGTCGGCGTGACCGTCGGGTTGGGTCATGAATGCATCAGTGTTCGATTCGCGAGTGCTTGCGAGTATCGCGCATGAACACGTACACCATCAGCGAAATGAAGATCGTGCCCGTCACATACCAGTAGAACAGCGACTCGTGGCCGGCCTGCTTGAGCCACAGCGCGATGTACTCGGCCGTGCCGCCAAAGATCGACACCGTGAGCGCATACGGCAGACCCACGCCCAGCGCACGCACTTCCGCCGGGAACAGCTCGGCCTTCACCACCGCGTTGATCGACGTGTAGCCCGAAACGATCACCAGCGCGGCCATGATCAGGAAGAAGGCCGTCCACACGTTGGTGGTCTGGCTGATGCCGGTCATGATGGGCACCGTGAAGAGCGTACCCAGCACGCCGAACGAGATGAGGATCGGACGACGGCCAATGCGGTCAGACAATCCGCCCACGATCGGCTGCAGAATCGCGAACAGCAGCAGCGTGGCGCCGGACACCAGCGTGGCCTGGTCCTTCGACAGGCCGACCGTGTTGGCCAGGAACTTCTGCATGTAGATCGAGTACGTGTAGAACGCGACCGTGCCGCCCAGCGTCAGGCCCACGACGGTAGCCACCGCACGCGGATGCTTGGCGAGTTCGGCCAGCGTGCCGCGCTTCTTGTTGTCCTTCGCAGCGGTGAACGACTGCGTCTCTTCCATGTGCGAGCGCATGCGCATCGCAATCAGCGCACACAGCGCGCCGATGAAGAACGGAATGCGCCAGCCCCATGCCTCCAGTTGCTCATGCGTGAGCACGAACTGCTGCAGCACGATCAGCAACGCCAGCGCCACCAGTTGCCCAGCGATGAGCGTGACGTACTGGAAGCTGGAGAAGAAGCCGCGGTTTTCCTTGTTGGCGACTTCGCTCAAGTAGGTGGCGGACGTACCGTACTCCCCGCCCACCGACAGGCCCTGCAGCAGGCGCGCCAGCACCAGCAGCACCGGTGCCGCAACGCCGATGGTCGCGTAGCTCGGCGTGAGCGCAATGATGAGCGAGCCCATGCACATCAGCACCACCGAGAAGAACAGCGCGCGCTTGCGGCCGTAGCGATCAGCGTAGATGCCCATCAGCCAGCCGCCCACCGGGCGAGCCAGAAAGCCGACGGCAAACACCGCAGCGGTATTCAGCAACTGCGCGGTCTGGTCACCTTTGGGGAAGAACGACTTGGCAAAGTACAGCGCAAACGCCGAGTACACATACCAGTCGTACCACTCGACCAGATTGCCGACCGAGCCGGAGAAAATGGAACGCAGACGGCGACGCACATCTGCGGGGGTGTCTTTAGTGGGGGTGTCCGTCGGCGCGAGGGTGCCCGGAACCGCGCCAGCCTGGGGCTGCGTCATGGTGTCTCCTTGGAGCGTTGCGGCGGTGCTGTCGAAGCCCGCCGGTTAATAGGTGGTCGCTCTTACTCAAGAAGCATTCCATGCGGAAGGCAGGCACAGCGATCCGCCGCAAACGCCTTTGGGGCAAGGCTTTGCGGGAGATCGCCGGATCAACGAGGACAAGGAAAGTGTGCGGTTTTCCAGAATCGGCCACGCAGGCTGTGCGAAAACCCGCACGGTCGACCAAGGGCAATCGTTACGGAACGTCAGGCGGCCACGCCCAACGGGATGGTGTCGCGCACCAGCGGGTCTACTTCATCCACCGTTTCCTGCGCAGGTTGCAGATCCATGCGCGCGGCCAGATAGGCCGCAAAGTCAGCACGCACTTCCGGATGGCGCAGCGCAAACTCTACCGTGGCCTGTAGGTAGCCGAGCTTGCTGCCGCAGTCGAAGCGCTGGCCGCGATAGCGATACGCCAGGACCTGCTCTTCAGCGAGCAAGCTCTGGATGGCATCGGTCAACTGCAGTTCACCGCCTGCCCCGGGCTTCAGGCTACGCAGATGATCGAAGATGCGCGGCGTGAGGATGTAGCGCCCAACGACACCCAGGTTGGACGGCGCCTTCTCCGGCGCGGGCTTCTCGACAATACCGTCGAGCCTGACCAGGCGGTCATCCCATTCACGGCCCGCCACCACACCGTACGAACGTGTCGCCTGCGGCGCAATCGTCTCCACGCCAACGATCGAGCAGCGATAGTGGTCGTACAGCTCAGTCATCTGCTGCATGACGGGCGGCTGGTGGTCCAGCAGATCGTCCGCCAGGATCACGGCAAAGGGTTCGTCGCGTACCAGTTTCTGCGCGCTCAGTACCGCGTGGCCCAGCCCCAGCGTTTCAGGCTGGCGCACATAGAAACACGCGACGCCGGGCGGCTTGATCGACTGCACCATCTCCAGCAGCGCGTGCTTGTTCTTGACCGCTAACTCTGATTCCAGCTCGTACGCCTTGTCAAAGTGGTCTTCAATCGCGCGTTTGGCGCGGCCGGTGATGAAGATCATCTCCGTAATACCCGCAGCTGCCGCCTCTTCCACCGCATATTGAATCAACGGTTTATCGACAATCGGCAACATCTCTTTCGGGCTGGCCTTGGTGGCGGGCAGAAAGCGCGTACCGAGCCCCGCCACGGGAAACACGGCCTTGGTGATCTTCTCGTTCATGACAACTCCATCGGTGAGACGTAGCGTCACGAGCAAGTCATATGCCTACGGCTCAGCCCTTTAGCGGAGCGGGATGGTCAGTTCACGAGCGCATTCGAGCGCTATCCGGCGCGCCTTTCCTACAACCGATTGCAAGTCGGCCGAGCCAACTTTCAGCGCCGAAAGTTGAAAAGCGTACCCAATTCTGCGAGACCACTGACACCCGTTTGCGGCGCAGCAGGCCAGTAAGTACACGCCAACAGCGCATCAGGAAGATGGCTTGACCCAGCCGCGCGAGACCGGCGCGGCGCGTTCGGGCGCGCGGCGATAGGCGTCGATCTGAGTACGCAGTTGCGTCACCTCTGCTTCCAGCGTGCGGATGCGCTGGCGCAGCTGATCAGCTTCGTTTTGCGTCTGTTGGCGCACCGCGTCGTTCTGCAGGCGCAGGAAGCGCTCGGTGCCGGCCAGCGCGCTGGCTGCGCCTTCCAGCCGCGTGACGGTCTCAAAAGTCTGCTCCAGGCGCTCAAGCGTTTCGTCCGTCAGCTTGGGCGGGGTAGCCGGTGCCGTCGCCAGCGCCTCGCCAAGGCGCCGCTCCAGATCCGCCATTGCCGCCTGCAGTTGTCGGTTGCGCGCGGCTTCGTGCTCCAGCGCACGTTCGGCCACCTCGGCGCGGATGCGCGCCTCCATCCACTCGGCACCGGCGCCCGGTGCACCGATTGCACGTGATGCCACCCGATCACGCTCTTCGCGGGCGGAGTGGCCGGTTAGCGCCTGGGGCGTACCCGTTTCTGCGTGCGTCCACGGGATCGGCCACGGCGATACGGCGTCAGCAGCAGGGCCTGCAGACGTGTCACCGCGGCCTCGCGCACGATCCACCGCCTTCTGCAGCGTTGTATTGCTTGGCCGGCGTTGTACGCCAGCTTCAGCTAACCACTGAGCATATCGGCGTGCGCCATATACGCGGCGTGTCACAACGTGAATCGCCTCAATCACCTCATCGAGGAATACCGCGTTGTCATGCGGGAAGGCGACATCCAGACGCTGGATCGCATCAACGATCTGCGATTGCTGTTCGGGCGAGAAATGGAGACCGGGTCTGGCCATAATTGATGGTTCTGATGTCCATACAGTATACATCAAGGGTTAAAAACATCAATATCTGCATTTAACAAGTCATTATTTATATAACAGATTTTTATAGTTGTAGCGGCGTTATCATGCCAAGGACAGTCGAAAGAGCCTTCGGAATGCGTTTGCGGAAGCGCTTTCAGCGGTGCAGTGCGTCTTGCTGAACCATTGCGCATGCGGGCTTCGGGGGCGCAGAAATGGGTACGCCCTCCCCTCTTGGGAATCGGCGTGCTGGCGAATGGGCAAAAAAAAAAGCGCCCCAAGGGGCGCTTCTGATGATCTGAGGCGGTGGTTACAGCAGTGCGATATCCAAGCCGAAGCGACTTTTCAGCGCTTCCACCAGGGACTCGCGAGAAGCCCGATCTTCCAGCTTCACATCCAACATGACGCGGCCGGAATCCCATTCCTTGATTGTGCCGAGAAGATCACCTTCGCTGCTGCGAATCTTGTACTGGCGGCTGACTTCCTTGACCTTCCGGGTACGCCCTTCCTGGGCCACTTTTCGGATCTGCTCAACATCGCGGCTGGACAGACCTTCTTCCAGTACCCGATGCACCAGCTCGCGTGTGCGCTCCTCTCCAGCGCTCTTGAAGTACAACGTCAACTCGTAGCCGGTCGCAATCCCGATCCCCGCAGGGCGTTCCTTCATAACGTCGAGCACGGTTTCCGGCAGCTTCAGCAGAGCCAGGGTCTTGTTGACCGTACCGGCTGACACACCAGTAATCTCACAAATATCTTCTTCTTTTTTAACTTTTCCTTCGTCCAGTAACTGCCGCCAGGCGATGGCATTGTCGAGGACCGACTGCCCTGAACGTTGCTCGTTCAGCACAAACGACAATCGGTAAAAGTCGATATCCGACAGGCCATCCTCAATGAAGCAGTCCATCTCGGCCTTGCCCGCGGCGGCCAGTGCCCGCTTGCGGTAGTGGCCATCGATCAGGACATACCAGCCAGGCCTAGCAGGATCGGGGGCCGCCAAGCCAGGCGTCTGCTGGCCGTGCGTGGCAATCGAAGCCGCCCGTTCCTGCACGATCTGCGGATCGTAGATACGCCGGGCGTTGAGCGGGTTTTCCTGCAGGCGCTCCAGCGGGACCTTGATGACGCGGCGCTCAGAAGTATTCGCGGGCGCCGGACTTTCAGCGCTGAAAGCGGGGGCCGCCGGCTGCCCAAGCAGGCCGCGCGGATGCGAGGTGATGGCCTGCTCAGCCAACGCAAACCGATCAACCGGAGTCGCTTTGGTTTTCTCTGCCGCGATACCTGCCAGCATCCCATCCTTGAGCGATTTCAACTTCGCGCTCATGCGCGTTCCTCCTGCAACAACTGCAACACCTCGTCGACCAAGATGTCGATCTCATTGACTGCATCTCTCGCACCTTGTACGCCGTGTACCGTCGCACCGATTGCCTGGCACTCCCGGAATGCCGAGCGAGAGCCAATCATGGAATTCATTAATGGGATATCACCATCGTCACCAAGAATTTCAATTGCTTGCTTGGCGAGCGATACCCGTCGCTGAACCATGTTGGCCAACACGCGAATCCGCAGTGTTTCGTTAGTCACCTGCGCCTGCTGCGCGAGCGCCTTGGCAGCAACTGCGGCCCAGAGATCTGGCGGTGAGGGTACGACTGGAATCAAGGCGATGTCGGAAATCAACAACGCACTGGACGAGGAGGGAGAATGCACTGCTGGCGGACAATCGACCACGATGTAGTCGTAGTCACCGACAAACTTGCGAACTTCCCGATGCATCGCACCGCCCGACGGGGCAAGGCCGATCACCGAAGCGGGGAACGGCTTTTCATCTGACGCCTGTGCAGCCCACCGGGTAGCCGTACCCTGTTCATCCATGTCGACCAGCAGCGTCTTACTGCCGCGCAGGCCAAGGGTTCCAGCGATGTGCATGCTGACCGTCGTCTTGCCGCACCCGCCCTTCTGATTAAATACCGTTACGATCTTGGCGCTCACTGGTCCTCCACTTTCAGCGCTGAAAGTCAGTAGCGCCCATCTTAGGGAAGAGATTGCGAAAACACAAGATCAATAAAATTTAATTTATATAAATAGAGAAACGCGCGCCGCTAGATGCAAGCGGAGTTCAATCCACTTAAATTGAGATGTAAATGCCGTCTTCAGCGCATAACGTTCTGCGTTTGCCCCGGTACTTGCGCACTTTCTAGGTGTTTACCAGTGCGTGCGGAAAAGCGACATTGCGCAGAAATGCCGGCCATCGACACTGTGCCCCAAACTGGTTATGATGCTTAGACAGTCGTCTGAAGACTTTGTCTACGCAGGATTCGGAATCAGCCGGACTCTTCGTGCGATGTCCGGATCGGCTGGATGACTTGTATTTTTTGTTTTTTTAAAGGAATTTTTGCATGGCCTCGGGTACTGTCAAATGGTTTAACGAAACCAAAGGCTTCGGCTTCATCACTCCGGACGGCGGCGGCGCAGATCTGTTCGCGCACTTCTCCGAAATTCAAGGTTCGGGCTTCAAGACCTTGAAGGACGGCCAGAAGGTCTCGTTTGAGGTGAAGCAAGGCCCGAAGGGTCTGCAAGCCTCGGCGATCAAGCCGGAATAAGCATTTCAGGCTGACGGCCTGAAATGAAAAAGGGGAGCTTCGGCTCCCCTTTCTTTTTGCTCGCAGCAAACAGTTCGTTCTGCTTCAGGCTAGCTTTCGCACACTGGTGCGCGATGGTTGCAGGATCAGCGCCTTCGACGAATCCGCATCCACCTTGGCATCCGGGTACACCACCAGCACATCCTTCAAGGCCTTGCGGAACAGTGCACGGAATTTCCGCTCGCTCTCGGTCTCAGTACCAAACTGCATCTGCAGCGCTTCCCACGGGATCTCTGTACGCTTCTGGATCGTGAAAAAGCGGTACGTGAGCCACGAATACACATCGAGCGCAAACGGCGATTGTTTGAGCGCTTTCAACGCGCGCATGTCTACCGGCACTGGGCGATTCACGAGCTCGTTGAAGAACGGTTCGGACAACACCACGAAGCTCTCGAACATCGAGCCCTGGCCCGGCTGCATCGGGTCCCACCAGGTCGACAGTTGATCTGCCAGCAGGTAGCCGATACGGTCGATCGATAGTGGTTCCTGATTCTGGTTCTGGCTCGGCGCCGACTTGTTCTGCACGATCGCAATCGTCGCCGAGAACAGGCGGATCATTTGCTGGCGCACCAAGGTCATGGTGCCCCGCTTGCCACCCGTGGCCATCGGAATGCCCAGGTTGTACATGAACTCCGACAGCGAGTTACCAAGCGAGATGCGCCGGTCTTCCACCGTTCCCTGGAATTCCCCCCGCTTTTTCTTGGCCATGATCTCCTTGCCGATCCAGGCGAGCATCAGCCGTGGATACGAGCCGTAGGGATAGCCAAAGGAGACCGTCTCCGAGACGATGCGCTGCCGCCCATTGGTGGCCCGTTCAGAGCGCTGCTGGGTGAAGTACCCAGGCTGAATCATCAGCGAGATATTGCCGCTCGAGCGCGTCCAGACGGGCGGCGAGCCCTTGGGCGCCCGGTAGGGGAGAGTGACTTGCACGCTGGCACGGCTGAGGAAGCCGACTTCGCCGCTCTGCCACGCGTCTTCGCGTTCCATTGCCTGGGCTTCATCGAACAGGCGCTGAAATTTCTCCGGTGCGGCAATGACTTGCCCTCCCGAGGGGACGATGATGCGGCCGGGCGAATTGTCGTCCGACTTCCCGTTGGGTGTAAGGCGTTTGGTGACCATGGTGAGCAGGATTTGTTCAGAGCCTTTGTACTAAAACGCCTTCGGCTTGTCACGCAGAATTGGGTACGTTCTCTGATTTTCACTCGTTGTCGCGGGAAGGGCATCGGTGGGCAACCTGAAGGGTTGTCCACGGAAGACCTTTCCTCACTACAAGTTATCTATACCTTCTACGTTTACTACAGGTAAACCGTATACGCGCCCCGCAAAGCCTTGTCAGCATTGGGTTGAGGGGGGTGTTTTGTACCCGATTCTGCGAAGGTGCGAACCTGATTCTGCGTGGTTGCGTACCCGCTTCTGCGCGAAACCGTACCCGCTTCTGCGCAAAGCCCGTCCCCATTTCTGCGGGGACAACATGAGGTTGTCCACAGTGTTATCCACAGAAAACGCCGGTGAATGGCAGAACTCCTGCGCGTTTTGGGCGAAGCGTACCCGTTTCTGCGGGTGAAAAGACCGTGCTTGCGGCCAGAACGGCTTGCGTTGGTCCAAAGCGTACCTGTTTCTGCGATCCGATCGGCGTGTCATTCGCATTGGGGCGTACCCAATTCTGCGTACTGCCAAGCCATACGCTTGCAGGCAGCCCTGTTCTACTTAGGCCTATGAAGAAGCGAGTGCCCGCTTCGAGGTGTCCCCCTCCAACTTGTGCGTACCTGTTTCTGCGAAGTGCGAATCAGCGGCGGTAGGCATGCCGAGGTCCCGGAAGCGGTCGTCGGTATCGGGAGGCACAACTTTCATCGCTGAAACTTGGGGTACACCGCTTGGAGGTGGGCCCATCGGGTGAGCGCCACTTCGCGCCGCCGTACCTGTTTCTGCGGGTAAAAAGCCTTATTAGCCAATGGCTTGCCTCGCGTGTCTGCACGACGAGCGAACCTGTTTCTGCGGGAAGGGGCGCAGAAACAGGTTCGCGCTTCCCTGGGTGGACGGTCACCTTTCCCCGCAGAAATTGGTACGCCCTGCCCGACACGTTCTCGCAGAAATGAGTTCGCTTCGTTCGCACGAGAGCTCGCGCTGTGCCGCAGAAACGGGTACGGCTTACTTTGCGGATCCCCGCAGAAACAGGTACGCCGAGTCATTGCCTGGGTTTTGAGGAGATAAGGTGCCCTGAATTGTGTGGCACGTACCCGTTTCTGCGAAGGTGTGCGCAGAAACGGGTACGCCAATTGCCAGCCGGATCGCAGGGCATCGCGGTCTCGCAGAAATGGGTACGGTTTGTGCGGCGCGGCGAACCGCATTCGGGCTGATGGACAGGTGCGTGCAGACCGTCCACGTTTCGGGCATGATGCGCATCCCGCGCGCCAGGCGGTAAGTACTGCTCTGGCACGTTTTCCATCATTCCATCCGAATGCACCGCATTCCGACCGGCACGCTTCGGTGTGCCGGAATCTTGTTCAGAGTGGCCTCGCCCCATGGTGGGCGTGCATCGGGGGCCCCTGCTCTTCCTTGGGCTGGCCAGCGATGACCCTTCACAACAAGAGGAGACAACCTGCATGAATTGGCTCGCGCGCACTTTCAAGCTCGAGGAACACCAGACCGACGTCCGCACGGAAGTGCTTGCCGGGCTGACGACGTTCCTCACGATGGCGTACATCATCTTCGTCAACCCGAACATCCTGGCCGACGCGGGCATGCCGCACGATGCCGTATTCGTTGCCACCTGTATCGCGGCGGCGATCGGCACGATGATCATGGGGATGTACGCCAACTACCCGATCGCCATGGCGCCGGGCATGGGCCTGAACGCGTACTTTGCGTACGCCGTGGTCAAGGGCATGGGCTTTTCGTGGCAGGCGGCGCTGGGCGCGGTGTTCATCTCGGGCTGCCTGTTCCTGTTGGTGAGCGTGTTCCGCATCCGCGAGATGATCGTCAACGGGATTCCGCATTCGATCCGGGTGGCGATCACGGCGGGCATCGGGCTGTTCCTGGGCATCGTGTCGCTGCGCGGCGCGGGGCTGATCGTCGGTCATCCGGCGACGCTGGTGACGCTGGGCGACGTGCACCAGCCTTCGGTCATCCTGGCGGTGATCGGCTTCTTCGTGATCGTGACGCTGGACCACCTGCGCGTGAAAGGCGCCATCCTGATCGGCATCCTGGCCGTGACGGTGGCGAGCTTCTTCTTTGCCGGCAACACGTTCCACGGCGTGGTGTCGATGCCGCCGTCGCTGGCGCCCACGCTGCTGCAGCTCGACATCATGGGCGCGCTGTCGGTGGGCATCCTGAATGTGGTGCTGGTGTTCTTCCTGGTGGAGCTGTTTGATGCCACGGGCACGCTGATGGGGGTGGCCAACCGCGCGGGCTTGCTCAAGCAGGGCAAGATGGACCGCCTGAACAAGGCGCTGCTCGCGGATAGCACAGCCATCATGGCCGGCTCGCTCTTGGGCACGTCGTCCACCACCGCGTATATCGAAAGCGCCTCGGGTGTGCAGGCCGGTGGCCGCACGGGCCTGACCGCGCTGACGGTGGCCGCGCTGTTCCTGCTGTGCCTGTTCTTCTCGCCGCTGGCCGGCGTGGTGCCTGCCTATGCGACGGCGCCCGCGTTGCTGTACGTGTCGTGCCTGATGTTGCGCGAGCTGGTCGACCTGAACTGGGAAGACACGACCGAGGCGGTGCCGGCCGTGCTGACCGCACTGATGATGCCGTTCACCTACTCGATCGCCAACGGTGTCGCGTTCGGCTTTATCACGTACTCGGGCCTGAAGTTGTTCACGGGCCGCATGCGCGAAGTGCCGATCATCGTGTGGATCATCTCGGCGGTGTTCCTGTTCCGTTTCTTCTACCTCTCGGGCGGGCACTGAGCACGCTGTGCTGGCGACCGGCAATCAGACAACGCGGACCTTCGGGTCTGCGTTTTTTATGCCCGTGAGCCAAAAGCGTACCCGTTTCTGCGTGCAACTTTGAGCGCTGGCGTACCCGTTTCTGCGTAACGATGTCGACGATGACGCAGCAGAGCGTACCCAATTCTGCGGACGATGTGAGCGACAACTGTTGCGAGAATCCTCCCGACAATCGGTCTCAACGATCTGATCAGACACGCCAAACGCACGCAATGCGTACCCGTTTCTGCGTGATATGTGGAGGAATGTCAGGCCGACGGTGTGGCCAGTTTGCGTGCCGCTTTGGCGATGCTGGTGGTCAGATCAGCTTCACGTGCTCGTGCAGCGGCAGTCGGCAACGCCGCCAGGCCAAGTGCATGGGCCACGTCGGCTGCGGCCTCGCCAGCGGCAAGCCGCTCGCGTAGGTGCGCGCCGCGAACACCGCGCAGCGAGGCATTCGCCAGACGCGTCGCGGCTTCGGTCTGGCCGAGGGCGCGTGCGTAGTCCGCAGCTTCGACCAGCATGCCTTTCACGATCTGCAGCAGTTGTGAGCGTGAAGCAATGCCCTTGCGCTCACCAAAATCGCGGCGCAGCGCGGGGGAATCGATGATGCTGCCGTCGGCGCGGCGCGGTGAGCGTTTGCGGATCGACAGCAGCAGCGGCGTGGCTTCGTCGGGCAACGGCAGCGGCGATAGACCGAACGCGGTGCGGTACTCGCGCAGCGTGACCATCAACGCATCGCACGGTAGCCACCGCTGTGTACGCCCGCTGCCGACCGCCAGCAACCAGACGGATGCCGGCAGCGCGTCATCGGATGGC
>RepKanNP_Acetate_BrdU_F21BDRAFT_1000260_pt1 | contig 24118 bp, 17 predicted proteins | sample RepKananBrdUF21B_FD_10624 | JGI IMG/M metagenome (IMG submission 10624)
CCAGCCACAACGTGGTGAAGCTGGCGAACTACCAGTGGCTGGCGCACGGCTATTTCGTCACACGCGCGGCGGCCAAACGCATGGTCGAACAGCTCTACCCGGTATGGCTGGCGGCGGACTACTGGCACAAGTTCGAGCGCGAAGGCATCGTGCAGATGCGCGCGGTCGTGCCATACGTGATCAGCGTGCAGGATTTCGACACCGGCTCCAACCTGGAGGCCGATCGCGCCGTCAAGAGCCGCGAAGCCGATGAGGAGCGATGGCTCAGCCGCCGCCTGCACCTGATCTTCGTGCACAAGTTTCTCTATCAGATCTTCGTGCGGCCGTTCCGCGGTATCGCCAAGCAGAAAAAAACGTGGTGAGCGCCAAGGCGCCAGTTCAGGCGCCTTGCCCGCGCAACTCCGTCAATCCCGCCTCAGCGCGGATGACATCCGTATTGCGACGCGCCATCATACGCCGGTAGTTGGGGCTTTCCTGTTCGCGAGATTGCTCGCGATGCCACAGGTGGAAGACCTCGGTCGCGCAGAAGCCGCGCTTGCGCCGCACACCGGCGTTGTACAGTCGCACGGCCAGGTCAGCATCTTCATGGCCCCAGCCGACGAAGCTCTGGTCAAAGCCGTTCACGCGCTCGAAATCGCTGCGCCACACGCCCAAGTTGCAGCTCTTGATGCCACGCAGGCTCGTGTCCTTGAACGTGCGCGGAGCGGGCAGGCCCGGTACCAGCAGCGGCAAGAACTTGTTGATGCGGCCAGCACGCCAGGCGCTGAACCAATAGGCGAGGTCCTTCAAGTGGATGTCCGTCTGCTGCGCGATGACGTCTCGCGTCATCTCTTCGCTCAGCAGGATGCGGCTGCCGGACAACAGACGTCCCGGCTCAGCCAGTGCGCGGTGCCGGGCGACGAAGTCAGGGCGCGGCACGCAATCGCCATCGAGAAAGACCAGATAATCGGCATCGGTTGCCAGGACGCCGCGATTGCGGATCTCGGCCGCACGGAAACCGTCATCGGGGTGCCAGACATGGCGCAACGGATACGATGCCGTCTTGGCAGCGGCTTCCACCGCCACACGCGTATCGTCGCGCGAACCATCGTCGGCGACGATCACATCAAACGCTTGATCAGTCTGCGCGCCACAACCGGCCAACACGCGGGCTAGCGCATCCGGACGGTTGTAAGTCGTGACGATCAGCGCGATGCGACGCGGGCAATCAGCGCTTGCCATGACGATGCAGCATCATCAGCTTGACGTAGCGGTAGTACGTGCCCTCTGCGTTGGACACAGCCAGCATGAAGCCTTCCGCGCCATCCAGGAAACCGCGCTGGATGATGTAGGTGCGAATGAACGCCCACAGCCCGTGGCCGATCGCACTGCCCAACGATGCGCGCTTGCCCTTGGCATAGGCTGCAGCGGCGCCGGCCGTGGAGTAATCGTTGGCCTTGTCGAGTGCGGCTCGCAGATCGGGAATCGAGTAGTGAATGATCGGCGCACGAAAATCGCCGACGGTGCCTTGGAACACCAAGTGAGAATGCACTGGTGCATCGAAGAAGGTCACCTGCTCGCGCTTGAAGAAGCGGCGGATGCGGTCCGGCCACCAGCCCGAATGCTTCATGAAGCGACCGCAGAAGCTGGAGCTGCGCGGCATGGAATACACCGTATGCGAGCTGCCCGATTCGAGCACCGCGATCATCTCCGCGCGCAACTCGGGGCTGATGCGTTCATCGGCGTCCAACGACAGGACCCAGTCGGTGCGGGCCTCACGCAATGCGCGGTTGGACTGTTCGCCGTAGCCCGGCCAGTCCGTTTCGAACACGCGGGCGCCCAGTTCGCGGCAGATGTCTTGCGTACCGTCCGTGCTGCCGGAATCGAAGACGATGACGTCGTCCGCCCAGTCGCGCACCGAGCGGATGCAATCACCGATGTCGGTGGCTTCATTCTTGGCGACGATGATGACGGCGAGCGTGGCTCGGTTGGATGCGGACATGCGAAGACGATCTCAGAAAACAGGATTGGCACCAAGCTCTTGCCGGCGCCGGTGAATATGCGCGGTGAACACGGCCACCATCACGCTGTAGAACACCACAGTCTGCGCGATGATGAGCATCACCTCGGTTAGCCCAAACAGCATGAAACCGACACACAGTGTGAGGCCCATGGCCCCGGTGGTCCGGAGGATGCGGTCATCGCACAGCGCGGCACGCAGGAAGTACGCAGCAGGCACCAGATACAACGCCAGCAATGCACCAATGCCCAGCACGCCAAGCGTGGCGCCATTGTATAGAAACTCGTTGTGGGCATGCTCCAAAGCCGCAGCGTCGTCGGTGATCACACCTTCGGCACGCAGGGCCTGCAAATTCGCATGAAATGCTCCACGCCCAACACCGGCCAAAGGATGGCGAAGCAGCATGAGGGATGCCGCCTTCCACAACTGAAAACGAACGCCGATTGAGGAATTAGCCTGACCAGCCTCGTAGGCATGAATATCGTTAACTGCTTGGTCGAAGCGCGTGCGAACGATACTCGACGACACACAGACCGCCGCTAGCAGCGCAAAAAATACCAACAACGCACTGGCCCGCTTCTTCCAGCTCACATGGCGCAAAGTCGCCACGGCGATCAGCAGCAGCACGGGAATCGCGATCCAACCGCCGCGCGACTGCGACAGGTATGACGTGTATAGCCCAGCACCGCCAGCCGCCAAGCGCAGCACGATGAGCGGCCACCGATCGTCACGCGCCCAACCGATGGAGATCAACGAAAACAGCCCCAGCAGGAGCGACACATTGCCGAACGGGATGGTATTGGAGTATGCGCCAACGGTATCGGGACGCCCACCCCTCAACTCGACAAACGCCCACACTAGAGAAGCAAACGCCCCCGCCACACAACCCCACTGTACGTTCTGCAATTGAGCGGGCCGAAGCTGCAGCAGCGCAAACAAAGCGAAACCGAACAACCAGAGCCGCCCATAGGCGAACGGAACGCCACGCGGTGCCGCCGGATTCAGCAGCGAACTTATCAGCATTGCTGTCGGCATTGCCGCCATGGCCAGGATCAGCCAGCGATGCTCGCGCCACAACGCTCGCACTCGTGCCGTCAACTCCGCATGTCCCACCAGCATCGACCAAAGCGCTGACACCAACAGCATCAAAAACGCCACGAACGCGGCACTGTGCACTGACAACATGAAGGCTGGCAGGACGGTCATTCCCAACACAGCCAGAATCACCGGCACGCAGGAAACGACAGCCCGGCCGCGCTGTACCAACGCGTTCACCGCAGCACCTCCGCACCCGGTGCCAGGGCCAGCAAGGCGTCAATGTGAGCGCGGATGCCCGGGTCATAGCGCAAATGCTCGCGCGGGTTCGCCAGCCTTGCCTGCCCAGCCTGCGCACGCGCTACCGCCGCCTCAATGGTGCGAGCAAGTGTGGCCGGATCATTCACGTTGAAGGTCGGCGCACCGTCGTCAGAGATCACCTCGGTACAGGCGATGTTGCTCGCCAGCACGGCGGGCGTACCACACAGCACGGACTCCACCCCGATCAACCCGAACGGCTCGTAGTGAGAGGCGAGGATCGTGTAGTCCGCCGCACGGTAGACGTTCTCGATGTCCTTGCGATAACCGAGGTAGCGGATGTTGGGCGAGGTTGACGACACCGGCCGCCCGATCACCGCCAGTTGTACCGGCAGCGTCGTCTTCGAGAAGAACGCCTCCAGCAGCGGATAGCCCTTGCGTTTGTGGCTCGACGACGGAAACACGAAGGTGATGCGGTCGCGGGCAAAGCCCAGTTCGTCACGCAGGCGCTGGCGTTCGGCCTCATCCACCAGCGAAAACTTGGCCTCGCTCACCGGCGGGTACACAGTCTTCACCTTGGCTTCGGGGATGTCGTAGTAGTCGAGCACTTCCTGCGCCATTAGTTTCGAGTGCGCGACGATCACATGCGAGCGCACGTAGTCGCGGCGCTCCAGCGCGATCTGCTGGCGATCCCAGAAGCCTGGGGCCTTGGGAAAGCTCTTGAGATAACCGATGTGCGTACCACCGCAGATGGCGATGTCCGACGCCCCGGTTCGATTGCAACCGATCATCAGATCGATGTGCTCGCGCCTGGCCAGATGACGCACCAGCCAGCCGAAAACGTGGTCATTGAGTTTGCCCGTCAGCTTGCGCGTGGGCAGTGCGATGGCCTTGACCTGGGCGTATTCGGGCAGCGCCTTGTCAACCGTTTTGGCAAAGAACACGGGACGGATGGCGCGCTCATGCAAGCCGCGGACCAAATCCATCGCATAGCGCTCGCTACCGCCGCTGTAACCCAGCGCGTTGCACGAAATTCCGACGTTCATGGATGCTGAGGATGTAATCGTGTGAAGTCTGCTGTGGTGCCGGGCCAGCGCCCGACGAAGGCGCCCCCCGGCACCCTCTTCGAATCAGTCGTACATCGTGAGCACGTTCTCGGCGTCCAGCGCCTGACGTAGCGCCGCGATCGCCTCCTCGCTAGGCACGATGCGCCAGGCATCACCCAGCACGGCCTCGCAGCGAGCCTGCTCGCAGATGTAGCTGATGCGTACCGACACGCCATTGCCATCCGTTGCCACGTGGGGTGTCAACAGGTCGCGCAACTTGGCGGATGTCGAATTGCCGTTCATCGACAACCGGATGGCGCGGGCAAACTTGGCACGCGCCTGCGTCAGGTCCATCACCGATTCGGCCGTCACGCGCACCCCGCCGGTGAACATGTCGTGGCGGGCACTGCCCTGCACGATCAGCACTTCGTCTTCCTTGAACAGCGCGCGGTTGGCTTCAAAGACTTCGTTGAAGACCGTCACTTCGGTCGCCTCGCTGGCAGAGCCGTCGTCGAGCATGACGATGAGCATCTTGCCGCGCTGGGTCATCTGCGTGCGCTGGCCAACGATGACGCCGGCGACGGTCTTGTTGCGCGCATCGCGGTTGCCCCCCCAGCCACCACCCGCACCGCCACCTCCGCCGTTGCCCTTGCTCGTCACTTCCTGGGCGAGGTCGGCCAGGGTGGTGCGGGCAAAGCGGCGCACCTCCTCGCGGCATTCATCGAACAGGTGGCCGGACAGATAAAAGCCCAGCGCCTGCTTTTCTTCCTGCAGCTTGCGCTTGGTGGTCCAGGCCGGTTCGTCGACGAGTTCCGGGCGATGCGCTTCGGCATCGTCGCCGCTCATCAGGTCGAACAGCGACACTTGGTTGGCAGCAGCGGCCTTTTGCTCGGCGGCTTCCATGGCCAAGCCGATCGAGGCGAGCAACTGCGCGCGGTTGTCGTTGAGGCTATCGAAGGCGCCGGCACGTACCAGCGCTTCAATCGTGCGGCGGTTAACTTGGCGGCGGTCCACGCGCTCGCAGAAGTCGAACAAGTCCTTGAACGGACCGTCTTCACGCGCGCGCAGGATGTCTTCAATCGCAGATTGCCCGCTGCCCTTGATGCCGCCCAGGCCGTAGCGGATGGTCTTGGCATCGGTCGGCGCAAAGCGGTACTGGCTCGCGTTGATGTCGGGCGGCAGCACCTTCAGGCCGTTCTTGCCGACCGCATCGTCATAGAGGATCTTCACCTTGTCGGTGTCGTCCATGGCGAGCGACATGTTGGCTGCCATGAATTCGGCCGGGTGATGCGCCTTGAGCCACGCGGTGTAGTACGCCAGCAGCGCATAGGCTGCCGCGTGCGACTTGTTGAAGCCGTAGCCCGCGAACTTCTCCATCAAGTCGAAGATCTCGTCGGCCTTCTCGGTGGTCAGGCCGTCCTTGGCGGCACCCGCACGGAACAGCGCGCGGTGCTCGGCCATTTCTTCGGCCTTCTTCTTACCCATCGCACGGCGCAGCAAGTCAGCGCCGCCGAGCGAGTAGCCGCCCACGATCTGCGCCATCTGCATCACCTGCTCCTGGTAGACCATGATGCCGTAGGTCTCCTTGAGCACCGGCTCGACGCGCGGGTCGGGGTACTCCACCTTCTCGCGGCCGTGCTTACGCGCGCAGAAGCTGGGGATCAGGTCCATCGGGCCCGGGCGATACAGTGCCACCAGGGCGATGATGTCCTCGAAGCGGTCAGGCTTGGCGTCCTTCAGCATGCCCTGCATGCCGCGGCTTTCCAGCTGGAACACGGCGACCGTGTTGGCCGATTTGAGGATGTCGAACGCCGCCTTGTCGGTCAGCGGAATCTGGCTGCAATTCCAGTCCGCCTTGGATGGGTCGAGCATGCGGATGTAGCGCTCGGCCCAGTCGAGGATGGTCAGCGTGGTCAGGCCCAAGAAGTCGAACTTGACCAGGCCGACGGCTTCCACGTCGTCCTTGTCGTACTGGCTAACGACGCCGGCATCTTCGCCACCTTGCGTGTAGAGCGGGCAGAAGTCCGTCAGCTTGCCCGGGGCGATCAGCACACCACCCGCGTGCATGCCGACGTTACGCGTCATGCCTTCCACACGCTGCGCGAGTTCCAGCAGCTGTTTGACTTCTTCTTCGTTGGCTTCGCGCTCGGCCAGCAGCGGTTCTTCCTTCTTGGCCTCTTCCAGCGTGACGAGCTTGCCCGGCTTGAACGGAATCAGCTTGGCCACGCCATCGACGAAGTTGTAGCCAAGGTCGAGCACGCGGCCCACGTCGCGCACCGCGGCCTTGGCGGCCATGGTGCCGAAGGTGGCGATCTGCGAGACGGCGTCCTTGCCGTACTTTTCCTTCACGTACTGGATGACGCGGTCGCGCCCGTGCTGGCAGAAGTCGATGTCGAAGTCGGGCATCGACACACGTTCCGGATTCAGGAAACGCTCGAACAGCAGGTTGTACTTGAGCGGGTCCAGATCGGTAATGCCCAGCGCGTACGCCACCAGCGAGCCGGCACCCGAGCCCCGGCCCGGCCCCACCGGCACGCCGTTGTTCTTGGCCCAGTTGATGAAATCCGCCACGATCAGGAAGTAGCCCGGGAAGCCCATCTTGATGATGGTGCCGGTCTCGAATTCCAGGCGGGCGTAGTACTCGGGTCGCTTCGATTCGCGTACCGCCTCGTCGGGGAACAGCACTTCCATGCGCTTTTCCAGGCCTTCCTTGGCGAGCTGGACAAGGTAGTCATCCAGCGACATGCCGTCAGGCGTCGGGAACAGCGGCAGCTTGGGCTTGCCCAGTTCCAGCGTGAGGTTGCAGCGCTGCGCGATCTGCACCGCATTGGCCAACGCAGACGGGATGTCGGCAAACAGCGCGCACATCTCGTCCTGCGTCTTGAAGTACTGGTCGGTCGTGAAACGCTTGGTGCGGCGCGGATTGGCGAGCAACTCGCCCTCCGAAATGCACGTGCGCGCCTCGTGTGCGGTGAAGTCGTCCGGCGTCATGAACTGCACCGGATGCGTGGCGACCACCGGCAGGTGCATCGCCGACGCCAGTTTCACCGCCTGCTGGATGTAGGCCTCGGTGCCGGCATGACCGGCACGCTGCAGCTCGATGTAGAACGCGCCCGGAAACACGCGCGACCAGTTCGTCGCCAGCTTGCGCGCCAGCGCATCATTGCCGTTTGCCAACGCCATGCCGATATCGCCAGCCATGCCGCCGGACAACGCCAGCAAGCCGGTCGCCAGCGGCGCATCCTCCACGCCGGGCTCGTCAAACCATTCGGGGGCAATTTCTGCGCGACCGCGATGTTGATTGCTCAGCCAAGCACGTGCCAGCAACTGGCACAGGTTCAGATAGCCCTGCTTGTTGCGCACCAGCAGCAGCAGGCGGCTGGGCTTGTCGCGCTCGTCGTGATTGGTGATCCACACGTCGGCACCGACGATGGGCTTGACGCCCTTGCCGCGCGCTTCCTTGTAAAAGCGCACCAGGCCGAAGGCGTTGGCGAGGTCGGTTAGCGCCAGGGCGCCCATGCCATCTTTGGCGGCGGCCTTGACGGCGTCGTCAAGGCGGACGTTGCCATCGACGACGGAATATTCGGAGTGGAGACGGAGGTGGACGAAGCGCGGCGAATTCATCCGCGTATTGTAACGGCTGACACCTTCCGTCAAGCATTCGGCGCCTGCCGAATTGACCTGCAGCAACCCGCACCGCTGCGTGGGCCGTTATAATTTCGGCTTACGAATCAACGGGTTACCCAGGCGCCCCAAAACCGGCGCGGCAGCACATGCAGATCGTCAATATTTCCGCTTACAAATTCGTCACCCTCGATGACCGCGAGACCCTGCGCCCCGCCCTGCTGGCCGAGTGCCAGGCGCGCGAGCTCAAGGGCACCGTGCTGCTGGCGCCCGAGGGCATCAACATCTTCCTGGCCGGCTCACGTGAGGCGATCGACGGCATCGTCGGCTGGCTGCGCGCCGACCCACGCTTTGCCGATCTGGCACCGAAGGAAAGCCTGTCCGACCATCAGCCGTTCCGCCGCCTGCTGGTGCGCCTGAAGAAAGAAATCATCACCATGCGCCATCCGCTGATCCGCCCGGAAGACGGTCGTGCTCCGTTTGTCACGCCGCCGAACCTGAAGCGCTGGCTGGACCAGGGCCACGACGACGAAGGCCGCCCCGTGGTGATGCTCGACACGCGCAATGACTACGAAGTGGCGGTCGGCACCTTCAAGAACGTCGTCGAATACAACCTCAAGAAGTTCACCGAATTCCCGCCCGCCATTGCCGCGCACAAGGATGACTTTGCCGGCAAGACCGTCGTGTCGTTCTGCACCGGCGGCATCCGCTGCGAAAAGGCCGCGATCCACATGCAGGAGATCGGCGTCGAGCGCGTGTACCAGCTCGAGGGCGGCATCCTCAAATACTTTGAAGAAGTCGGCGGTGACCACTACGACGGCGATTGCTTCGTCTTCGACCATCGCACTGCGCTCAACCCCGAACTGCTGCCGGCCGGCCCCAAGCAATGCTTCGCATGCCGCGCGGTCGTCACGCCGGAAGAGCAGCAATCGCCCAACTACATCCCCGGCCAGCGGTGCCCGCACTGCGCGAGCAACCAAACCCGCGCCGCCGCATGAAGCGTCTTGCCGCCGCCCTCCTCGTCAGCCTACTTTGCCTTGCAGCACTGGGCGGCTGCTCGACGAGTTGCGCTGGCGGCTCGAACCGGGGCGTGTTCTGCGGGGCAGGCACGCGGTTCTGACCGGTCACTAGCCAACAAAAAACGCCGGACATGCCGGCGTTTTTCTTTGGGCGCTCAACCTTCTTACTGACGGCCGCGCACGAACTGGTTGGTGATGGCGACAACACGTTCGCCGAACAGCTTGGCCGTTTCCAGATCGCCGGGCAGCGGGCCTTCTTCGGGGCTCGCATCCGACGGCGATTGCGACAACGCACCGCCAAACCCGCCCAGGTAGTTGATGTCGTTACGCGTGGCGGCCTTGCTGCTGGCCGGCATCATGCCCGTGCCCACCCAGATCATTCCGTGCTGCTGCGACAGCGTCCACAAATACTGGATCGACGAGAACTTGTCGCCGTTCGTCGAGGCCGAGTTCGTGAAGCCCGCGGCAATCTTGTCCTTCCACGCGCCCGTGAACCACGCCTTGGACGAGGCATCGGCAAATTTCTTGAAGTCGCCCGAGACGCCGCCCATGTAGGTCGGCGCGCCAAAGACGATGGCGTCAACACCGGCGAGCAGCGCCCAGGTGTCGTCATTGACGTCGGCCACCGAGATCAGGTGGGCTTCGGCGCCGGCGTTCTGCACGCCCGCAAACACGGCCTCGGCCTGCTTCTTGGTGTGACCATAACCACTGTGATAAACGACTGCAACGCGTGCCATGGGAATCCTCTTGGGGTTGGGGTACGGCGGGAGAACAACGGAAAAGAAAAACGGCGCACACAGCGTGCGCCGCCAACATTACGGCAAATCGAACACCAGCACTTCGCTGTCTTCGCCGCCAGTGAGCGTCACCGCACTTTCCTGGCTCAGCTTGGCTGCGTCTCCGCCGACGAGCGTGCGGCCGTTGACGCTGATCTTGCCGCGCACCACATGCACATAGGCACGGCGGCCCTCGGTGATGGGCAGCGTAGCGGTTTCAGCACCATCGAACTTGCCGGCATACAGCGACATGTCCTGATGCACCGTCACCGAGTCATTGCGTCCGTCGTTGCTGGCAATGAGTACCAGCTTGCCACGCTTGGCTGCATCATCAAAGCGGCGCTCTTCGTAGCCAGGCGTGAGGTTCAACTCCGCAGGCAGCGCCCAGATCTGCAGAAAATGCGTGGTCTGGTCCTGCGCGTGGTTGAACTCGGAGTGACGCACGCCTGTCCCAGCCGTCATGCGCTGCACGTCGCCGGGGCGCAGTACGCTGCCGTTGCCCATGCTGTCCTTGTGCGCCAGTTCGCCATCGAGCACGTAGCTGATGATTTCCATGTCGCGGTGGCCGTGCGTGCCGAAGCCCATGCCGGCGGCAACGCGGTCTTCGTTGATGACGCGTAGCGGCCCGAACTGGACGTGCTCCGGGTCCATGTAATCGGCAAACGAGAAGCTGTGATACGACTTGAGCCAGCCGTGGTCTGCATAACCGCGGTCTTGAGAGTGGCGGATTTCAATCATTTTGATGAATCTCCTATCCAAATTACTGCGTTGATGTGTGAATGGTACGCAGATTGGCTATAGTTGCGCCGTACGGCTTTGATTCATTCCATCAAAAATTCTGAATATGGCGCTCTCGCTGGAATCCCTGGAAGTCTTGGACGCGATCGAACGCAAGGGCAGCTTTGCCGCCGCCGCGCATGAACTGGGCAAGGTGCCCTCCGCCCTCACGTATGTGGTACGCAAGCTGGAGGATGACCTGGATGTGTTGCTGTTTGACCGCCGCCGCCACCGTGCAGAACTCACGCCCGCCGGCCGCGCGCTGCTCGACGAAGGCCGCCACCTGCTGCAGGCCGCCGACGATCTGGCCCGACGCGTCAAGCGCCTGGCCACCGGCTGGGAAGCCACGCTGACGATCGTGCTGGACAACCTTGTGTACTTTCGCGCACTGCTGCCGGTGATTCAGGATTTCTACGCTGAGAACACCGCCACCCGCTTGCGCTTCAGCCGTGAAGTCCTCGGCGGCACGTGGGACGCCCTGCTCTCCGGGCGCGCCGATCTGCTGCTTGGCCCCGCGCACACCGCGCCGGTACAGGGTGTACAGACGCGCACGCTTGGCGCCATTCCATTCGTCTTTGCAGTGGCAACGCACCACCCACTTGCGCAGGCACAGGAGCCTGTCCCCGCGGCGGCCATCGCGCGCCAACGCATCGTTGCCGTGGGCGATACGTCACGCAATCTGCCGGCACGCACCATCGGTGTCATGGCCGGCCAGGACACGCTGGTCGTGCCAACCATGGATGACAAGATCCAGGCGCAGATCCGCGGCCTGGGTTGCGGTTGGCTGCCGGTACCGCTGGCGCAGCCGTATCTGGATTCCGGTGTGCTGATCGCCAAGGAAACCACCGAAGACCGCCGCCTCGGCACATTCCAGGTGGCATGGCGCAACAACATGCGCGGCAAGGCATTGCAATGGTGGGTCGACAAGCTGGAAGACCCGCGTTTGGCGCAAGCACTGCTGATGCAGTAGCGGTAGTTGCAGGGGCACGCAGGCAAAATCGCGCAAAATAGTGAAATCCGTGCCTGGAGTTTTGCGTTGTCCCAAGCCAATCTCGATTTTCTCGATCCTTCTGCCATATCGGTGCGCGGCACGTACCGTGGCCGCTTTGCGCCCTCGCCTACCGGGCCGCTGCACATCGGTTCACTGGTCACTGCGCTGGCAAGCTGGCTTGATGCCCGCGTGCACGGTGGCGCGTGGCTGGTGCGCATTGAAGACATCGACTTCCAGCGCAATGTGCCTGGCGCCGATCGCGACATCCTTGCCGCACTCGAAGCGCTTGGCCTGGTGCCCGACGAAGCACCGCAATGGCAGAGCGCGCATCTGCATCGTTTCGAAACCGCGCTGGCACAACTGCAGGCCGTCGACCGGCTCTACCCATGCGGCTGCACGCGTCGCGAGATTGCGGATTCCGTTACCACCATCGACGCGAATGGCCGCCTGCGCCACCAGACACTCATCTATCCCGGCACCTGTCGCAACGGCTTGAACGGGCGCCCGCCGCGTGCATGGCGTGTGCGCGTGCCGGAGGCCGACACCGCCACAATCTGCTTTGAGGACCGCTGGCAAGGCACGCAGTGTCAGAACCTGGCCGAAGCTGTGGGCGATTTCGTGCTCAAACGCGCCGATGGCATGTGGGCGTATCAGATTGCCGTGGTGGCTGACGATGCCGCACAGGGCATCACCGACGTGGTGCGCGGGGCCGACCTGCTCGACTCGACGCCGCGTCAGATCTATCTGCAGCAACTGCTTGGGCTACCACCCGTGCGCTACATGCACGTGCCGGTGGTGGTCAACACAGACGGTGAAAAGCTGAGCAAGCAGACCGGCGCACGCGCCATCAACCGCAGCCAGCCGCTGGCCGCGCTGACCGAAGCGGCGCGGCATCTGGGGCTGGAGATTCGGGCAGGAGATCTGGAAGGGTTTTACCGGGACGCCGTCCCGGCCTGGGCCAATCGCCTTGCACGATTGGCAACTACGTGATCCCGGCGGCTTGATCGCCGCCGTTTTCAACAGACTGACTTAGCGCTTGCGCGGCACGCCACCGAGGAGCGCTGCGATCGGGCGCTTGGCGCTGCGCGGATGGCCAGCCGGTTGTGCCGGCTTGGCTGCGTCTGCCGATTCAGCAGGCACCGCCGATTCGTACGGACGATTGAAAAACGGATCGTCCGACGGGCGGAACGCCGGACGCACGATGGTGTGATCCAGCACACGGGCGCCATTGCGCTCTTCGCGCTCGCGGGCACGGCGGACTTCACCACGGGCACGCTTTTCATCGCGCTCGCGGCGTTCGCGGTCACGGGCCTGTTCGCCGGTCGGGTCGAAGTCAGTCAGTTGCTCGCGCGGCAGGTTGCGCTTGATCAGCTTTTCGATGTCGGCCAGGAAACGCTCGTCGCCCGGCGCGAACAGCGACAGCGCATCGCCCGAGGCACCAGCGCGGCCCGTACGGCCGATGCGGTGCACGTAGTCTTCTGCGTTGAACGGCAGATCAAAGTTGATCACGCATGGCATCTGCGAGATGTCGAGCCCGCGCGCGGCCACGTCGGTCGCGACCAGCACGTCAACGGTGCCCTGCTTGAAGGCTTCGAGCGTCTGCATCCGCTCGGTCTGCGTCTTGTCGCCATGGATGGCGTTGGCGTTGATGCCTTCGCGCTCCAGCGCGCGCGCCAGACGCGAGCAACCGATCTTGCTATTGGAGAACACGATGCACTGGCGCGGCAGGCCCTGCTCCGCACGCTGCTTCAACAGGTGCACGAGCGCGGCCTGCTTGTGGTTGTCCGGTACGGTGTAGATGACCTGGCGGACGTTCTCGGCCGTGGCGTTGCTGCGTGCCACTTCAATGGTTTGCGGATGGCGCAGGTAGCTGGCAGCCAGCTTCTTGATCTCGGGCGAGAACGTGGCCGAGAACAGCAGCGTCTGGCGATGCGCCGGCAGCAGGTTGATGATGCGCTGCAGGTCGGGCAGGAAGCCCATGTCGAGCATGCGGTCCGCTTCGTCCAGCACCAGCATGCGCACCTGCGACAGGTTCACGCTGCGCTGCTGCACGTGGTCGAGCAGGCGGCCCGGCGTGGCGACAAGAATTTCCACGCCGCGGCGCAGTTGCTCGGTCTGCGGGTTCATGTCGACACCACCGAACACGACTGCGCTACGCAGCGCCGTGTACTTCGCGTACTTGGCGACGTTGTCGTACACCTGGTCAGCCAGCTCGCGCGTGGGCGTGAGAATCAGTGCCCGCACAGGGTGACGTGCCGGCGACGCACTCGTATTGGCGTCGGGCAACAGGTTGTGGATGATCGGCAGCGAGAAGCCGGCGGTCTTGCCGGTGCCCGTTTGCGCGGCGCCCATGACGTCGCGGCCGGCAGTGACCACCGGAATGGCGGCGGCCTGGATGGGAGTGGGCTTGGTGTAGCCGCTTTCGGTCAGCGCGCGGAGGACGTCCGGATGCAGGCCGAAGCTGTCGAATGTCACCGATTCGGTGGCCGGTGCTTCAGACGCTTCAGACATCGTTGCAGTATTCATAGGGGAGATGCGGCATGCCGAGGGGCATGGCAGGCGCGACAGACCCAAGCGGAAAACCCGCAAGCGGCTCGCGCAAAGCGTTAAAAATCAAAAGTTTATCACGTGAGGGTCGGCACAGGCCGGATGAACAGCATGCCGGCGCCCGCGCGGGCACCACATCTGCCTTGACACGGATCAATAGGCCCAGGCCTACGCTGCGCGACCATCGGGCATCCCAACCTGCGCCCCTCTCCCTCCATGGTGACCACGCTTTATGAAACGCCCGGGCATGTCTGCCTGATGTTTTCCGACCTGGTGGATGATCACGATGACCTGCCAGTGCAGACCAACCAGTTCCTCATCGTCGATCACGGCCACGGCGCACTGATCGACCCGGGTGGCCAGATGACGTACAACGCGCTCTATCTGGCGATGAACAGCTACTTTCCGCCCAAGCAGCTCGATTACGTGCTCGCTTCGCACGCAGACCCGGATATCGTCGCCTCCGCCGGACGCTGGCTCACGAGCTCCAGTTGCGACATCTTGATCTCGCGCGTGTGGGAGCGCTTTCTGCCGCACTTCTGCAACGTAGGCAAGACCGAAGGCCGCATCGTGCCGATTCCGGACACGGGCATGGCGATTCCGCTGGGGCAATCGCATCTGCTGGCAGTGCCGGCGCATTTCCTGCACTCGGAGGGCAACTTCCAGTTCTACGATCCGGAATCGCGGATTCTCTTTTCGGGCGACCTGGGCGCATCGATGGTGCACGCCAACGTGGCGGCCAAGCCGGTGGAGGACTTTGACGCGCACCTGCCACTGATGGCGCCCTTCCACCGCCGCTACATGAGCGGCAACCGAGTCTGCCGGCTGTGGGCGCAGATGGTGCGCGGGCTGGACATCGAATGGATCGTGCCGCAGCACGGTCAAGCCTTCCGCGGGAAGGCCATGGTCAACCGATTCATCGATTGGGTGGAAACGCTCGATTGCGGCATCGACCTGATGACGCCAGAGATCTTCCGCCTGCCCGCCATGCCGAAAACACCGGCGGGCGCAACGCTCAAGACGCGGGCGTAGTTGCCGGGCTGGGGGCAGCCGGCAGGATGATCTTCATCATGGCGCTCGACAGCTCGTGCGCCAGCACATGGGCGTCGATACGCGATGGGTCGTGCCATGTGTACATGAAACCCATCACGCCGCCCATCGAGTGCGCCGCGACGCGCGCATCGCCAAAGTCGAACACGCCGGCACGCTTGCCTTCATCCAGCAGCGCATACAGATCGCGGTAGTAGCCACGCGACATGCCGTGCAGCCACTCCACGGTTTCGGGGCGCAGATATTGGCGGTCGCGGTACGTGAGTGCGGCAGCGTAGTGGCAGTCGATGCAGCGGCGCGCCATCTCAAGCAAGCAGGCTTGCAGGCGCTCCCGCACCGGCAGCGCCGGGTCGGCCGTCTCGCGGATGGCCGACAGGCAGATCTGCGCGGCCTCGCGGCAGAGGATGTCGAAGATCTCGTACTTGTCGGTGAAGTAGTAGTACACCGCAGGCTTGGTCACACCCAATGCGGAGCACAGGTCACTCATCGTCATGCCGGCATAGCCCTTGGTGAAGAAGAGCTGGGCGGCAGTGTCGAGAATCTGCCGGCGGCGCGCCTCCTGGCGCTCGGCGATATGCGGGCGCGTGACAGGCGCAGGGGGCGCAGTGGGCGCAGTGGCCGGAGGTGCCTCAGGAGCCTCGGTTTCAGCAGACGGTTGCACGTCGGAAACAGCAGATTTGCGGACGATGGACATGGTGCGCATTCTCGCATGCCGCCTTTGGATGCGCCGTCGCGTCTGCGCATCTGGGCGGTGTCACGCCGCTGAAATGCTTGACGCATCAAACGGCGCTTCCTATATTTCTACCCGTTGGTATAAAAAATTACTGATAAGTATAGATAGTGCGGCGTCACTTTGCGCACGCACTGCACAACCCAACGGAGACAAGCTTTGGCGATGGACGAGCCCGAGTATCTCGGCCGCGTTCGCGCGCTCTGGGCGCGCGCATGGCCGGTCGATACCCCCCGCGAGCCCCACTATCCCGTAGGGCGCGCGCCCCTCACCGACTACCTGCGCCATTGGGCGCGCACCACGCCAGACAAGCCAGCCATCCACTTCTACGGGCACGACACCACGTTCGCCCAGTTAGATGATCTGTCCGACCGCTTTGCTGCCCTGCTCGCCCAACACGGCATTGGCGCGGGTGACCGGGTGGCAGTGTTCCTGTCGAACTGTCCGCAGTTCAACGCGGTGTTCTTTGGCATCCTGAAGCTGGGTGCGGTGTATGTGCCGATCAGTCCGCTGTCGCAGCGTGCCGAGTTGATGCATGCGCTTACCGATGCGACGCCGCGCGCCATCGTTGTGCTGGATCGGCTGATGCCGCTGGTGCGTGAGGTGCGCGCCGAAACATCGCTCGAGCACATCTTCGTCACGCGCTATGCGGACGTCCTCCCTGCGCAACCGACGCTGCCGCTTCCGGCGATGCTCACCGAGCCGCCGCTCGACTGCGCAGATGCCATCGACCTGATGCCTGCCCTGGCGAAGACGACGCCGATCTCGCTGCCGCCTGCCTCGCTCGATGCTGTTGCCGCACTCAACTACACCGGCGGCACAACCGGCCTGCCCAAGGGCTGCATCCACACGCAAGGCGATATGGTGGACATGGCCGCCGCGTTCTCGGCCGTATCGTTGCGCGCCAATGCCGACACGGTCATGCTCAGTTTCTACCCGCAGTTCTGGATTGCCGGCGAGAACACCGGGTTGATCTTCCCTGCGTTCCTCGGCGTGCCGCTGGTGCTGCTTGCGCGCTGGGATGCGGAGGCCTTCATGGCCGGCGTGCAGCGCTATCGCGTGACGAACGGTTCAATGCTGGTCGACAGCGCGGCCGAGGTGATGGCGCACCCGCGTGTGCACGAATACAACCTGCGCTCGCTGCGGCATACCGGCGTGTCGTCGTTCGTGAAGAAGCTGAACCCCGAATACCGCCGCGCGTGGCGCGAACTGACCGGCTCGATGATGGCCGAGAGCGCCTGGGGCATGACCGAAACGCAGACCTGCAACAGCTTCACGGTCGGCATGCAGGATGATGATTTCGACCTGCGCTCGCAGCCGATCTTCGTGGGCCTGCCGGTGCCGGGCACCGACTTCAAGATCTGCGATTTCGACACGCAAGCGCTGTTGCCGATCGGCGCCGAAGGCGAACTGTGCGTGCGCACACCCACGCTGCTCAAGGGTTACTGGAACAAACCAGAAGCCACCGCGCAGACCTTACGCAATGGCTGGTTCCACACCGGCGACATCGGCTGCATCGACGAGCACGGCTACGTCCACTACCTCGGCCGCCGCAAGGAGATGCTCAAGGTCAACGGCATGAGCGTGTTCCCGGCGGAGATCGAAGCGATGCTCGGCAAGCACCCCGCCATCCTCGGTTCCGCCGTGGTGGGCCGTGCCGATGAACAACGCGGTCAACGCCCCGTCGCCTTCGTGATGCTGCGCCCCGAGGCCATCGGCACGCTGGACGATGTCACGCTCACCAACTGGTGCCGCGAGAACATGGCCGTCTACAAGGTGCCCATCGTGCGCATCGTCGATGCGCTACCGCTCACGGCCACCGGCAAGGTGCGCAAGCAGGATCTCGCACCGCTCGCAGAACAGCTCTAACCCAAGCCTGCTCCATGACGTTTCGCAAACTGCTGATCGCCAATCGCGGCGAGATCGCCATTCGCATTGCCCGCGCCGCTGCTACGGTGGGCTTGCCCTCGGTAGCAATCTATTCCGAAGACGACCGCGATGCCTTGCATGTACTCCGCGCAGATGAAGCTGTGCCCCTGCCCGGCAATGGCCCACGCGCGTATCTCGATGGGGAAGCCATCCTCGCCGCCGCACGCGCCGTGGGCGCCGACGCCATCCACCCCGGTTACGGATTCCTGAGCGAGAACGCCGCCTTTGCGCGTCGGTGTGCAGAGGCGGGCGTGCAGTTCATCGGGCCAGCGCCGCACGTGCTTGATCTCTTCGGCGACAAGGCACGCGCACGTGCGCTCGCCCACGAAGCTGGTATCCCCATCGTCAACGGCACGCGAGGCGCGACTTCGCTCGAAGATGCGCAAGCATTCTTCGCTGCGCTGCCGCCCTCTCACGGCATGATGATCAAGGCCGTGGCCGGCGGCGGTGGGCGCGGCATGCGCGCCGTGCACGATGCGCTGGCGATTCCCGAGGCCTACGCACGCTGCGTATCGGAAGCCACCGCCGCGTTCGGCAGCGGCGATGTCTACGTCGAAGCGCTGGTGCCCGCACCGCGCCACATCGAGATCCAGATCATTGCCGATGCGCAAGGCAACGTCGCGCACCTCGGCGAGCGCGAATGCAGCCTGCAGCGCCGTCACCAGAAGCTGATCGAGATTGCGCCCAGCCCCGCCTTGGACGATGCACTGCGTACGCGGATCGCCGATGCAGCGGTGACACTCGCCAAAGCGGCGGGCTACTGCGGCATCGGCACATTTGAGTTCCTCGTGGAAGGCGCCGGCACACCGCACGCCACGTTCTACTTCATGGAAGCCAACCCGCGCGTGCAGGTCGAACACACCGTCACGGAGATGGTGACGGGCGTCGATCTGGTGGTGACGCAACTGGCGCTGGCGCAAGGTGCGTCACTGGCGGAACTTGGGCTCGACCAGTCGATCGCGCCACGCGGCCATGCCGTGCAGGTGCGCATCAACGCTGAGACGCTCGATGCGTCTGGCCAGCCGCATCCTTCCACCGGCACGCTCACCGCGTTCGAGCCGCCCAACGGCCCCGGCGTGCGCGTCGACACCTGTGGCTACGCCGGCTACCGCCCCAACCCGCGTTTCGATTCGCTGCTCGCCAAGTTGATCGTGCATGCGCCGCGCGGCACCTATGCGCAAACCCTGGCCCAAACCTACCGCGCGTTGTGCGAGTTCCGCATCGAAGGATTGGTGACCAACAAGCGCCTGCTGCAAGACCTTCTGAGCGATGCCCGGGTGCAGACCAACGCCGTGCACACACAGTTTCTCGACCAGCGCCTGGCCGAGCTGGTGAGCGCCAGCGATGGCGCGCACCGTACGCTCCACGCATCGGCAGCCGCAGCCACTGGTGGCGAGGTTGCACCGGGCGAATCACTCATCAACGAGTTGCCTGACGATGCTGAACTGCTGACCGCACCGATGGACGGCGCCCTGATCCAGCTCAACGCCCAACCCGGCGACACCGTGGCGCGCGGGCAAGTGCTGGCCGTGATTGAAGCGATGAAGATGGAGCATGTGGTGCTCGCGCCCACTTCCGGACAAGTGCTGCAGGTGTGCGCACAGCCCGGCGCCACGGTGCGCGAAGGCCAGCCGCTGATGGCCCTGCTCCCGAGCGACGCAGAACACCACGCTGAATCCACCGACACCGAGATCGACCTGGACCACATTCGCCCCGACCTGCAAGCGGTCATCGACCGCCACGCATTCGGCCTTGACGCCAACCGCCCGGATGCCGTCGCACGACGCCGCAAGACCGGCCAGCGCACCGCACGTGAAAACATCGCGCACCTGTGCGACGCCGACTCCTTCATCGAATACGGCGCACTGGCCATCGCCGCACAACGCCAGCGGCGTGCGCTCGATGACTTGATCCGCGCAACACCTGCCGACGGCATCATCACCGGCATCGGCACCGTCAACGGCACGCACTTCCCCGATCAGGAGGCGCGCTGCATGGTGCTCGCCTACGACTACACCGTGCTGGCTGGCACGCAGGGCACCTTCAACCACAAAAAGACCGACCGCGCGCTGGAATTGGCGCAGCAATGGAAGTTGCCCGTCGTGCTGTTTGCCGAAGGCGGCGGCGGCCGGCCGGGCGATACCGAGAAGCGTGGCGTCAGCGGCCTGGACTGCCCGACCTTCATCCATTTCGCGCGCCTGTCGGGGCTCGTGCCGACCGTCGGTATCGTGTCGGGCCGCTGCTTTGCCGGCAATGCTGCACTGCTGGGTTGCGCCGACGTGATCATCGCCACGCGCGACGCGACCATCGGCATGGGCGGCCCCGCCATGATCGAGGGCGGCGGCCTGGGCGTGTACGCGCCCGAAGAAGTGGGCCCGGTCAGCATGCAGGCGCCCAACGGCGTGATCGACGTGCTGGTCGAAGACGAGGCCGAAGCCGTGGACGCCGCGCGCCGCTACCTGAGCTACTTCCAGGGGCCGCTCCCCCACTGGGACGCCAGCGACGCACGCCACCTGCGCCACGTCATTCCCGAAAACCGCATGCGCAGCTACGACATGCGTGCCGTGATCGAAGCCCTGGCTGATACCGGGTCGGTGTTGGAGCTGCGCCAGGCGTTTGGCGTGGGCATCATTACTGCGCTGATCCGCATCGAAGGCCGCGCGTTTGGCTGCATCGCCAACAACCCGCGGCATCTGGGCGGCGCCATCGATTCGGCCGCCGCCGACAAGGCGTCGCGCTTCATGCAACTGTGCAACGCGTTTGATCTGCCCATCGTCTCGCTGTGCGACACGCCGGGCTTCATGGTTGGCCCGGAGGCGGAGAAGACGGCCACCGTGCGCCATGTCAGCCGCATGTTCGTGACAGCCGGCAATCTGCGCGTGCCGTTTTTTACCGTCGTACTGCGCAAGGGCTACGGCCTGGGGGCGATGGCGATGGCTGCCGGCGGGTTCCATGCGCCGTTCTTCACGGCGTCGTGGCCGAGCGGCGAATTTGGCGGCATGGGCATCGAAGGCGCTATCCGCCTTGGTTATCGCAAAGAGTTGGAAGCGGTAGAAGACCCGGCCGAGCGCGAGGTGCTGTTCCGCAAGATGGTCGATGCGGCTTACGAGGAAGGCCGCGCGCTCAACATCGCCAGCTATCTGGAGATCGACGCCGTGATCGACCCGGCCGATACGCGCCGCTGGCTGCTGCGTGGCCTGCAATCGGCACCGCCTGCGCAACCGCGCCACACGCGCGATCCGGCCACGCGCCGCTTCATCGACACCTGGTAGACAAGAAGACAGAACGCCCCACACAACAAGGAGGAGACATGTCCGCATTGACCCGCTTTGCCCGTCCGCTGTCCGCGCTGGCCAGCGCGGCCACGTTGCTCTGCGCACCGCTGGCACATGCTGCAGACCCGGCGCCGATCAAGGTGGCATTCATCGACCAGCTGAGCGGGCCGCTGTCGAATGTGGGCGAACAGTTCCTCGCCAACCTGAAACTCGGCATCGATGATGCCAACGCGCAGCCGCAAGGCGTGTTGAATGGCGCGCGCTACGAGTTGACGACCTACGACAACAAGCTGTCGGCGCAGGACAGCCTGTCGGCATTGCAAAGCGCCATCGATGCGGGTGCGAAGATCATCTTCACCGGCGGGTCGGGCTCGTCCGTGGTGGCGGCCATGGTGGACGCCGCCACCAAGCACAACGAGCGCAACCCGGACAAGCGCGTGCTGATCATCAACTACGCCTCGATCGACCCGGACCTGACCGGCGCGCACTGCAGCTTCTGGCATTTCGCCACCGAGGCCAACACGGCCATGAAGATGCGGGCGCTGGCCGACTTCGTGAAGACGCAGCCCGACATCCGCAAGGTCTATTCACTGAACCAGGACTACGCGCACGGTCGGTTGTGGGCGTCACTTGGCAAGCAGATGATCTCTGCTGCGCGGCCCGACGTGCAATTCACGGGGGAGACGCTGCACCCGATCGGCAAGGTGAAGGACTTCGCGCCCTACGTCTCGAAAGCCAAGGCGAGCGGCGCGGATACGCTGCTCACCGGCAACTGGGGGCAGGATCTGAACCTGCTCATCAAAGCCGATGGCGACATGGGCTACGACGTGCGCTATCTCAACCACAGCGGTGCGGGTGCGCCGGGCACCGTGCTGGCGGTGTCGCAGGCCAAGATCGGCAAGGTGACGTGGGTGTCCGAATGGACGCCCGCCAACGGTAGCGCGCCACTCATGCAGATGGATGCGCGCGTGCGCCAGACACCCGCCGGCGAGCACTTCGCCCCGCGCACCGTGCTCTCCGTCGAACTCGTGACGGATGCCATCCGCAAGGCCAACTCCACCGACCCGCTCAAGATTGCACTGGCCCTGGAAGGCATGCAGAAGCAGAGCTTCCTGGGCGACGTCACGATGCGCAAGAGCGACCACCAGTTGCTGCTGCCGCAAGTGGTATCGACGATCGCGCCAGTGGACGGCAAGACCGTCAAGGTCGGCTACGACGGTACTCAGTGGGGCCACAAGACCGAAAGCACGACCGCCGCCAAAGACTTGGACCTGCCGACCACTTGCAAGATGAAGCGGCCGGCAGGCGTATGACGAATCAGTCTGCGCGGTCGGTGCGCAGCGGGCCGTACTCGATCGGCACCCATGCAAACGCCTTGCCGTCGCGGCGCACGTGGCCCAGGCCCGGGAACGGCAGATGCGCACCGGCCACCCAGAGCTTGTCCTGCGCCGCTTCGGCAAACAGCTTGCGACGCGATGCCACAGCCTGCTTCTGGTCGACGTCATATTCAAATGCAACCTCGGGATGCAAGAACTGCACGGCGTGGCTGTGGACGATGTCGCCCCACACCAGCAAGCTCTTGCCCTTCGATGCAAAGAGGTAGCCGCTGTGCCCGGGCGTGTGGCCGTTAGCGAGTACAGAGCGCACGCCCGGGATGACCTCATCGCCCGGCTTGAACTGCTTGAGCTTGCCAACCGCCGCATACGGTGCCACAGAGTCGCGCGCCATCTTGAAGAACGGTTGCATGTCCTTCGGCTTGGCGGCGGCAACCGCCTCACTCAGCCAGAAATCCGCTTCCGGTGCCGCCACGTAGACCTGCGCGTTCGGGTAAGTGGGTTGCCCTTGCGGCGTCAACAAACCACAGGCGTGATCCGGGTGCAGATGGGTCAGCAGCACGGCGTCGATCTGCTCGGACTGATAGCCCGACGCGCGCACGTTGCCGGCCAAGCCACCCATGGTTGGGCCAAAGCATGTGCCCGACCCGGTATCGACCAAGATGCGCTGGCTGCCCGTATCAATCAGATAGCCGTTCACCGCCGTCTGCATGCCCGGCGTGCTCGACACGAACATCCGCGCCAGCAGGCTCTGCACCGATTGCGCACTCATGCCTACCAGCGTCTTGGCCGGCAGATCGATGTAGCCGTCGTAGAGCGCGGTGACAACGTCATCGCCCAGGGCCATGCGGTAGTAGCCGGGCACTTGGGCGCGTTGTTGCGTGGCGGTAGGCGTGGGGGCAGCAGTCTGGGCGTGGGTGAATCCGATGGACGTGGCCAATGTGATGGCCACTGCGGCAGAGGTGAGCAAACGCATGTCTTGGCTCCGGAGGAGAAGCCGCTGCCCCGTTGCAGCGGTGGAAGCCCGGATCATGCCACCTCTAGTACACATGCGTTGTCGCTATTGGCGACGGGGGGATTGCTCCACTTCGAAACGCAAAATGGTCGAGCCACGCCCGAACCACAGGCGCTACTGAACGATCAACCCCAACGCCGGCGTGGCGCCCACCATCGACAGCATCAACGTGAGCGCCGTCGTTACAACCATTCGCATGTTGTTCATGGTCTAGAGAAATCCGGAAGAATGAAAAAGAAAAGGCCCGACATGCCGGGCCTTTGCGTCATGCCGATCAACTGCGGCTGCGCAACCGCAGGTCAACCGGGTACGGGCTTATTGCACGTGGAACGCCGGCGTCGACACCACCTTGCCGTCCACCGTACAGTCCGGCGTCAACGTGGCATTGCTGAACGTCAACGACGATTCCTTGTCGTTCCAGGCCGTCACAACCTTGCTGGGGCCGCAGCTGCCCAGCAGAAACACGTTGACACCAGCGTTGTTGATCGTCAGCTGCGTGGTGGAGTCAGCCTGCCCCGTCCAGGGCGTGGCACCGCTGATGAACCCGCAGAGCGTACCGCCCGTGAACGACGTCGACGTGATGTTGACAACGCCGGTGGGCGTGATCGTGCCGGTAAAGGTGGCCTGGCACTGCGCGGCGGTCGAGCCCTTGGTAAGGTTGGTCGAGCCGGTGACCGAGAACGGCTCGCCGCTCGGGTTCATCGGCTGACCAT
>RepKanNP_Acetate_BrdU_F21BDRAFT_1000264_pt1 | contig 23845 bp, 24 predicted proteins | sample RepKananBrdUF21B_FD_10624 | JGI IMG/M metagenome (IMG submission 10624)
CGCCGCCCGCCACGATGGCGAGCAGGCGGTCCACATTCGGATGCGCGCCCGGGCGGTTGCGTGCATCAATGGTGTGCTCGGCAAACACGGCCAGACCGTGCTCAGCGGCCTTGGCGTCGAGCTGACCGAAGGCCTGCTGCAGATAGTGATACACCGCCACCGAGCCTTGCTTGCCGGGCTTGTTCTCGATGTCGGCCACCACGGCGCCCTTGCCGTCGACCAGATCGATGCGCTCGATGCCGTCAATGGCGGGCAGTTGGGCGAGGTTGTCCTTGAATACGTTGCTCGGCTGAATCACTGAAGTTGCTCCGTTGGTTGGTCAGGGTTTGGCCCTGGATGGGGCCGTATGTTAACTGCTCTGACACAACCAACGTGAACCTCAGCGCCGCGCGGTCGACTGGTTCAGGGCAACGGCGGCCATGATGAGCGCCTTCAGCGCCTTCTCGTTCACCTTGTCGCCTTCGCGAAAATCAATCGCGCGTCGGGTGTTGCCTTCCAGGCTGGAATTGAAGAGGCCTGCCGGGTCCGGCACAGAAGCGCCCTTGGCAAACGTCATCTTCACGGTCTGCTTGTAGGTCTCGCCGGTGCAGAGGATGCCGTCGTGCGACCAGACCGGCACGCTCCACTTCCATTCTTCTACCACCTCGGGGTCGGCCGCCAGGATCAGCGCGCGCAGCTTGGCGAGCATCTCGCCGCGCCAGTCATCCAGCGCTGCGATTTTCGCGTCGATCAATGCCGATGCAGGTGCCGCGTTCTCCGGTGCGCTCTTCTTCATGGGGTCTGCCTCCTGGTGGGATCAGCAGACCATTCTGGCAGGAATGCAGAGCGGTCGCCAATCGAGAGGGCTCTGGTGTACACAGTGCAAGCCCAACGTTCACACGCTGGGCTTGGTGTTGAGGCTTAGAGCCGCTAACAAAGCCGCCCTGGCGTCGTTGCGCCTCCCGCAGTGACGAACATTCGGTACTACTTGTACTGTCTGCGTCGGCGCGCCTAGCCAGGACGGTTTTGTTAGCGGCTCTTAGGGGGCTTGCTACTGGTGCGTGAGCGTCAGCGCGTAGAACTTGACCACCGTGCCTGGCGTCGTCAGCGGTGTGCCCGATACCGCAGTCTGGTCATAGTTGCCGGCCTTGAAGTAGAAGCTCTCGCCCACGAAGCTGGAATCCATCGTGAAAGTTTTGGCTGTACCGTTGGCCGTGACGGTGATCGTGCTGCCGGTCAGGCTCAGCTCGTAGTCGAAGGTGCTGGCCACTGGCACGCTGGTGATCGGATAGATGTTCGCACTGCCGCCCTGGTTGGTGTTCTCAAGCAGAAGCTGCACGCCCCCGGTGGAGGTCACTTGCAGCTCGCACAGAGGCTTGCTGGGGCCGGTGCCCTGGAAGATCTGGCCAATGGTCGTGTGGTCGGGCACTTGCGTAACCGCCACCGTGGCGTTCAGCTTGTTGGTGCCGGTGGTGGCCCAGATGGTGTTCTCGCGCAGTTCCACGCGCGGATGCAATGAGCCCGAAGTCGTCCAGCCCTGCGTCGGGTCCATCATGACCATCGCGCCGTCGGTGCTGTCCGTATAGAAGTAGGTGGGGTTGGTGTAGCCGGCTGCGAGCTTGGTGCCGCTTACCGTATCAACCTTGCCCGAAGAGCCGGTGGGCAACTGTAGCGTAAATGGCGCCAGGTTGAAGTTCGACCCCGGCGGGTTGCTGGTGCTGAGCGCGGGCAGTGGCGCGCTGGCGATCTTTTGCACGCTTTGCCCTTGTACCGACAGCGGGCTGCCGTCGCCACCGCCGCCACATGCCGAGAGCGCGCCGCCTGCCAGGGCTGCTGTCAGGCAAATCATGATCCGATGCTTCATCTCGTCTCCTCTTGCTCTTGTTTGCTGCTGGTTGAAAAACCGTCAGATGCTGGCGAGCTGCCGTTGCCAGCGAGGCTACGAGAGGAAACGTTTTCCTGCAACAGGTAATTTTTTTCGTAGATTGAGCAGGCTGGAAGGTATCAGATCACCCTGTCCTAGGTCGCTTATCACAGAAAATCAACGAGGAAATTGGCTTTTTCTGTGGGCGTTGTCCTCGCTCTGTACGCAGGGTAGGCGAAGCGCACTTTGAGGGTAACGTTTTCTTTAACGGGGATGACAACGTTTGCGGAAAGACGACAGCTCGCTTGGCGTCACTTTGATTTATCTAAATCTTAGAAGCGCCTTTCTATTTGATTTGCGGCTAAGCGAAAGAAAATAGGCTGAAAAATATGAATAAATGAAGCGGCTAATATAAAACGGCAGGATTCAAATAAACTTGAGGCTTTTTGTGTAATTCCCCACTTGAGTGGGGTGCAAGGCCATTTCAACCAGAACCCAAGCGGCATGCGGGTGTGCGGCCAGATGCTTGCATGTGGTGATGCGATGTTGCAATGCCATATTTTCTGCTGTGGCAGTCATCGATTGGTCATCTTTCGAATCCAATAATTGCGCCTCCGAAGTCGGTAACGCATAAGGATGCCCCCCACTTTTGAAGGGGGTGGCGATTGGACCGAGAGAATTTCAAATGACGATTCGTCACCGTATTACTTTGCTGATTGTGCTGATGTTTGTCGCGCTGGCGGCCATTGGCGGTTATGCGGTCTACCAGACCCGCAGCAGCGCGTCGGAGGTCAAGCAGGTGACCGAAGGCGTGGTGCCGAGCGCGCTGGCGTCGGCCGATCTGGTGTCGCTGGTGAAGGATGTACAGCTAGCGACGATGGTGCTGGTGTATGCACCCGACGACAACATCGTCGCGCAAGCGAAAGACGACCTGAAGACCAAGGAAGCCGCGCTGCGTGCCGCGCTGGACGTGCAGGCCAAGCGCGCCAACAGCCATGCCCAGGAGGGGCTGGTCACGCAGGCCAAGGAAACCGTCGACAGCTACGTCGAGGCCATCCAGCAGACCACCGACATGAAGGTGCAAGGCAAGAACGAGCTTGCGCAGGCCTTCCTGTTTGCCAACGTGGCCAGCTATCGCGACGTGCTGGAGAAGATTGTCGAGACGCTGCGCATCGAGAAGAACCGCGAGAAGGACGACGCCATTGCTGGCCTGAACGGCAAGCTTGCCAGCACGGCCACCACGATCGGTGTGGTGAGTGGCGTGGCCATCGTGCTGCTGACGGCCATCGGCATGCTGCTGTATCGCCAGATCACCCGCCCGCTGACGCGCATGCAGGCCGAGATGAGCGAGATTGCCACCAGCCAGGATTTCACGCGCCGCGTGCCAGTGGTGCGCATGGACGAGATCGGTCACTCGGTGGTGGCGTTCAACCAGATGATCGAGAAGATCCAGGAGAACCAGGCACTGCTCAAGCAGAAGACGGCCGACATCCAGGCGATGCTGCAGAACATGCAGCAGGGCATCCTGACCGTGGTCGATGCCGGCGTGGTGCACGAGGAATACTCGATCTACCTGGAATCGATTTTCGAGACGCAGGAGATTGCTGGTCGCAAGCTGATGGACCTGATCTTTGCCGATACCAACCTGGGCGCCGATGCGCTGTCACAGGTGGACGCGGCGGTGGACGCGTGCCTGGGGCAGGACGTCATCAACTTTGCCTTCAACCAGCACTTGCTGGCGAGCGAGGTGGAGAAGCGCATGCCGGATGGCCGCGTGAAGACGCTGGACCTGTCGTGGTCGGCCATCACCGATGAGAGCGACACCATCCTGCGCCTGATGCTGTGCGTGCGCGACGTGACCGAGCTGCGCAAGCTGGCTGCCGAGGCCAGCGAGCAGCGCCGCAACCTGGAGATGATTGGCGAGATTCTGGCGGTGAGCCAGGAGAAGTTCCAGCACTTCATCGACAGCTCCACCAGCTTCGTGCACGAGAACGAGCGCATCATCCGCCAGTACTCGCAGGCGGACAGCGCGGCCATTGCGGCACTGTTCCGCAACATGCACACCATCAAGGGCAACGCCCGCACGTACAACCTGCAGCACCTGACCAACGTCGTGCACGAGACTGAGCAGACCTACCACGCCCTGCGCGAACCCGGCAGCGAGCACACGTGGGATCAGGACTGGCTGATGCAGGAGCTGACCCGCGTGCGCGAGGCGATCGAGAACTACGCGCGCATCAACGAAAGCAAGCTGGGCCGCAAGGGTGGCGCAGCCCAGGGCGGTGCGGTGCAGGTGGTGCCGGACGCCATGTCGCGCATTCAGGAAAGCCTGCGCCTGCTGGAATCGGCCAACCCGGGCAGCCTGTACGAACTGGTGTCGATGCGTGATTCCGTTTATCACCTGCTGCGTCTGCTGGGCAGCGAGACGGTGGATGAGATGCTGTCGGGCGTGCTGCAATCGCTGCCGTCGCTGGCGCGCGAGTTGGGCAAGGAACCGGCCGCCGTGCGCATCGACGACAACGGCTACCGCGTGCGCACGGAAGCCGGCGGCATTCTGCAGAACGTGTTCACGCACCTGCTGCGCAACTCGATTGACCACGGCATCGAAACGCCCGACGTGCGCACCGCACTCGGTAAGTCGGCCGCCGGTACGATCGACCTCGAAGTCGGTGTCGACCAGGGCATGTTGCAGATCACGCTGTGTGACGACGGCCGTGGCTTGGCGCTCGATCGCATCCGCAATATCGCGGTTGAACGCGGCTGGATTGGCGCGGAAGAACGCCCGAGCGATGAAGACATCGCGCAGTTCATCTTCCGCCCTGGCTTCTCGACCGCCGAGACGGTGACGGAAATCTCCGGCCGTGGCGTTGGCATGGATGCCGTGTTGGAGTTCCTCAAGCGCGAGCAGGGCCGCATTGAGCTGCGCTTTACCGATGACCACAAGGGCGCAGCGTTCCGCCAGTTCCAGACGGTGGTCTGCCTGCCCGAGCGCTTTGCGGTGGACAGCGTGAACGCAGCACTCGGCGGCCAGCCGGATGTGCATCTGGATATGGATAAGGAAGCGTCGTGATGGGATCGTTTGTTCTGGCCGCGCTGGCTTGCGGATTGGTGCTGGGTGTGCTGGCGTGGATGGCACAGCAACGCCGGGTCAACGCGCTGATGCGCACGCTGGGCGACGCTGAGCACCGCATCGCCGCGCTGTCGCGTGATTTGGCGAAGCACACCGCACAGGTGGAAGCCGGCACGCGCGAAGTGCAGACGCTGGAAGCCACCGTCGCGCAGATGCAGAGCGCGGCATCCGATCAGGCAGAGCTTGTTGAGCAGTTGCGCACCGAGCTGCAGTCGGCCGCAGAGGCCAAGGAGCACTGGGCCAGCCGCGCCCGGCAGATTACCGAAGAGGCTGCACGCTTGCGCGGCCTGGCGCTGACCTTCGAGCGCTGGCATGAGCAGATGATCTCGCTCATGGAGCAGAACCACGACATGCACGCCAAGAACCAGGAGTTGCAGTCGATCGTGCGCCATGTGGTGATCGTCTCGCTCAATGCCTCCATTGAGGCGGCGCGTGCGGGTACGGCGGGGCGTGGCTTTGCCGTGGTCGCCAGCGAAGTGCGCGCGCTTGCGGCGCGCTCGGAAGAGTTGTCCAAGAGCTACCGCAACAGCCTGCACCTCAATGATCTGACCACCACCGCCACCTTCCAGGACATTCAGGCGGGCGGGAAGATGATCACCGCGTCGTTGTCGAGCGTCGAGGCGCTGGCCAACCAGTTTCAAACCCAGCTTCACTAGGCAGGTATGACGTGATCAGCAGTAACGCGCAAGACAGCTTCGATCGCATCTTCCGCAAAGCCGCGCGCAGCAGGCTCGCGCTGCATGCGGAAGACACCTGCGATGTGGCCACCGCAGCCCAGGGCGATGCCGTTGGTGGCGAGCAGGCCATGATCCTGACCATCTCGTCCATCGCATTCCGCCTGCTGCTGGTGCTGCGTTTTGACGATGAAGACAGAACGCGGGCGTACTACACAGGCGAGGCGCCGGGTCGCTCGTTTGACGAGGCTTGCCTGGAGATCGGCAACCTGTGCTGCGGGGCGGTGAATCAGGAACTGCTGCAGGTGTTTCCGGATCTGGGCATGTCGACGCCCTATGTGGTGAGCGCGCGCTGCCTGCCGTATCTGGATGCGCTCAAGCCGGGGTACATGGCCGCCTATACGGTCACGATCAATGACGCCGTGCGGGTGGCCGCAACGGTGTGTGTGTGCACCCATGCTCCGCAGGACTTTGTGGCCGATGTGCGTGACGAGGTCGAGTCCGGTGGTGAGCTGGAATTGTTTTGATTCAGATTGAGAACGAGGAAAAACCCATGAGCAAGATTCTGGTGGTCGACGATTCGAGCACGGTGCGCGACGAAGTGGCCGGCTTCCTGAAGAAGAATGGCCTGGCAGTGGACACCGCCGTGGATGGCAAGGACGGCCTGGCAAAGATCAAGGCCAACCCCGGCCTGAAGCTGGTCATCAGCGACGTGAATATGCCCAACATGGACGGCCTGACCATGGTCGAGAAAGTACGCGGCGAGCTGGGCAACAAGACGGTCAACGTCATCATGCTCACCACGGAAAGCAGCCCGGCCATGAAGGACCGCGGCAAGGCGGCCGGCGTGAAAGGCTGGATCGTCAAGCCCTTCAAGGGCGATGCCGTGCTGGAGACGTTCAAGAAGCTGGCGAGCTGAGCCAATCCGGTGTGCGCTGAGCGGCGGGCGAGAAGATGCCCGCCGTCGCGCATGCGGTGATGACATAAATTTGTCACATATGTGATTGAAGCAAGGTCACGTTGCGCACCGCTTCCCTCTACGCCGAGAATGCCTGCATTGAAACTTCGCAGGAGGAAGGATGCAGGCCTGGGCGATTCAGCAGTTTCGCGGCTGCTCGGTGCATGTGCTTGCGGTGCTGGGGCGCGGTGCCCGCTTCCATTACGCCTACACAGGGTTCGTCTGCGCACCGAAAGGTGAAAGCCTCGCCTATCCGCAACTCCAGCGTTTTCATCACACCGCTGCCGATTTCGATTCGGCCGATGACGCTATCTCTGCCGGCATGCAGCAAGGGCAATCCATTGTGGAGCAGTGGTTTGCCTCCAGTGCCGATTCAAGCCGAAGGCCCGCCTGACGATTTTCGGCGTTAGGCTGGGCATACCTTCCCACCAAAGCCGCCAAGGGCCAGATGCCATGACTGCATTGGCCGATGCAGTGCTCGTGCTGCATGCGTTGCTCGTCCTGTTCATCGTGGGCGGGCTGGTCGCAGTCTGGGTGGGTGCCGCGCGCAAACGCAGTTGGGCGCGCAATCGCGTTTTCCGCTTTGTGCATCTCACGGCCATCAGCATCGTTGCCGGGCTGGCGGTGCTGGATGTGCCATGTCCGCTCACAGTGCTGGAGGATCGGCTGCGCACCGGATCAGCCGGCTCCAGCGGTTTCATCCAGCGCTGGGTGAGCGCGCTGCTTTACTACGATCTGCCACTGTGGGTGTTTGCCGTGAGCTATGTCGCGTTTCTGCTGGCAGTGGTGCTCACGTGGTGGCGTATTCCGCCACACCCCAAGGCGTCGGGCCCCTCGGGGTGATGGCGTCAACGCGCAGGCTGCGTCGGCTTGCGTTCTGCCAGCAGCTTCTGAATGGCCGCTTCCGTTTCGGCATAACGCCCTTCGCCAAAGTGCTGATAGACGATGCGGCCATCGGCGTCGATCAGGTACTGGGCGGGCCAGTACTGGTTGTTGAAGGCCGTCCATGTGGCATAGCTGTTGTCCTGCGCCACCGGATAGCGGATGTCGAAGCGCTTGAGCGCGGCCTGCACATTCGCGGTCGACTTCTCGAACGGGTACTCGGGCGTGTGTACGCCCACCACAACGAGCCCTTGATCCTTGTACTTCTCGTGTAACTGCTTCACGTATGGCAGCGTGTTGATGCAGTTGATGCACGAGTACGTCCAGAAATCGACCAGTACCACCTTGCCACGCAGGCTGCTCATGGTGAGCGGTGGGGAATTCAGCCATTGGTCAATGCCGGTGAACTCAGGGGCGGCAGTGCCGCTGGCCGCAGGTGCGCTGAAAGGGCTGTAGGCGCGTGCGCCGGTGGCAGCAAAGTAGGCCGCGCCAATGGCAATCGCCACCAGGGCGGCGCGTAAGTAGGTGCGCATGATCTCTAGCCTGTGAAAAGTTGGGAGCGGTAGCCAGCCCGATTGCACCGGGCTGGCGGTGGATGGCGTCAGACCAGATTCAGTTCGACATGGATGTTGCCGCGCGTGGCCTTCGAATACGGGCAGAGCTGGTGTGCGGCTTCCACCACGGCTTGCGCAACCTCGCGGTCCAGACCCGGCAGGCTGACGTTCAGGCGGGCCTGCAGGAAGTACGCATCGTCGGTGGTGCCCAGGTCCACTTCGGTATCCAGTGCCAGGTCTGCCGGCAGCTTGATCTTCATCTGGCTGGCCGCGCGGCCCATCGCACCAATGAAGCAGGCCGACCAACCTGCTGCAAACAGTTGCTCCGGGTTCGTGCCGCGGCCGCTGCTGCCCGGGGGCGAGAGCTTCAGATTCAGGCGGTCGTCATTGCTCTGCGCCTGGCCGTCGCGGCCACCGGTGACGTGGACGTTGGCGGTGTACAGCACGTTCTCGATGCGGGTCATGATCGTGTTCCTTGGAGATTCGGTTTGCATTGGGATTGCGCGGCCGGAGATCGCTTTGCTTACGTTCGGCGCTGGGCCACGAGACGCATTTAAGACGGCGGACGTATCACGCACGTAGCGCCCAGCCCCCCTTTCTGTCAGGGCACGTATCGCGGTGGGCGGCAGATACAAACGCATACAAAGCGCCCCGCAAAGTGGCGGGGCGTTGGCATGGGTAAGGTGGGCAGGTGAGGCGTTTTGCGCCTCGGACCATCCGGCCGAACCACCCGGTATTTAGCTGTGCTGGCCGCAAAGAATCGGCTTCAAAGTTGGCGATTCCTTGATACGCTGGAACGGATTGGGCTCATGGGGCAACGGGTGAAGGAGTCGTCATGCAAGAGCTTGCCTTTCGCACCCTGCTGTATCGCTACTTCTTCTTTGGCTGGCTGTTCAAGGATGCCAGCCACGGCAACCTGTTCGAGCGTTCGGCAGCGTGGCGTTTCAACAAGGCACATGCGCATTGGCTGCTGGCCTATATGCGCCGCTGGCTCTGGTGTGGACTACTTTGTTATGCCCTGGGCGGTTTGGTTGAGCTGGGGCTCAAGACGCCCGGCTTGTCGGCGGTGTTCTACGTACCGAGTGCGCTCAGCGTGCCGATCAACATGGTGATCGGGGTGTTGTGGATCGGCCTGAAGGCGCTGCCGGGGCCTGTGCACGAACGATAGTCCGCACGCGGCTAGACCGTTGCAACGAGCAATTCCTCGGCGTTGTTCGGCGGGCGAAAGCCATCGGTCCGGTTGGCAAAGTAGCGTTCGGTCAGCGCGGCTGCAGAAACGTGCTCTGCCTTGCCGAAACCGGCTTCATGGGCCAGCGACTGGATCTGCGGTGGCGTAAAGAAGCTGATGAAGGGCGTGCCGCTGGCCCGTGCACCTTTTTCGGCCATCTCCAGCCCGGGGCGCACGTCGGGGTCTGCCATTTCCAGCGGTAGCAGGAATGTCATCGCCAGCACTGACCCCGGCGCCAGCGTCGCCACTTCGCGCAGCGTGGCCGCATTCGCTTCTTTGGTGAGATACATGCTCACACCCGTTGACACCACAACGGCTGGCTTGCTCGCATCAAAGCCTGCCGCCGCAAGACCCGCCTGCCAGGACCCGCCCGCTTCGAAATCAACCGGCACAAAGCGCAGCCAATCGGGCACGCCAAAACCCAGTTCGATCAGGCGCTGGCGTTTCCATGCCTGCGGGTTGGGCTGGTCCACTTCAAACACCTTGAGGTGCGATGCAACATCCGGCCTGCGTTGCGCAAAGCTGTCGAGCCCCGCACCCAGGATGACGTACTGGCTCAGCCCCCGCGCAGCCTGCTCGACGACCAGGTCTTCAATAAAGCGCGCCCGCGCCACGATGGAGGCGCGAAAAGGGCGCGTGAACTCCGCATGCATGTCGCCGCGCTGCTGCCAGCCGGGTTCGGGCGCGAGCAGCTGCAGGCCGACGTTGTCTTCCAGCACATGCGGCGGCGCGTCGACTTCAAGATGCAAGGCGCGCCACAGGGCGACGCGTGCTGCGGTGCTGTCTGGTGCCAGATCCTGCATGTTGCTTGCGCTCATGAATGCCTCCGCGTGGGGGTATCAGGTGACGGGCTGAAACTCGGGGAACACGGCAGCGGCCTGCACTGGCTGTTTGGTCATGCAGACCTCGAACAGGCGGCTGCTCAACCAACCCGCCAGCCAGGCCTGCAGCGCGGGCATGGGCTGCGCTGCAAACCAATCCGGCTGCACCGCCGCAAACTGCCGGACGAATGGAAAGATCGCCAGATCCGTCGCGCACGGCGTTGCGCCGCCAAGATACCGCTGTGCCTGTAACCTGGTTTCCAGCGGGGTCAGCAGTGTGGCCACTGCCTGGGAGCGAATGGTCTCGCGCGATTGCCCGTCGTCCGGGTAGCGGTCGGGGTATTTGTAGCGGTCGAGCAGGCGTTTGAAGTCGCCATCGTTGGTGCGCAGCAGGGCCAGGTTGTCGCCAGTCTGGGCGCGGCTCCACCAGCCTTCGAGGTCGGGCGATTCGAGCGCCCAGCGCATGATGTCCAGGCTCTCTTCCAACATGCCGCCATCGGGCAGATGCAGAACCGGCACCGTCCCCTTGGGCGACAGCGCAAGCAGCGCGGCGGGCTTGTCGCGCATGACGATTTCAAAGGTTTGGAAGCGCCGGTTGGCCTGCAGCATCGCCAAGCGTGCGCGCATGGCGTACGGGCAGCGGCGGTAGCTGTAAAGCAGGGGCAGGGTGGTGTCGGTGGACATGGGGTGGGGCAAAAAAGCGTTGATGCTGAGCGCGTTAGGGTAACGGGTTTGCTGTGACCAGCAAGTCTTACGCCGCCAGGCGCGAGCGCCCGGAGCGCCCACCACGCCGCACGGACTGCGGCGGCTGCCCGAACACACGGATGAACGCGCGCCGCATGCGTTCCGGGTCGGCAAAGCCGACGGCGCGGGCTACTTGTTCCAAGGATTCGTCGCCAGATTCCACGCGCGGGCGGGCGGCTTCTGCACGCAGCTTTTCGACGGCCTTGGCGGGCGTCTGGCCGGTCTCGGCCGCGAAGGCACGATCGAACTGCCGGCGGCTCAGATGCGCCACTTCCGCCAGTCGATCCACATCAAGCGCTTCGTGCAGGTGCTCGCGCGCATAGCTCAACGCACGTGCAATGCGGCTCGATGCCGGGTCCAGCTCCAGCAGCGCTGAAAACTGCGACTGCCCACCCGGCCGCCGGTGATACACCACCAGCTCACGTGCCACCGCGCGGGAGACTTCAACGCCCAGGTCTTCTTCGATGAGCGCGAGCGCCAGGTCAATGCCCGACGAGATGCCGGCGGATGTCCACACCGGGCCGTCGTGGATGAAGATGTGATCGCTTTGCACCTGAACGTGCGGATAGCGCCGCTGCAATTGCGCGGCCACACGCCAATGTGTGGTGGCGCGGCGGCCGTCCAGCAACCCCGCGGCGGCCAGCGCAAACGCGCCGGAGCACACGCTCGTCACGCGTCGTGAATGCTGCGCGGCTTCCTGCACGAACGCGATCAGCGTGGCGGAAAACGTGTCCTCACGCGGGCCGTTGCCGCCCGAAATGATGAGCGTGTCGAAGGCCGGGTCGTCCAGCTTCTGCGTCTGCATGACGAGGCCGGGCGCGCTCTGCACCTGCGTACCGTTTTCGGACAGCACGTCGATCCGGTAGGCCGGTTGTGGCGCCAGGCGGTTGGCCACATCAAAGGCGGTCAGCGGGCCTGTGAAATCCAGCAGGCTGCAGCCCGGAAACACCAGAAAACCGATTCTGCGCATGATGTCTTGAAATGAGGGAATAACGTCATTTAGGCCTGATCTTCCTCCGCCAGACTGCGTCTGTCAAATGCACTGCTGGAGCGTCGATCATGACTACCGTCGCACTGTCGCCCGCTGGTTCCGCCCACGTTTCACGCCATCACCGCTGGAAGGTGCTGGGCGTGGGCGTGGCCGCCAATGCCAGCTTTTCTGCCGCGTTTTCGGGCATCCCGACCACGGCAGTGTTTATCCGCTCGGCCTACCACCTGGGCAATGCCGAGCTGGGCATCGCGCTGGGGCTGCTGGGGCTGGGCATTGCCATCAGCGAGCTGCCGTGGGGCCTGTTGACCGACCGCTGGGGCGACCGTGCCGTGCTGCTGGCGGGTCTCGGGCTGACGGCGCTGGCGCTGTTTGTGATGGCGTGTTTCGTGGCCCCCATGCATGGCAGCGTGCCGCCGCTGACGTGGCTGGCGGCTGGCATGCTGAGCGTCGGCCTGCTGGGCGGCAGCGTGAATGGGTCCAGCGGCCGCGCGGTCATGGGTTGGTTCCGTGAGGGTGAGCGCGGTCTTGCCATGAGCATCCGCCAGACTGCCGTGCCGCTGGGTGGTGGCATTGGTGCGCTGGTGTTGCCGAGCTTGGCCGCCCACGCCGGGTTTGCCGTGGTGTATGGCGTGCTGGCTGCGGCCTGCGCATTGACGGCGGTGCTGACGTGGCTGTGGGTGCGCGAGGCACCGGACATCGTGACCACCACCGCCAAGACAGCCGCCACCGACACCGGACGTGGCCCGCTCGGCGACCCGATGCTCTGGCGCATGGCGCTGGCCATTGGCCTGCTCTGCGTGCCGCAGGGCGCCGTCGTTGCCTTCGCGACCGTCTTCCTGCGTGACTTTGCGCACGCCAACGTGCTGACGCTCAGCCTGACGATGGCAGCGGTGCAGGGCGGTGCGGCAGTCATGCGCGTGTGGAGCGGCCGCTGGACGGATCGCCATGGCAATCGCCGTGCTTACCTGCTGGCGTGCGCCCGGCTGAGTGTGGTGTTGTTCGTCGTGCTGGCCGGCGTGGCATGGGCCACGACTGCGGTGTCGATCGATCTGTCGATCATGCGTGTGGCATTGGTGGCGGCCACCATAGTTGCCGGCATCAGTGTGTCGGCGTGGCATGGTGTGGGCTTTACCGAGATGGCGACAATGGCTGGCGTGCAGCGCGCCGGCACGGCATTGGGCCTGGGCAATACCGGCGCCTTTACCGCGCTCGGGGTGACGTCGCTGTGCCTGCCGCATGTGCTGGCGTGGTCGTCGTGGCCAGTGGTTTGGCTGGTGACGGCAGGCAGTGCGCTGATGGCGTTGCGGGTGCTGCCGGCGGTACAGAAGTAGGTTCTGGCGCGACGCCAGTCCCCTTCGTTTCTTCCTATAGTGAGCCGCAGGTCGCCCTGGCCTGGATATGGCGGCCACCGCACAACGAGACGAGGGGGCCATCATGGCGGGCTTGAGCGTTATCCAGCACGTGGTCGTGCTGATGCTGGAAAACCGGTCATTCGACAACCTGTTCGGCACGCTCTACCCCAAGAGCGCCGAGTTTGACGGGCTCTCCGGCACCGAGACCAACCCCGACGGCAGCGGGGAGCCCATCCGCGTGTGGACCACGCCGGCGCCACCCAACGTGATGACGCTGCCCAACCCCGACCCGGGCGAGCTGTTCACCGACATCAACCAGCAACTCTTTGGCGCGCAGACCCCGCTGGGGCAGACGCCCGCCATGCAGGGTTTCACCACCAACTACGCCAAGAACGGCGGTGACCCGCGCAACATCATGCATTTCTTCACGTCGGACCAGGTGCCGGCGCTGTCCACGCTGGCACGCAACTACGCCGTGAGCGATGCGTGGTTTGCCTCCGCACCGTGCCAGACGTGGCCCAACCGCTTCTTCGTGCATACCGGCACGGCGCATGGTTATCCGAACAACTCGCCGGTGCACTTTCCGTACTTGATGCCGACGCTGTTCAACGCGCTGGATGGTGTGGTGCCGGACGATTGGCGCGTCTACTACCACGACTTTGCGCAGTCGCTCACGCTCACGCGGCTGTGGCTGCATCTGGACCACTTCCACCTGTTCGACGATTTTCTGGACGATGCCACCAATGGCAACCTGCCGTCGTACAGCTTTATCGAGCCGCGCTACTTTGCCGATCTCGACTGGCCGAATGACATGCACCCGCCGCACGATGTCGGCTATGGCGATGCGCTGGTCGCCCAGGTGTACAACGCGCTGCGCACCTCGCCGCAGTGGCACCAGACCCTGCTGATCGTCACCTTTGACGAACATGGCGGCTGCTACGACCACGTGCCGCCGCCGTCGGCTGTGCCGCCCAGCCCGCCGCAGCCGGGGCAGCTCTTCGCGTTTGACCGGCTGGGTGTGCGTGTGCCGGCGGTAGTGGTGTCGCCGTGGATTCCGAAGGGCACGATCTTTCGCTCGACGGTGGCGCAGCCATACGACCACACCGCCATCATCAAGACGCTGCGCAACCGCTACAACATCCAGACACCGCTCACCGCGCGCGACGCCAGTGCGCCGGACCTCGCTCAGGTGCTGGAGTTGACCGCCCCGGATGACAATCGGGACCCCGTCGTCGCCCGCCCCATGGTTGCCGACCCGGCCGGTCTGCAGGCCGCGCGCAACGCGCCACTCAACGATTTCCAGTGGGCCATGCACGAATCAGCGGCCATGCTGGCGCCGCTGGGCACGGGCATCAGCATTGATGACCACGTGCGCAATCTGTCGACGGATCAGCAACCACCCGTGCCGGCTGCGCAGAATGCTCAACAGGCGGCGCAGCACATCAAGGACGTGTTAGCGTCGATGGATTTGCCATATGCAGGTCAATGAGCATGAACGCACCACTTCAGCATCCCCCAGTGGTGATCCGCCCCTTTCGCTCGGGTGACGAGCCAGCGTTGCATGCGGTCTTCCATTCCGCGGTGCATGGCATTGCCGCTGCCCGGTATCGCCCAGAACAGCTCGAAGCCTGGGCACCCACCGACTATGACACCGAGCAGTGGGCCGAGCGCATCCGCCGCAATCAGCCCTTTGTGGCCGAGATTGACGGACAGCCCGCGGGCTACGCCGACCTGCAGGCGGATGGCCACATCGACCACTTCTTTGTATCGGCCGCACATGCGCGACGGGGCGTCGGGCAGCACCTGATGAATCACATTTTGGGGCTGGCCACACAACGCGGGCTGTCGCGCACGCAGGCCCATGTCAGCCTGAGCGCCGAACCTTTCTTTGCCCGCAACGGGTTTGCGGTGATGGAGCGCCAGACCGTCATGGTGCGCGGCGTACCGCTGGACAATGCGTTGATGGTCCGAATGCAGTTCTGATTCACAGTTTCTTCACATTGGGCGACGCAAAGCTTTGCGTCGCATTGATGTTGTGACCGCGTCTTACGGTGATTAAAGATCGCTGTTTATCTGTCGTTAGCTTGGTTGAAGTCGGTGCGGCTCAAGGCACCCCACAAAAGCAATCTCCCCAAGCAATCGACGGCAGATATGAAGACGCTCTCCATCAAAGCACGGCTGGCATTGGTGCTGTTTGTTCTGGCTGTATTCCTGGCGGGCGTCGGTGCGCTCGGTTTGTACGGCAACCTGCGCTCTAATGCAGCGCTCAAGGAAACCTATGGCAATCAGCTCGCATCGGCGCGGGCGGTGAGCCAGGCCATTGCACGTGTGGGGCAGGCGCGTACCGCCCTGGATCGTGCCATCTATGAAACAGACGACGCCAAGATTGCACCGCTGGTGAGCGCCGCCGAGGATCGCTTCAAGGAGGGCCTGGCTGCCTGGAAGGCCTACAACGATCTGCCGTTCGCCACGGCTGAAGAAGAGCGCACCGCCGGCGAGGCGAAGGTTGCGCTCGAGGCGTTCATGAAGCAAGGCATGGAGCCGACGTTCGAGGCCTTCAAGCGTCATGACTTGGAGGCCGCCAAGCCGCTGGTGCTGGACAAGCTCTTTGCGCTCTCCACGCCGTACCTGACCAAGCTGGAACGCCTCGATGCCATCCAGACCGAGGTCTCGGCTGCAGCGTACAAGGATGCGCAGTCTTTCTTCACCCAGTTGGTGTGGGAATTCCTGATCGTGATCGGGCTGGGTGTAGCGCTGGCGATCGGCTGCTATGTCGTGCTGTCGCGAGCCATCTCGCGCCCGCTGGAAGAAATGCTGGTGCACTTCCGCGAGATCGCCGCCGGCAATTTGACGACCGAGGTGCGCATTCACTCGCGTGACGAGATGGGTGTGCTGATGGAAGGTCTGCAGCAGATGCAGGCCAAGCTGAAGGAAACCGTGGTCACGGTGCGCCGTGGCAGCGAGTCGATTGCCTCGGCCACGCAGCAGATTGCTGCCGGCAACACCAACCTGTCGCAACGTACGGAAGAGCAGGCCAGCTCGCTGGAAGAAACCGCTTCCAGCATGGAAGAGCTGACCAGCATCGTGAAGCAGAATGCCGACAACGCCCGTCAGGCCAGCACGCTGGCGGTGAGCGCCTCCGAGATCGCCGTGCAGGGCGGTGCCGTGGTGCAGGACGTGGTGGCAACGATGGGCGAGATCAGCGAATCGTCGCGCAAGATCACCGACATCATCGCGGTGATCGAGGGCATCGCGTTCCAGACCAACATCCTGGCGTTGAATGCTGCAGTGGAAGCTGCGCGTGCGGGTGAACAAGGCCGCGGCTTTGCCGTGGTGGCCGGTGAAGTTCGCACGCTGGCACAGCGCAGCGCGGGTGCTGCCAAGGAAATCAAATCGCTGATCGAAGATTCCGCCACGCGTGTGGATTCGGGCTCGAACCTGGTGGCGCGTGCCGGCAAGACGATGGAAGAGATCGTCGTGGCGGTGAAGCGCGTGACCGACATCATGGGCGAGATCAGCGCGGGCTCGGCCGAGCAGAGCAGCGGTATCGAGCAGATCAACGAAGCCGTCACGCAGATGGACGACGTTACGCAGCAGAACGCCGCATTGGTTGAGCAAGCTGCCGCTGCCGCACAGGCGCTGGAAGAGCAGGCTGACGAGCTGCGCCGCGCTGTGGCGGTGTTTCGCGTGGCGATGTAACGCACCCTTTTCCGATGGTTTGCCCCGGCAGCAATCTGGCTGCTGCGGCGCTACACTGCGGGGTCGACCTTCGGGTCGGCCCCGCTTTTTTTATGCGGTGCACTCATAACGATTATTCGGAGGTGTCATGCGTTTCCAGTGTCGTCGTGTTTCTGTTCGCGCTCTTGTGTCTGCTGCCGTACTGGCATGCAGCGCTGGGGCGATCGCTCAGACCATTCCCGCCAGCAAGCCCGCGCCCACCACGCTCACGCCCGAGCAGCAGCGCTACCACGACATCTACAAAGAGCTGGTCGAAATCAACACGACGCATTCGGTGGGTGACACCACCCAGGCCGCACGTGCCATGGAAAAGCGCCTGGCCGACGCGGGCTTTGCCGCTTCCGACATGCAAGTGATCGAGCCCTTCCCGAAGAAGGGCAACCTGGTGCTGCGCTACAAGGGCACCGGTGCGAAGCAGCCGATCCTGCTGCTGGCCCACATCGACGTGGTGGAAGCCAAGCGTGAGGATTGGAAGACCGATCCGTTCAAGCTGCAAGAGACCGATGGCTACTTCACCGCACGCGGCTCGATTGACGACAAGGCGATGGCGTCGGCGTTTGTCTCCGTGCTGGGGCAGCTCAAGCAGGAGGGCTTCAAGCCCGCTCGCGACATCATCCTGGCGCTGACCACCGACGAAGAACGTGGCGATGTGCCGAGCAACGGCGCGTACTGGATCGTCAACAACAAGCCCGAACTGGTGAAGGCCGAATTCGGCATCAACGAAGGCGGTGGCGGTGAATTGCGCGGCGGCAAGCCGGTGCTCCACCGCATTCAGGTGGCCGAGAAGATGTACACCACCTACGAGCTTGAAGTGCGCGATGTGGGCGGCCACAGCTCGGTGCCGACCAAGACGAACCCGGTGTATGCGCTATCTGCAGCGCTGGACCGGCTGGGTGCGTATCAGTTTCCCGTCAAGCTGGCGGACGTGACGCAGACCTACTTCGCACGCAGCGCGCCGCTGGCCACGGGGCAACTGGCGGACGACATGCGCTCGGTCGGTACGGGCAAGCCGGATCAGGCGGCGATTGATCGCCTGTCGGCCATTCCGTTCTACAACGCGCAGTTGCGTACCACGTGTGTTGCCACCATGGTCAACGCTGGTCATGCGGAGAATGCGCTGCCGCAGTCGGCCAAGGCGACCGTCAACTGCCGCATCCTGCCGCATGACGATCCGGCCGACATTGATCGTCAGCTCAAGCAGGTGATCGGTAACGACAAGATTGCCGTGCGCTACATCAACAAGCCGCTTGCGAGCCCGGCTTCGCCGCTCAATGGTGACTTGGTGAAGACGGTCGATGCGCTGACGCAGCAGACGTGGGGTGTGCCGGTGATTCCGGCCATGAGCACGGGGGCGACTGATAGCCGCTTCATGCGCAATGCTGGTATTCCGATGTATGGCGTGTCGGGTTTGTTCACTGAGCCGGCTGATCTGCGTACGCACGGTCTGGATGAGCGTATCGAGATCGCGCGGCTGTATGACGGGCGTGAGTTCTTGTATCGCCTGGTTAAGCAACTGGCTGAGTAAATGCGGGTGCCGCGCCTGCGTTTTGTGGGCGCGGATTGGGGCTGATTGGCGGTGGTGGTGCGCCTCGGTTTCGTCCCCTGCCGGGGCCGACTCACTTTCTTTGTCTTGCCAAAGAAAGTAAGCAAAGAAAGGCGCGCCCGATGCGGCGAGAGACTCCTTGAATTTATGTCGCAGGGAGGGAAGGGAGGCAAACTCGCTTCGCTCAGACAAGCCTCTCTTCTTTTTCCTCCCTGCAACAGAAATTCAAGGCGCCGCATAGGGCAGGGTACGGCCAAACCGTCTGGGCGCATGGGCTCGGGGTATGGCCGTTTCATTGGGCTTCTTAGATGAAGCCGCCGTCCGTCTTGAGTGTGCGGCCGGTGATCCAGCGTGCATCGTCTGAGGCGAGGAAGGCGATGGCGTCTGCAATGTCCTCCGGCTCGGCCAGGCGGCCCAACGGGGTCGACTCGCGCATGCGGTCTTTCACTTCATCGGGAATTGGCGCGGTCATGTCGGTGCGTGTGAGCGCCGGTGCCACCGCGTTGACGGTGATATTGCGCGGCCCCAGTTCGATGGCAAAGGCGTGCGTGAGCCCGTCGACGGCTGCCTTGCTTGCGGCATACACCGCCAGCCCCGCGCGTGGCCGATACACCAGGCTCGACGACACATTCACGATGTGCCCGCCGCGTGCCGGTACGTGCGGCAGCACTGCCTGGGTGACAAGGATGACCGAGAAGGCGTTGGTGCGGAACTGCGCATCGAACGACGCCTGATCAATCTCGCCCACCGGCTGGCCTTCGAGGATGCCCGCGTTGTTGACGAGGATGTCGATGGGGCCAAAGGCTTCACACACCGTGGTGACCATCGTGTTGACGGATGCCGCGTCGGCCACGTCGGCCTGCACGGCAATGGCTTCTGCGCCGGTCTTGCGGATGGACTCGACGACCGCATTGGCCTCGCTGCTGTTGCTGCGATAGACCACGGCCACGCGTGCACCATCGGCGGCCAGTCGACGTGCAACGGCCGCGCCGATACCGCGCGAACCGCCGGTGACGATGGCCGTGCGGCCGGCCAGGCGCGGTGCGGAGGAAGATTGGGTTTGCGACAAGGTGTTCTCCTGAAAGAGGGCAATGTTTCGGGAGAACAGGTTACGAAGCAGCCGGCCCGCGCGCAGCCAGCGTGGCAGCGACGCGGCGTTGCAGCATTGGAACGACCGGGGCCGAGGAGGGCGATCAGCCTTGCTGGCGCTTGCGGTACTCCGCCACTTTGTGCCGATTGCCGCAGACCGCCATGCTGCACCACCGGCGTTTGTGCGACTTGGTGCGGTCGTAGAACCACAGCGTGCATTCCGGGTGTTCGCACACGCGCACGAGCTGGAAATCACCTTCCGCCAGCAGGTGGGCGGCGGCTTCGGCCAGCGGGGCGAGGCGCTGTTCGACGGAATCGGTGGGGCGCAGGCGATCCACGCGCGGGGTGTCACCATCCCATACCAGCACGGGGTGGCTGGGCGCTTGCCGCAGGAAGACGTTGAGCGCATCCGCGCTTGCAGGGCGGCCAGCCTTGCGCGCCTCCACCAGCGTGCGAATCACCTCACGCAGATGCCGCGCCACGGCCAGCAGCACGCCGGGCGGGTAGCCGCCGGCCAGCGGTTCTGTCAACCAGCCAGCACGCACAAGCCAGTCGGAGACATCTTCATCGGTCTGCCAGAAGTCGTGTGGCTGGCCGTCGACATTGGCGATGGTGTTGAGCATGTCGAGCACCGGGTGGTCGGCGATCAGCATGGGTGCGTCAGGCGATGCGGCGGCGGGCTGGGACATGGGATGGGCTTCGGCGTTATTACCGTAATTGTAACCATATAGAGAAATTATCCCAGTTACATCGAGGGATGGGCCACCACGACCGGAATCGCACGCAAAGTCAGCCGCATTACCATGTCTCCATCCAAGACCCTTGCTGGAGAAGATCATGAGCGCATGGCCTGATGCCCGCGTGCTGGCGTTGTTCAATATTGATGTGCCGATCGTGCTGGGGCCCATGGCTGGCGTGGGTGGCGCCGAGTTGGCGATTGCCGTGGCGCGTGCGGGCGGCTTGGGTTCAATCCCCTGCGCGATGCTGAGTGCAGACCAGATCCGTCAGCACGTCGAGCAGTTTCGTGCGGCGGTACGCGGCCCGATCAATCTGAATTTCTTCTGCCACACGCCGCCGCAGCCTGATCCGGAGCGTGAGGCCAAGTGGCGTGCGCATCTGGCGCCGTACTACGCGGAGTTCGGCATTGACCTGAACACGCAGGCGCCGGCCGTCAACCGCGCACCGTTTGACGAAGCAACCTGTGCGCTGGTTGAAGAGATCAAGCCTGAAGTCGTGAGTTTCCACTTCGGCCTGCCGGCGCCCGAACTGCAGGCGCGCGTGAAGGCCACCGGCGCGAAGGTCATCGCTGCCGCCACGACGGTGGAAGAAGCGCGCTGGCTGGAAGCCCGCGGCGTGGACGCCATCATCGCCATGGGCAACGAGGCTGGCGGGCACCGCGGCATGTTTCTCACCACGTCTATCGAGTCTCAGGTCGGTACGTTTGCGCTGGTGCCACAGGTGGTGGATGCGGTGCGCGTGCCGGTGATTGCGGCGGGCGGTATTGGCGATGCACGGGGCGTGGTGGCGGCGTTCGCCCTGGGCGCATCGGCGGTACAGATCGGCACGGCTTACATGCTCTCGCCCGAAGCGAAGACGTCGGCCATCCATCGCGCCGCACTCAAGCGGGCCACGGATGCGGATACCGCACTCACCAACGTGTTCACCGGTCGCCCGGCGCGCGGCATCGTCAACCGGTTGATGCGTGAGATTGGCCCGATGAGCACGTTTGCGCCGGCCTTCCCGAAGGCCGGTGGTTCGCTGGCACCGCTGCGCGCCAAAACCGAGCCGACCGGCTCGGGCGATTTCATCAACCTGTGGTCGGGTCAGGGCGCCCAACTGGCCACCGAAGACTCCGCCGAGGTCATCACACGCCGTATCGCCACCCAGGCGCTTGAGCGGCTCACCTGAGTTTTCCTGCTGCAGGACTCCCCACGCGGGCACGCCACACGGCGTGCCCGTTTTGTTTTGCATCACAGATCGGAATGCGACCAATGGGAAAATTTCATGTAACTTGAAAAATATAATTTCACTGGTTACAGTGGCTGCGGTGCTGTTCCCCAAAATCTCACCAGGAGCCCTGTCATGAACGCCCCAGCCCACCCGGCCGATCTTGTTGCCGATGCCTATGCCCCCACCGCCGTCCGCCATCGCACGGCAGACGTTGAGGGTGTGCGCGTGTTCTACCGCGAGGCCGGCCCGGCCGACGCGCCCACCGTGCTGCTGTTGCATGGCTTCCCGAGTGCCTCGCACATGTTCCGAGACCTGATTCCGCAGTTGGCTGGGCGCTATCACGTGGTTGCGCCGGATCTGCCGGGCTTTGGTTTGACGCAGGCGCCGGAGGGTTTTCGCTACACCTTCGACAACCTTGCGCACGTGGTGGATGGCTTCACGCAAGCGATTGGCTTGTCGCGCTATGCGATCTACGTGTTCGACTACGGTGCGCCGACCGGCTGGCGCCTGGCAATGGCACATCCGGAACGCATCACGGCCATCGTCACGCAAAACGGCAATGGCTATGAGGACGGCTTTGGTGAGGGCCCGTGGGCGCCAATCAAGGCCTACTGGGCCAACCCGGACGAAGCGCATCGCCGGGAGCTGCACGGGCTAGTCTCTGACGAGATGACGCAATGGCAATACCTGAACGGCGTGCCCGATCCAACGCGTGTGGCACCGGATGGTTATCTGCTTGACCAGTACTTCCTGGGCCGCGCGGGCCAGCTCGACATCCAGATGGACTTGTTCCTGGACTACGCGAGCAACGTGGCGTTGTATCCAGCGCTGCACGCGTACTTTCGCGCGCACCGACCGCCGCTGCTGGCCGTGTGGGGCCGCAATGACGCCATCTTCATTCCGCCCGGTGCGGAGGCGTTCAAGCGTGATCTGCCGGATGCCGAAGTGCACTTTGTCGACAGCGGCCACTTTGCGCTGGAGACGCACCACGAGGAAATCGGTGCGCGCATGCTCGACTTTTTCAGCAGGGTGGTGAGGTAAGTGGCCGGTCTCAGCTGATCGGCTGCATGGTGGCTTCCTTGGCAAAACGCTCCCGCAGGAATGCCACCAGCGCCTTCACCGACGGCGGTACGCCCGCGCGCGATGGGTACAGCGCATGCAGGTCAGCCGGCTCAGGCGTCCAGTTCGGCAACACCGTCTGCAAGCGGCCATCAACAAGCGCTTCGTGGCAGCAGTGCTGCGGCAGGATGGCGAGGCCCAACCCGGCGATGGCCGCTTCGCGCAGCGCGATGATGTTGTCGGCGGCAAAGCGTGGCCGGACGGGCAGCGCCAGCCGATGGCCACGCGCATCCAGCAGAACCCAGTCACGGCTGCGCGCAAGCGTGCCTTGGCCAAGGCACGGCTGGTTGTCGAGATCGGCCGGCGTGCTCGGCGCTTCCACACGCGCAAGCAGCGTGGGACTGCCCACCAGCACACGCGGTGAGACCGCCAGATGGCGCGCCACCACGTCGCGTGACGGCAACGGCCCGGTCGCCGCGCGAATGGCAACGTCAATGCGTTGCTCGATCAGGTCGACATAGGTGTTGGAGAGCTCCAGCTCGATACGCAGCTTTGGGTGGGCATCGGCAAACTCGGCCAGCCAGCCGGCGAGCAAGGTCTCGGCCAGCAGCGGTGACGTGCCCACGCGCAGCACCCCCGCAGGCTCGCTGCGCGCTGCACCCGCCAGTGCTTCGATGGCCGCCGACGCATCAGCCATGTCGCGCGCATGCCGATACACCGCTTCGCCCACCGGCGTGACGGACACGCGATGGCTCGACCGCTGCAGCAGGCGCGTGCCGAGCTGCGTTTCCAGTTCGGCAATGCGGCGGCTGAGGCGTGACTTGGGGATGCCCGTGGCGCGCTCGGCGGCGGAAAAGCCACCGGCTTCCACCACGCGTGTGAAGAGGTACAGGTCGTCGAAGCGCTTCATGTGAGTGCGGTGTTGCAGTCGACCTGCATTGAAGCACAGGAAAGCGATGGCGAACGGCCAGTCACCGGCGTGCGGGTTGCGGGCATATTGCCTGCGCAGTCAGTGCGATCCACCCTGTTACGGGGCCGAAGGCGCGATCTAGCACCGACACCTGGAGAGCATGCCAGCGGTTTCATGGAACGCTTTCAGACGTGCCCCCACGCGCTGAGCGGCAGGAGGCGACGAGGTTCGGCAGCCGACCTCGTCGCCGTCTGGTCGTCACACGTCGAACCGCACGCCCTGCGCCAGCGGCAGCGCGCCGCTGTAGTTGATGGTGTTGGTGGCGCGGCGCATGTAGCCCTTCCACGCGTCCGAGCCGGATTCCCGGCCGCCGCCGGTT
>RepKanNP_Acetate_BrdU_F21BDRAFT_1000265_pt1 | contig 23799 bp, 20 predicted proteins | sample RepKananBrdUF21B_FD_10624 | JGI IMG/M metagenome (IMG submission 10624)
ATCTGACCGACGCGCATGCCGCCGAGGCCTGGATGACCAAGACGCTGGCTGCCCTGCCCGCTCACAAGAACGTCACGCTGGTGCTCAACGCCGGCGCCGTCGAGCCGATCGGCACCATCGACACGCTGCGCGCCGACACGCTGCTGCCGCATCTGCAACTGAACCTTGCTGGCCCGATGGCACTGACCGCCGCCCTGCTACGCGGCACCGCTGCGTGGAATGCGCAGCGCCGCGTGCTGGCGATCTCGTCGGGCGCCGCACGCCGGCCGATCGCCGGCTGGGCCGCCTACTGCACGGGCAAGGCCGGGCTCGACATGTTCGTGCGCGCCATCAACGCCGATGGCGATGCCAGCGTGCGTGCCGTGGCATTGGCCCCGGGCGTGATCGACACCGACATGCAACGCACCATCCGTGGCGCCGACTTTGCCGGCGTGCAGCGCTTCCGCGATCTGCACGCGCACGGCGAGCTGGTCTCGCCGCAAGACGCCGCCGCGCGCATCGCCGCCTACCTCGTTCGCCCCGACTTTGGCGCGACCGAGCTGGACGACCTGCGCAATTACGCCTAATCCGCGCCTGACAAGACTCTCCTCTCATCACCACCATGACCGAACAGAACAACCCGGCCGAATCGAACGCCCCCCTCGTTGCCGGACACGCGCAGGATGACAACAAGATCATCGCCGAGCGCCGCGAGAAGCTGGCCGAGATCCGCCAGCACGGCGTCGCCTTCCCCAACGATTTCCGCCCGACGCATCACGCCGGCGATCTGCAAGCCAAGTACCGCGAATTCGAGCAGGCCGCGCTGGAAGCCGAGCCGGTGCAAGTCGCCATCGCCGGCCGCATGATGCTCAAGCGCGTGATGGGCAAGGCCAGCTTTGCCACCGTGCAGGACAGCACCGATCGCATCCAGTTCTACATCAGCCGCGACGCGGTGGGCGAGGACGTCTACGCCAGCTTCAAGAAGTGGGATCTGGGCGACATCGTGGCCGCGCGCGGCACGCTGATGAAGACCAAGACCGGCGAACTGTCGGTGTCCGTGACAGAACTGCGCCTGCTCTCCAAGAGCCTGCGTCCGCTGCCGGGCGACTTCTATGGCCTGGCCGATCAAGAAGTGAAATACCGCCAGCGCTACGTCGACCTGATCGTCTCGAAGGAAACGCGCGACACCTTCCGCGCCCGCACCAAGGCCATGGCCTCGCTGCGCAACTTCATGGCCGGCAACGGCTTCATGGAGGTTGAGACGCCGATGCTGCACCCGATTCCGGGTGGCGCTGCGGCCAAACCGTTCATCACGCACCACAACGCACTGGACATGCAGATGTTCCTGCGCATCGCGCCGGAGCTGTACCTCAAGCGCCTAATCGTCGGCGGCTTTGATCGCGTGTTCGAAATCAACCGCAACTTCCGTAACGAGGGCGTGTCGCCGCGACACAACCCCGAGTTCACGATGATGGAGTTCTACGCAGCCTACACGGACTACCGCTGGCTAATGGACTTCACCGAACAGCTGATCCGCCAAGCGGCGATCGATGCCTCGGGCACCGCCACGCTGACGTACCAAGGCCGCGAGCTGGACCTGTCCAAGCCGTTCCACCGCCTGACGATCTGCCAGGCCATTCAGAAGTACGCGCCGCAGTACACAGACGCGCAACTGGCCGACGTCGACTTCCTGCGCGCCGAACTCAAGAAGTTCAAGATCGACACCAACGCGCCGCAGTTCCTGAACGCCGGCGTGGGCTCGCTGCAGCTCGTGCTGTTTGAAGAGACGGCCGAGTCGCAACTGTGGGAACCGACCTTCATCATCGACTACCCGGTCGAAGTCTCGCCGCTGGCGCGTGCATCGGACACGCAGCCGGGCATCACCGAGCGCTTCGAACTGTTCATCACCGGCCGCGAAATCGCCAACGGCTTCTCGGAGCTGAATGACGCGGAAGACCAAGCCGAGCGCTTCCGCAAGCAGGTCGAGCAGAAGGACGCCGGTGACGAAGAAGCCATGTTCTACGACGCCGACTACATCCGCGCGCTGGAATACGGCATGCCCCCGACCGGTGGCTGCGGCATCGGCATCGACCGTCTGGTCATGCTGCTGACCGACAGCCCGAACATCCGCGACGTGATCCTCTTCCCGCACCTGCGCCGCGAAGACTGATCGGTCGGAAAGCCTGCCTCACGAGAACGCCCCTTCGGGGGCGTTTTTGTTGGGCGCGCAGTCGCGCAAGTGGCGCGCCTACCCTGCTATTTGTAACATCCCCACGATGCCACAACATGTATCAAAACGCGGCAACTCTTTGATTTTTAATAGAAAAACAGGACTACAGATGCTTACAAATTAAAACGGTATCCGTTCCGGCGATGCACCACACTGTGATCATCAAAACGCCGAACCGATCACGGCGCAGGAGAACGATGATGAACAACAACGTCCAATCGAACCAAGGTCAACAATATGCCGCCACGTCGCCGGGCCAAGTGCCGCCGTCGTCGCGCCGCATGCATCCGCTGATGACGACGGCCGCTGTGGCCGTGATCATCGCCAGCCTGACGGCAGTGGCCGCCATCACCGGCATCCTGCCGACGTCAAAGGCCACGCAGGGCAGCACCGATCCCAACGTCGCAGCCCAGTCTGCAGCAGCGATACCGGGCGCCTCCGCTCCGATGGCGTTGGCGGCTCCGGGCCAGACGACGCAACCGAATCAGGCCGCGCCGTATCCGGCACAGAACGTGGCACCCGCTCCGGCCCCGGCACGTGCGCGTGAGCCGTCGTACGCTGAACGCGCCCCGTCGACCAGCCCGCACTACGCTCAAACGCAGCCACGCCAATCGGTCAGCCCGTACACCGGCCATGTCACGTCGGTCACCCCGATCTCGACGCAAGCCAAGGAAACCGGTCTCGGCATGATCGGCGGTGCAGTGGTGGGTGGCCTGCTGGGTAACCAGGTCGGTCGCGGCAATGGCCGCACGCTCGCGACGGTGGGCGGCGCGCTGGCGGGCGGTTACGGCGGCCATGTGGCGGAGAACTACTACAGCCGCGATACCCAATACCGCGTGAACGTGCGTATGGACAACGGCACCAACCGCAGCTTCACCTACAAGGCTGCCCCAGGCTTCCAGCCGGGCGACCGCGTGCATATCGAAGACGGCTCGCTGGTGGCAGGCTAATCGGGTAGCGGATTCCCGCCCAAAGAAAAACCGGCCTTCGGGCCGGTTTTTTCATGCGCGTGCACTTGAGGCTGTGCGCTTATTCCGCTTCGTCGATCCACGCTTGCTGGATCGCTTCGAGGAATTTCTCGCCGCCGCGCTTGTGGTCGTCGTCAAAGCCGTCGAGGCTGACGACCTTGTTGTGCAGATCGACGAAGTTCAGACGCGTCGGGTCGACGTCGGGGTACTTGTCGTACAGCGCTTCGGCGATCTGCTGAATGTCGTTCCATTTCATGATGGGCTCCCTTTCCACTGGCGGCACCGTGGCCACTCGGCTCAGTGGTTTTCCTTGGCGTGGTTGATGGTGTACTTCGGGATCTCGATGGTGAGGTCTTCGTCCGTCACCTTGGCCTGGCACGACAGGCGCGAATTCGGCTCCAGGCCCCAGGCCTTGTCGAGCAGGTCTTCTTCCTTCTCCGAAGCCTCATCCAGCGAATTGAAGCCCTCGCGCACGATCACGTGGCAGGTCGTGCAGGCGCACGATTTTTCGCAGGCGTGCTCGATCTCGATGTCGGCGCCCAGCAGCGCGTCGCAGATGGTCGTGCCGGTCTTGGCTTCGATCACGGCCCCTTCCGGGCAGTACTCGACGTGAGGAAGGATGACGATTTGTGGCATGAAGAGACTCGTTCAATAAAAGGTTGGGAACACGGCGGCCGATGGCGAATCGGTCAGCCAAGCTCCTCGATACGTTTGCCGGCCAGCGCCTTGCGGATGCCGCGGTCCATGCGGCGCGCGGCGAACTCGTCGGTGCCGTGCGAGAGCGTATCGACGGCGTCCTTGATGGCGCGGTGATCTTCACCCTGCATGGTGGCGCGCAGCGCGGCGACTTCGGTGTCGATCGCAGCCCGCTCTTCGGGCGAGAGCAGATCACCATCGGCCTCCAGCGCATGCGACAGCGCTTCGAGCAGGCGTTCGCCTTCGACGCGCTCTTCGGCCAGCGCACGGCGGCGCATGTCGTCTTCGGCGGATTGGAAGCCTTCCTGCAGCATGCGGGCGATGTCATCGTCGCCCAGACCGTACGACGGCTTCACGGTGATGGACGCTTCCACGCCGGATACCGTCTCGCGAGCGAACACCGACAGCAGGCCATCTGCATCCACCTGATACGTCACGCGGATGCGTGCCGCGCCGGCCACCATCGGCGGAATGCCGCGCAGCTCGAAGCGGGCCAGCGAGCGGCAGTCGCTCACCAGTTCGCGCTCGCCCTGCAGCACGTGGATCGCCATGGCCGTCTGGCCATCCTTGAAAGTGGTGAATTCCTGCGCGCGCGCCACGGGAATCGTGCTGTTGCGCGGGATGATCTTCTCGACCAGACCGCCCATCGTCTCGACGCCCAGCGACAGCGGGATCACGTCGAGCAGCAGCCAGTCTTCGCCCGGCGCGCGGTTGCCGGCCAGCAGGTTGGCCTGCATGGCGGCGCCGATGGCGACTACCTGATCCGGGTCGAGGTTCGTGAGCGGCGTGCGGCCAAACAGTTGGCCCACGGCGCGGCGAATGATCGGCATGCGCGTTGCGCCACCCACCAGCACCACGCCCTTCACCTCTTCCACCGTCACGCCTGCATCGCGCAATGCGCGGCGCACGGGCGACAGCGTCTTCTGCACGAGATTGGCGGTCAGCTCAGCAAACGTCTCGGCGGTCAGCACGAGGTGCACGGTCTCGCCGGTGGAGAGCATCGCGTCAATCTCGGTGCTGTCGGCGGTGGAGAGCCATTCCTTGGCTGCACGCGCCTTGTTCAGCAGCAGGCGGGTGTCTTCGGCCGACAGCGGTTGCAGGCTGGCCTGCTCGACGATCCAGCACACGATGCGTTGGTCGAAATCGTCGCCGCCCAGCGCGGAATCGCCGCCCGTCGACATCACCTCGAACACGCCCTTGGTGAGCTTGAGCACGGAGATGTCGAACGTGCCGCCGCCCAAGTCGTAGACGGCGTAGATGCCCTCCGCCGCGTTGTCCAGGCCGTAGGCAATGGCAGCAGCAGTCGGCTCATTCAGCAGGCGCAACACGTTCAAGCCGGCCAGCTTGGCGGCGTCTTTCGTTGCCTGGCGTTGCGCGTCGTCAAAGTACGCCGGCACAGTAATCACAGCGCCGACCAACTCATCGCCGAGCGTGTCTTCCGCGCGCTGGCGCAGCGTGGCGAGAATCTCCGCCGACACTTCCACCGGGCTTTTCACACCGGCCACGGTCTTGAGTTGCACCATGCCCGGCGCATCGACGAAGTCGTACGGCGTGTTCTCGATGTGGGCGACGTCCTTCAGGCCGCGGCCCATGAAGCGCTTGACCGAGATGATGGTGTTCTTCGGATCGCGCACGGCCTCGGCCTGGGCCTTGTAACCGATATGCGCGCCGCCGGCGGGCAAATAGCGCACCACGGAGGGCAGCAGCGGACGGCCCTGATCATCGGGCAACACTTCCGGCACACTGCTGCGCACAGCAGCCACCAGCGAGTTGGTCGTGCCCAGATCGATGCCCACCGCCAGACGGCGCTGGTGCGGTGCGGGCGATTCGCCGGGTTCGGAAATCTGCAGTAAAGCCATGGGATGTCTCGATTGCGCGGAAGTCGCAGGATGCCGGCCTCGGCAAACCCGCCATTGTCGCAAATTCTGTGTCTCAGTCGTCCAGCCGGTCGATTGCCTCAGCAGTGTCGCGCTCGATCTTTTCAATGAACATCAACTGGCGGACGGCATCTGCGGCAGCGGCGCTGTTGCCGTCGCCCCCATCACCGTTCAGCAGCCCCGCCAGTGCGGCGTAGCGTGCGCGCTTTTCCTTGCGCAGCATGCCGAGTAACGCGTCCAGCGCATCCACATCGCGCTCAGCCTTGGCGTCGCCCAGCGATTCGCGCCACTCCATCTGCTGCATCAGAAACGCGGGCGGCATGGCCGTGTTGTTCTCGGCCTGCACGTCGATGCCCTTCAAATGCAGCAGATACGTGGCCCGCTTGAGCGGATCACGCAGCGTCTGATACGCCTCGTTGGCGCGCGTGGCCCATTGCATGGCGACACGGCGCTCGGCGTCGCCCGCGTGTGCATAACGATCGGGATGCGCTTGCGATTGCACGGTGCGGTACGCAGCGTTCAACGCGTCTTCGTCGACCTCGAAGTGCTCGGGCAGACCGAACAAGGAGAAATGCGTGTCGCTGACGTTCATGAATAAAAAAAGCGGCCGCGCCGCCTTTGTGTTGCTACTCGACGGGGAATGTCGGAACCTCGCCCCGATCGCACTTCAGGCATTCCACCACCACGCCGATCTTGCTGGCGCGCCCGGCTTCGGTTTCAGTCCAGGGCCGTTGCTGCCAAGGCGGATCGTGACGCATGTGCTGCCCGTGCCCGCAAGCGAGACGGGCGACCCAGTGGCCTTCCTCGTCCCGCTCGAAACCGACAATCGCTTGCTTCAATGCGCCCCGCTCAAACGCGGAACGACTCGCCGCAACCGCACTCGTCCTTCACGTTCGGGTTATTGAACTTGAAGCCTTCGTTCAACCCTTCGCGTGCAAAGTCCAACTCGGTGCCATCGATGTACGGCAGGCTCTTCGGATCGACGATCACCTTGACGCCGTTGGATTCGAACACCTGGTCTTCCGCGGCAATCTCGTCCGCGTATTCGAGCTTGTAAGCCAGGCCCGAGCAACCGGTGGTCTTCACGCCCACGCGCAGGCCCACGCCCTTGCCACGGCGGGTCAGATAGCGGGAAACGTGCTGCGCGGCCTTGTCGGTCAGGGTGATCATGCTGCGTCCTTTCTATTGATGCTGGAGGCGGCTTAAGCAGCCTTCTGCTCGGCGGTGCCGTGCTTTTCCTTGTAGTCGGCCACGGCCGCCTTGATGGCGTCTTCGGCCAGAATCGAGCAGTGGATCTTCACCGGCGGCAGCGCCAGTTCTTCGGCGATCTGCGTGTTGCGGATCTCCAGCGCTTGGTCCAGCGTCTTGCCCTTCACCCACTCCGTCACCAGCGACGACGAGGCGATGGCCGAGCCGCAGCCATAGGTCTTGAACTTGGCGTCTTCAATCACGCCTTGCTCGTTGACCTTGATTTGCAGCTTCATCACGTCGCCGCAAGCCGGCGCGCCGACCATGCCGGTGCCGACCGTGTCGTCGCCCTTCTCGAAGGAACCGACGTTGCGCGGGTTTTCGTAGTGATCCAGAACTTGGTTGCTGTAAGACATTTCACACCTCTTTCAATCGTTGGCTGGCGCGGGGGCGCCGTTTATCCGTTGTCCGCTATCCGTCAAAGCGCGCCGCGCTTAGTGCGCCGCCCATTGAATGCTGTTCAGATCCACGCCGTCCTTGTACATCTCCCACAGCGGAGACAGGTCGCGCAGCTTGCCGATCTTGCCCTTGAGCAGCTCGACCACGTAGTCGACTTCTTCTTCCGTGGTGAAGCGGCCCACCGTGAAGCGGATCGAGCTATGGGCCAGCTCGTCGTTGCGGCCCAGCGCGCGCAGCACGTACGACGGCTCCAGCGATGCCGACGTGCAAGCCGAGCCCGACGACACGGCGACATCCTTGATCGCCATGATCAGCGACTCGCCTTCCACGAAGTTGAAGCTGATGTTCAGGTTGTGCGGCACACGGGCTTCCATGTCGCCGTTCACATACACCTCTTCCATCGTGTTCAGGCCGCGGTACAGGCGATCGCGCAGCATGCGGATGCGCTCGTTCTCGGTCGCCATTTCTTCCTTGGCGATACGGAAGGCTTCGCCCATGCCGACGATCTGGTGCGTGGCCAGCGTGCCCGAACGCATGCCGCGTTCGTGGCCGCCACCGTGCATCTGTGCTTCGATGCGGATACGCGGCTTGCGACGCACGTACAGCGCGCCGATGCCCTTCGGGCCATACGTCTTGTGCGCCGAGAACGACATCAGGTCGACCTTCAGCTTTTGCAGGTCGATCTCGACCTTGCCGGTGGCCTGGGCAGCATCCACGTGGAAGATCACGCCCTTCTCGCGGCAGATTTCGCCCAGCGTTTCAATGTCTTGGATCACGCCGATTTCGTTGTTCACCATCATCACCGAAGCGAGGATGGTGTCCGGGCGGATGGCTTGCTTGAAGACATCGATATCGATCAGGCCGTTGTCCTTCACGTCCAGATACGTCACCTCAAAGCCCTGGCGCTCCAGCTCACGCGTCGTATCCAGCACAGCCTTGTGCTCGGTCTTGACGGTGATGATGTGCTTGCCCTTGCTGCTGTAGAAGTTGGCGGCACCCTTGATCGCCAGGTTGTCGGACTCGGTGGCGCCCGACGTCCAGACGATCTCGCGTGGGTCGGCGTTCACCAGAGCGGCGACTTGCTCACGCGCGGTCTCGACGGCTTTTTCAGCTTCCCAGCCGAACGGATGGCTGCGCGAGGCCGGATTGCCGAAGCTCTCGCGCAGGTACGGGATCATCTTATCGACCACGCGCGGGTCCACCGGCGTCGTCGCGGAATAGTCCATGTAGATGGGAAGATGCAGGGTGCTCATATCTTGTCTGCCTTGTGTGGGGGGCGATGTTCTATATGTGGGGCTGGCGTCGTGGCCAGGCCTCACGCTAGTGCAGTCATGCAATCACGACTGCGCCAGACTGAAAACGGAGTTGACCAGCGGTGCACGCTTGACCGGCTCGGCGGCCACCGACGTTGCCGGCGCATCAACGGCGCGGGCGCGGGCCGGTGACCGTTCGCGACGCGCCGGACGCGCTTCACGCATGTCCTGAATCACTTCGGGTTGGCGTTCGCGCTGCTGGTCGACCAAGTTCTGCAGCGACACCGAATCGAGGTACTCGACCATCTTCTGATTGAGCGTCGCCCACAGGTCGTGCGTCATGCAGCGGGCGGCGTGCCCGTTGTGCTCCTCGCCGCCGCAGTTGCCCTTGCCGCCGCACTGGGTGGCATCAAGGGGCTCGTCCACAGCGATGATGATGTCGGCAACGGTGACGTCGTCCGCACGGCGCGCGAGGCTGTAGCCGCCGCCCGGGCCACGCACGCTTTCCACGATCTCGTGGCGGCGCAGTTTGCCAAACAGCTGCTCAAGGTACGACAGCGAAATCTTCTGGCGCTGGCTGATGCCAGCCAGCGTGACCGGGCCCTGCTCTTGGCGCAGCGCCAAGTCAATCATGGCGGTGACCGCAAAGCGGCCTTTGGTGGTCAATCTCATGGCGTCGGGGAAATACCTGATCGTTTTGCTCAAGTATAAAGGAACCCGACAAAATCGGTCAACTAAGGTGTCGGGGGATTCCGCGTCGCAGCAAGGGGATTTGCTGATCCCACCTGGGTGGGCAACCGCGCGGCAGGCCGTATTGTGGACTAAAACAATCAACCACGTCGGGTAGGGCTATCGCTCCACTCCCGCACCGCACCTTGCCAGCGCCATGCGCGAAGCGGCACCACTGCGGGTTTTCCTTATGCTGCGCACAGCCTAAATTCATTGACTTTTGTTACGCACCCACCGAGACTGTTAAATACGCAAACGTTTGCGAACGACGCGGCGCGATTGCCCTTAGGATTAGCTTACGAACCTCAGGGCAACGACGACCGCCTCCACCCAAGCCTCAGACAGGCCCCTTTCCTGGAGGAGACACCATGGATATCCGCCGTCGCCGCGCCCTGCAACTTGGCTCGGGCTCTGCTGTAGCCCTTGCTCTGCCCCTGCCTCTCATCTTCCAATCCTCGCTGGCGCATGCCGCCAACCAGCCGCCCAAGGTGGCACTGGTGATGAAGTCGCTGGCCAACGAGTTCTTCCTGACCATGGAGAACGGCGCGCGAGCCCACCAGAAGGCGCACGCCTCGGAGTACTCGCTGCTCACCAACGGCATCCGTGACGAAACCGATACCGGCGGCCAGATCCGCCTGGTCGAGCAGATGATCGTCGCGCGCGTGGATGCACTGGTGCTGGCGCCGGCCGATTCCAAGGCGATGGTGCCGGTGGTCAAGAAGGCAGTGGACGCGGGCATCCTCGTCATCAATATCGACAACCGGCTGGACCCGGCGGCACTCAAGGAAAAGGGCCTGAACGTGCCCTTCGTGGGCCCGGATAACCGCAAGGGTGCGCGCTTGGTGGGTGACTTTGTCGCCAAGGCGCTCAAGCCGGGCGACGAGGTGGGCATCATCGAAGGCATTCCCACCACCACCAACGCCCAGCAACGCACCGCTGGCTTCAAGGAGGCCGCCGAGGCCGCCAAGCTGAAGATCGCCAGCGTGCAGTCGGGCGAGTGGGAAATCGACAAGGGCAACAAGGTAGCCGCCGCCATGCTGCGCGCGCAGCCGGATCTCAAGGCCCTGCTGTGCGGCAATGACAACATGGCGATCGGCGCCGTGTCGGCCGTGCGTGCGGCGGGCAAGCTGGGCAAAGTGCTGATTGGCGGCTACGACAACATCGACGCCATCAAGGCCATGCTGGCGGACGGGCGCGTGGTGGCCACAGCAGACCAGCACGCCGACCAGCAAGCGGTGTATGGCATCGAGACCGCACTGAAGGCGCTCGCCGCCAAGACGCCGCAGGCAAAGCTGTCAGGCGTGGTCGAAACGCCCGTCAACCTCGTCACGCGCACATAACCCGATCGACAAGGCAAGCCGCCGCCAGCCATGTCCACCGCCTACGAACCACGCCCGCCGCTATTGCGCGCGTCCGCCATCAGCAAGCACTACGCCGCCCCCGTGCTGCGCGAGATCGATCTCGATGTGCACGCGGGTGAGGTGCTTGCGCTGACGGGCGAGAACGGTGCTGGCAAAAGCACGCTCTCCAAGATCCTCTGCGGGCTGGAGACGGCAACATCCGGTTCGATGACGCTCGCGGGCACGGCGTACACACCGGCCTCGCGCAGCGCAGCGGAAGCGTTGGGCGTGCGCATGGTGCTGCAAGAACTGAGCATGGTGCCCACGCTTACGGTGGCGGAAAACCTGTTCCTGGGCAAATTGCCGCGGCGGCTGGGTTTTGTCGACCGCCCCACCCTGCGCCACCAGGCTGAGCAAGCGCTCGCCCGCGTCGGCCTGGACCTCGACCCGTGGACACCCGTGCACACACTCGGCATCGGTCACCGGCAGATGATCGAAATCGCCCGCGCGCTGGCCAGCGCTTGCCGCGTGCTGATCCTCGACGAGCCGACCGCCATGCTGAGCGCACATGAAAGCGCGACGCTGTTCGCACGTATCGACGCGCTGCGCCGCGAGGGCGTAGCGATCATCTACATCTCTCACCGGCTCGATGAGTTGGCCCGCATCGCCGACCGCATCGTCGTATTGCGCGACGGCAAGCTCATTACCGATGCGCCGGCCGTCACCGTCACACAGGACGCGCTGATCCAGGCAATGGTCGGGCGCGACGTTGCCACCTCGCCCGAAGGCAAACGCGCTGCACGCGAACCGTGGCCCGGCGACGGCTCCCCTGCCCTGCGTGTGACCGGGCTCACCCGTGCACCGGCCGTGCGCGAGGTGTCGTTCGGGGTGGCACCGGGCGAAATCTTTGGCATTGCCGGCCTGGTAGGCGCGGGGCGCACCGAGTTGCTGCGCCTGATCTTCGGTGCAGACCGCGCGGACGCCGGCACCATCGAAGCGGGGTCGCCGCTCAAGCCGGTGCACATCCACTCGCCCGGCGACGCGGTGCGCCACGGCATCAGCCTGCTCACCGAAGACCGCAAGGATGAAGGCCTGATGCTGGGCTTGCCCATCGCCACCAACATCGCACTGGGCAACATGCCGGGCGTGACCACACGCGGCTGGCTGCAGCCTGCGCGTGAACGTGCACTGGCACAGCGGCACATCGACGCACTGCGCATCCGCTGCGCGGGGCCCGAGCAACCGGTGGGCGAACTCTCCGGCGGCAACCAGCAGAAGGTGGCGATTGCGCGCTGGCTGGAGCGCGACACCCCAGTGCTGCTATTCGATGAGCCCACACGCGGCGTGGATGTCGGCGCCAAGTTCGACATCTATGCCCTGCTCGATGCGCTGGCTGCACGCGGCAAAGCCCTTGTCGTAGTGTCCAGCGATCTGCGCGAACTCATGCAGTTGTGTGATCGCATTGGCGTCATGCGCGCCGGCCGGCTGACACACGTGTTCCAACGCGGCGGCTGGAGCCAGGATGCCCTGCTCGCAGCTGCCTTCGGCGAGTCCGCTCCGCCGGCCCCCAAGTCATCTCCGGAGACCGCCGATGCGCTCTGATTCCACCTTGCCGCCGGCCAGTACAGAGAGCACGCAGGCCAACCGTCGCGCTGCGGTGAGCATGTCGCTCGGCACCATCGGCGGGCTGCTAGGCGCGCTGATTGCCATGCTGGTGTTGTTCGGCACCCTGTCGCCCACCTTCTTCACGCTACCCACCTTCACCACCATCGCCAACGAAATTCCCGACCTGCTGGTGATGGCGGTGGGTATGACCTTCATCCTGATGATCGGCGGCATCGATCTGTCCGTGGGATCGGTGCTGGCGCTGGCAGCCTCGGTGCTGTCGATTGCCATGACCAAGCTCGGCTGGGGCGTGCTACCAGCGGCGTTGGCGGGCGTTCTGGTGGCAACGGCCGCCGGTGCGGTGACCGGCACGGTTACGGTGCACTGGGGCATCCCGTCGTTCATCGTGTCGCTGGGTGTGCTGGAAATGGCACGCGGCCTCGCCTACAGCCTGACCGATTCGCGCACCGCCTATATCGGCAGCGCAGTCGACTGGTTGGCCAACCCGATTGCACTGGGCATCGCACCGTCGTTCCTCATTGCGATTGCCGTCACGGTGATCGGCCAGATCGTGCTGGTGCGCACCGTGTTCGGGCGCTACCTCGTCGCCATCGGCACCAATGAAGAAGCCGTGCGGCTGGCGGGCGTGAACCCGCGCCCCTACAAGATCGCGGTGTTCGCGCTGATGGGGCTGCTGGCGGGCCTGGCGGCGCTGTTCCAGGTGTCGCGGCTGGAGGCGGCCGACCCGAACGCCGGCGTCGGCATGGAATTGCAGGTCATCGCGGCCGTGGTGATCGGCGGCACGAGCCTGATGGGCGGGCGCGGCTCGGTCGCGCGCACGCTGTTCGGCGTGCTGATCATCTCGGTGCTCGAATCGGGCCTCGCACAGATCGGTGCCTCCGAACCCACCAAACGCATCATCACGGGCGCGGTCATCGTTGCGGCCGTGGTCATGGATACGTATCGCAGCAGACGTAACAGCCGATCCGGCAGTCAATCCGGCCGTAGCAAGCAACATTGAAGAGACAGAGGAGATCGTCATGGCAACCATCAAGGACGTCGCAGCATTGGCTGGGGTTTCGTTCACCACCGTCTCACACGTCATCAACAACACCAGGCCGGTCAACTCGGAGACGCGCAAGCGCGTGGAAGAAGCCATCCGCGCCACGCGCTACGTGCCCAGCGCGGTCGCACGCTCGCTCAAGCACCGCACCACGCGCACCATCGGCGTGCTGGTACCGACGGCCACCAACCCCTACTTTGCAGAGCTGGCGCGCGGCATTGAAGATGTCTGTGCTGCTGCCGGCTACAGCGTGATCCTCTGCAACTCCGACGACGACCCACGCAAGCAGCGCGACTACTTGCGCGTGCTGATGGAGAAGCGCGTGGACGGCATCATCGTCAGCAGCGCCGGGCCCGACAACGCGCTCATCGAAGCGCTGGGCGAATCCGCCCTGCCCGTGGTCATGGTGGACCGCCCGACCGAAGGCATCCAGGCCGACCAGGTGCAGGTCGATCACGAAGAAGGCGCCTACATGGCGACCAAGCATCTGTTGGAGCTTGGCCACCGGCGCATCGCCTGCATCAGCGGGCCATCGGAGCTGAGCGTGACGGCTGGCCGCCTGGCAGGCTTCCACCGTGCACTGCGCGAAGCCGGCGTGCCGGAAGCCTCCGCCCGCATTGCCGAAGGCGATTTCACCAGCCCCGGCGGCTACCGCGCCGCGCGCCAGTTGCTGACCGAGGGCGAAATGCCCACCGCCATCTTTGCCAGCAACGACCTGATGGGCATCGGGGCCTTGCGTGCCGCGGCCGAGTTGGGCATCCCGGTGCCGAAGGCGCTTTCGATCATCGGCTTTGATGACATCGAACTCAGCCGCTACGTCTATCCAGCGCTGTCCACGGTCGGCCAGTCGATCCGCCAGTTGGGCGAGACCACCGCGCAGACGCTGCTCGAGCACCTGAGCGATGCCGCCATGCGCCATCCGGTCGACGAGCGGCAGGCGCGCCGCATTGTGCTGCCGCCGCGCCTGTCGCTGCGCGAGTCGACCGCAGAGCCGGCTCGCCCTGCCCGCGCCGCCTGAGCGCCCACCCACTCACTCTCTCAACGTCGTCCGCCATGGTGGCCAAGCACCCTTCTGCCTCTTCTGCCCACCCGGCTGCCGACGTGCTGATCGTCGGCAGCCTCAATATGGATCTCGTGATCCGCACGCCACGCTTGCCCCGCCCTGGGCAAACGGTTGCGGCCCCCGCTTTGGAGACGATTCCTGGTGGCAAGGGTGCCAACCAGGCAGTGGCTGCGGCCCGCCTGGGGGGCAGGGTCGCCATGCTCGGCTGCGTGGGCGATGATGCGTATGGCACGGCCCTGCGCGACGGCCTGCGGCGCGAAGGTGTGGATACGTCGATGGTGTCGGTGCATGCCAGTGAGGCCACGGGCATCGCCTGCGTGACGGTGGCGGACAGCGGCCAGAACACCATCGTGATTGTGGCGGGGGCCAACCAGTTGCTCACGCCGGCCATGATCGAGGCGCAACGCGCGGCGTTCGAGCGCGCCCGTGTGATCGTCTGCCAGTTGGAGTCACCGCCAGATGCGGTGGAATGCGCGCTCAAGCTTGGGGCACGGCTGGGCAAGACGGTCATCCTGAACCCCGCGCCGGCCATCGGCCCGTTGCCGACACCCTGGCTGGCGGCGTGCGATTACCTGATCCCGAATGAAACCGAAGCGGCGCTGCTGACCGCACACGCCGTCGACTCCCCCGAATCCGCGCTGGATGCAGCAGCCGACCTGCATGCACAGGGCGCGCGGCACGTGATGGTCACGCTGGGCGCGCATGGCGTTGCCTATGTGGATGCCACCAGGCGCCTGCTGATGCCGGCGCCCATTGCGCAGGCTGTCGACACCACTGCGGCCGGCGACACCTTTGTCGGCGCGCTGGCTGCCGCGTTGGCCGAGGGCGCCGCACCGGATGCGGCCATCGCGTTTGGCCAGGCGGCAGCCGCCGTGTCGGTCACGCGGCTGGGCGCGCAACCGTCCATCCCCTTCCGCAGCGAGCTGGGTGTGCTCGCCGCGCACGCGCATTAAGCCGGCGGATCAGGCCGGCGTACCGGTTCCCGGCGGCGTGGCCGCAGTCGGCGCACGCGGCACCAGCAGGCACAGCGGATCACGCAGAATGCGCCGCCACACCGCGCCGGTGATGCGCTTGCGATCGAGCCCACGCAAGTTGCGCGAGCGCATCGCCATGTTGAACGCCAGCGCAAACGACACCATCACGTTGAGTACACCCATCAGCGCGATGCCGGCAACGGCCAGCCAGAACGGCGCCGTATGCATCACGCTCGGGCCCAGCACGCCCACCGCCGTTGCCACTGCACCGGTCGACAGCGTGACGTGGCGCACCTCCACGTGCGGCCCGAAGAACGACACGATCTCCGGCCCCAAGCCCAGCATGAAACCCAGCGACACGTTGGCGACGATGCCCGAAAGGTTGCGCTTCCAGAACCCGGCAATACGCTGCGCACCCCGCGTGCCCACCATGAAGCGCAGACGGCGATGGTAGGCAATCACATCGTGCACACGGTGCAGCGCGAACCAGTTGTCGGCCCAGCCAGCCGCCAAGCTCGATGCCCACAGCAACACGCCCGTGAAGATCGCGTACAGCGGCGTTGGCCCGAGAATCGAAAACGAGTCGATGGTCGCCACGGCTTTTTCCGGCGAAATCAGGTTTGCGTGGAAGAACCGCCCCGCCAGCCACTGCACCAGAAAGGCCACCGGCGCCACCGCTACCAGGTTCCCGGCAATCGCCGCCGCATTGGTGCGGATCATGGCGACGGTGTCGTCAACAAAGCGGTCCAGCCCTTCCGGACGGCCCACTTGGTCCAGCCGGTGCGCCAGCGCGGGCGCTGTCATGGCCGGCTGCTTGGTGGCCAGCGTGAAATGGGCAAAGTGGATACCGAGAAAGCTGACCGCGTAGTTGATCGACGCAAAGAAACCCTCAGTGAACCGGGACAAGTGCGCACCGGCAATGAAGAACTTGATGTACACCGTGGCCGCGGTGATGACACCACCGCCTGCGGCCGCCTTCACCATCGCGCCGTACTCCTTGCTGTCGCGGGTGATGTAGTGCTCGCCGCTCTCGGCAGAACGCTCGACCACCTTGCGCGCCAGATCGGCAAACGTGGAGCGGATCAGATAGCCGACGCTGCGGCGATGCTGGCTGGCGGACACCAGCTCAGCCGTCAAATGCACGAAGCGGCGTGAGGCCTTAGCGTCGGCCCAGGCCGTCAGCAGCAGATCAATGCGCCCCAGCCACGCCTTCATGCGTTCCACCTGGAACACCACCTCCACGGAGACACCGTTCTCGTCCAGATGCTGGTAGACGCTGGCCGTGGCAGTGCGGCACTGGTCCAGCACCGCACGGAAGTAATTGAGCTGCTGCGGAAGACGCTCCGGTGCGGCCAGTGTTTCGTCCGGGCGTTCAAGAAAGATGGCGTTGGCCGCATCGGCCAGCCGGTAGAACGGTGAATCGGTGACGTCCGGATACTCCATGCGCAAGCGGATGCCGCGCGACAACCCTGCCGCCCGCACCTGGCTGATCAGGATCTGGATACCGATGCCAAGGCTGCGTTCCAACCGCGTCTGGCCGGCGGCTTCATCCTCGTCGCTCAACCCGGCGCGGAACAGCGCATGCAGGCGCGTGACCAGTTCATCGTCCAGGCCATCCACCCACTGCGCATCGGTCGGGCCGACAAACAGCAGCGCAAACAACGTGGCCAATTGCGATTGATTGGGTGCCGGCGGCAGGAAGCGCGCCTGCCAGCGATCGACCAGTTCGCCCCAGAACCCGGAGCGCGAGGACAACCCCGTATCGCACAGCAGCGAGACCGGGTCGTTGTCCCGCACGATCGCGCGCAGCGTCTGCCCGACGCGCTTGGCCAGTTCAGGGTTGTTTTCCAGCACCTGCAGCAGGTAGCGCAGGCGCGCATAGCGCCAAGATTCGGACGTAGCGCCCGCGGGCCGGTCTGCGCGGCGCAGCCAATAGGCCAGCTCGATCAGCCATTCATTGCGTTCGGCCACGCTGCGCGTCGGCGCGAACTGCGCCAGGATGGCGTCGAGCTGATGGCTGGCGTGCCGGGAAGCGCGCCATTTGCGCCACGGATTGAGCAAAAACTTGAACATCGAACTCCCTAGTTGGCGGACACGCATGACTCGGCCTCGCCCCTGGGCCGATTCTTCTGCGCAAGTCTGGACGCCGCGATCAGGCGACGTGCAGCGCCTGAAAATGTGTTCGCAATTGTGTCACGACTCCCCCGCCGCCAGCCCTCGGGCGAGGCTGCGGTGCAGTTCTGACTTCTGACGCATCAACCGCCCGTGCGGTTCAGGCGGCCGGAACGATATGGTCCTCGCCGCTCGCCCCGAAGAGCTGCGACTTGAGCTTGGCCAGTTGATCGCGCACCTGCGCCGCCTTTTCGAATTCGAGGTTCTTGGCGTGGTCCAGCATCTGTTTTTCCAGGCGCTTGATTTCCTTGGACGCTTGCTTCTCGCTCATGTCTTCGTACTTGGCGGCCTCTTGCGCGGCCTTGAGCTCGGCACGTGCATCGTCGACGTTGTACACGCCGTCGATGATGTCCTTGATGCGCTTGACCACCCCGCGCGGCGTAATGCCGTGCGCCTCGTTATGCGCGATCTGCTTGGCGCGGCGGCGTTCGGTTTCGTCGATCGCCTTGCGCATGGAATCGGTGATGCGATCCGCATAGAGGATGGCGGTGCCGTTCACGTTCCGCGCCGCCCGCCCAATGGTCTGGATCAGTGAGCGCTCGGCGCGCAGGAAGCCCTCCTTGTCGGCATCCAGAATCGCCACAAGCGACACCTCGGGAATGTCCAAGCCCTCGCGCAGCAGGTTGATGCCGACCAGCACGTCGAACGTGCCCAGGCGCAGGTCGCGGATGATCTCCACGCGTTCCACCGTGTCGATGTCCGAGTGCAGGTAGCGGACCTTGACGCCGTTCTCCGACAGGAACTCGGTCAACTGCTCGGCCATGCGCTTGGTGAGCGTGGTCACCAGCACGCGCTCGCCGGCTTCCACACGCAGGTGGATCTCGGAGAGCAGATCGTCGACCTGCGTCGTGGCCGGGCGCACTTCAATGGTCGGATCGACCAGGCCCGTGGGGCGCACGACTTGCTCGACCACCTCGGTACCGGCGGTCCTCTTTTCGTAATCCCCCGGCGTGGCGGACACGAACGTCACCTGCCGCATCTTGGTCTCGAATTCGGCGAACTTGAGCGGCCGGTTGTCCAGTGCGGAAGGCAGGCGGAAGCCGTATTCGGCCAGCGTTTCCTTGCGCGCCCGGTCACCGTTGTACATGCCGTTGAGCTGGCCGATCAGCACGTGCGATTCGTCCAGGAACATCAGCGCATCGGGCGGCAGGTAATCGACCAGCGTCGGCGGCGCCTCGCCCGGTGCCGCGCCAGACAGGTGCCGCGAGTAGTTCTCAATGCCCTTGCAAAAGCCGAGCTCCTGCAGCATCTCCAGATCGAAGCGCGTGCGCTGTTCCAGCCGCTGCGCTTCCACCAGCTTGTTTTCCTTGTAGAAGAAATCGAGCCGCTCGCGCAGTTCCACCTTGATGGTCTCGATGGCCTTCAACACGGTCTCGCGCGGCGTCACATAGTGGCTCGACGGGTAGACGGTGAATCGTGGAATCTTCTGCCGCACGCGCCCGGTGAGCGGGTCGAACAGCTGCAGCGATTCGACTTCATCGTCGAACAGCTCCAGGCGCACGGCCATCTCGGCATGCTCGGCAGGGAAGATGTCGACCGTGTCGCCGCGCACGCGGAAGGTACCGCGCTGGAAATCCGTCTCGTTGCGCGTGTACTGCATGGCGATCAGGCGCGCGATCACGTCGCGCTGGCTGACCTTGTCGCCCGCGCGCAGCGTCAGGATCATCTGGTGGTATTCGCTTGGGTTGCCGATACCGTAGATGGCCGACACGGTGGCGACGATCACCACGTCGCGGCGCTCCAGCAGGCTCTTCGTCGCCGACAGCCGCATCTGCTCGATGTGCTCGTTGATCGACGAATCCTTCTCGATGAAGAGATCGCGCTGCGGCACATAGGCCTCAGGCTGGTAGTAGTCGTAGTACGAAACGAAGTACTCGACCGCGTTGCGCGGGAAGAAGTCGCGGAACTCCGAATACAGCTGCGCCGCCAGCGTCTTGTTGGGCGCAAACACGATAGCCGGGCGCCCCACCTGCGCGATCACATTGGCCATGGTGAAGGTCTTGCCCGAGCCCGTCACGCCCAGCAGGGTCTGGTACGAGAGCCCATCGCCAATGTTCTCGACGAGCTGGCGAATGGCCTCGGGCTGGTCGCCGGCCGGCGGATACGGCTGGTACAACTGGAACGGCGAGCCCTCGAAGGTCACGAATTTCGACTCGTCGTGCGAGTTGTCGTGCTGAAGGGGGACTTGGCTCAGATCGGTCATGGCGGCGGGGGTGGATGGCAGCGCAGGAAGTCGACAAAGTGACTCGCACGTCCCCAGAAAATGAGGGCGGCGGCGGCAATTGCAACCAACCGTCTAGTGTAGCGCGGCGCCCCAGCAATCGTTTAAGCGCCCTGCACGGCGCATCTGTAGCGGCTGCCCAAACGCTTTAGACCCCTGTTCTGCAAGGATTTTTCGGGCGATTAGAGCCTGTATTCGGTACAATTCAGTCTTGTGCCCGCTTCATGCATTCGGCGTCGGCAGCCCTGCCGACCGCTTGCGGCGCACCGCCTGCAGCACTCCACCGAATTCCGAACCAACCGATCGAGACACATCTCATGTCGCTTTTCTCCGCCGTCGAACTGGCCCCGCGCGACCCCATCCTGGGCCTGAATGAAGCTTTCAACGCCGATACCCGCAGCACCAAAGTGAACCTGGGCGTGGGCGTGTACTTCACCGACGAAGGGAAAATCCCGGTGCTGCGCGCCGTGCAGGAAGCTGAAAAGGCCCGCCTGGCGACTGTCGCTCCGCGCGGCTACCTGCCGATCGAAGGCATTGCCGCCTACGACCAGGCCGTGCAGAAGCTGCTGTTCGGTGCGGATTCCCACCTGATCGCCGAAGGCCGTGTGGTCACGGCGCAAGCCCTGGGCGGCACCGGCGCACTGAAGATCGGCGCCGACTTCCTCAAGCGCCTGTACCCGAACGCCAAGGTTGCCATCTCCGACCCGAGCTGGGAAAACCACCGCGCGCTGTTCGAGTCGGCTGGCTTTGAAGTCGTCAACTACGCGTACTACGATGCCCCATCGCACGGCCTGAACTTCGCTGGCCTGCTGGATTCGCTGAACAGCTACGCAGCGAACACCATCATCGTGCTGCACGCTTGCTGCCACAACCCGACCGGCGTCGACATGACCGCCGACCAGTGGAAGCAAGTCGTGGAAGTCATCAAGGCCAAGAACCTGATCCCGTTCCTTGACATGGCCTACCAAGGCTTTGCCGACGGCATCCAGCAAGACGGTCTGGCCGTGCAACTGTTTGCAGAATCGGGCCTGCCGTTCTTCGTGTCGAGCTCGTTCTCGAAGTCGTTCTCGCTGTATGGCGAGCGCGTCGGCGCCCTGTCGATCGTGACGACCAGCAAGGACGAAGCCACCCGCGTGCTGTCGCAGGTCAAGCGCGTGATCCGCACGAACTACTCCAACCCGCCGACGCACGGCGGCACGGTGGTCGCCACGGTGCTGAACAGCCCCGAACTGCGCGCCATGTGGGAGCAGGAACTGGGCGAAATGCGCGACCGTATCAAATCGATGCGCAACGCGCTGGTCGACAAGCTGGCTGCCAAGGGCGTGAAGACCGACTTCTCGTTCGTGAAGGCCCAGCGCGGCATGTTCTCGTACTCGGGCCTGACCTCGGCCCAGGTGGACCGCCTGCGCAACGAGCACGGCATCTACGCGGTGTCGACCGGCCGCATCTGCGTGGCTGCGCTGAACACCCACAACATCGACGCCGTGGTGAACGCTATCGCTGATGTTCTGTAAGGTGCAGTAGGCGTCACGCCTTAGGTGCAATTGCAAAAAGAAAAGCGGCTTCGGCCGCTTTTTTGCTGCATATCGCTAGACTGACATGGGCGCATCATACAAGCCGCGCAACACTCTGTTATCAGGGTTTCTGCTGCATCGCAGTAATATGCGCCTAGGTGCATAATCGTTTGCGTCGCCCTCGCCACCACAGATCGGTCCAGCCATGCTTTACCAGCTCCACGAATTCCAACGCGCCCTGCTCAGCCCGATGACGGCCTGGGCTCAAGCCACCGCCAAGACTTTCACCAACCCGCTCAGCCCGCTGTCCATGGTGCCCGGTGCCCAGCGCTATGCCGCTGGCTACGAGCTGCTTTATCGCCTGGGCAAGGAATACGAGAAGCCGGAATTCGGCATCCGCTCGGTCAAGTCCAACGGGCGCGACATCCCGATCGTCGAACAGACGATCATCGAGAAGCCGTTCTGCCGCCTGATCCGCTTCAAGCGCTACGCGGACGACGCCGAGACCATCAAGCTGCTCAAGGATGAGCCGGTGGTGCTGGTGTGTGCGCCGCTGTCGGGCCACCACTCCACACTGCTGCGCGATACCGTGCGCACGCTGCTGCAGGATCACAAGGTGTACGTGACGGACTGGATCGACGCCCGCATGGTGCCGGCCGAGCACGGTGCGTTCCACCTGTCGGACTACATCAACTACATCCGCGAGTTCATCAACCACATTGGTGCTGACAAGCTGCACGTGATTTCGGTGTGCCAGCCGACCGTGCCGGTGCTGGCCGCCATCTCGCTGATGGCCTCGGACGGCGAAAAGACGCCGCGCACCATGACCATGATGGGCGGCCCGATCGACGCGCGTAAGAGCCCGACGGCCGTCAACTCGCTGGCGACCAACAAATCGCACAGCTGGTTCGAGACCAACGTGATCTACACCGTGCCGGCCAACTACCCCGGCCATGGCCGCAAGGTCTATCCGGGCTTCCTGCAGCATGCCGGCTTCGTGGCCATGAATCCGGATCGCCACCTGTCGTCGCACTACGATTACTACCTGAACCTGATCGAAGGCGACACGGAAGACGCCGAAGCCCACGTGCGCTTCTACGACGAGTACAACGCCGTGCTCGACATGGCCGCCGATTACTATCTAGAAACCATCCGTGACGTGTTCCAGGAGTTCCACCTGGCTAACGGCACCTGGGTGATCGAAGGCAAGCCGGTGCGCCCGCAGGACATCAAGGGCACTGCACTGTTCACCATCGAAGGCGAGTTGGACGATATCTCCGGCAGCGGCCAGACCGAGGCGGCCCATGGCCTGTGCACCGGCATTCCGAAGGCACGCAAGCAACATTTGACGGCACCGAAGTGCGGCCACTACGGCATTTTCTCGGGCCGCCGCTGGCGCGAGCAGGTGTATCCGCAACTGCGCGATTTCATCCGCCAGTACGATCAGGGCGCACCGCGCATCAAGGCCGTCGCCTAAGCCTGGCCTGCCAGAAAAAAGCCTCGCAGTTGCGAGGCTTTTTCGTTTTGAACCGGCACATTGCTCAGCCCTCAGGCCGCTCCAGATAAGCCAGCAGCATCTTGATGTGCAACTGCGCGAAGGCTTCGTGCTCGTCAGCCGAGGCAATGTCTCGGCCGATCACCGCGCTGATCGTGTAGCGGTTGGACAGCACGTAGTAGCCCAGCGCAGAGATCGTGAGATACAGCCGCGAGACATCCACATCCTTGTTGAAGATGCCGCTGCGCTGACCACGTTCGACCACGCCACGCAGCACATCAATGACCGGGTTGACCAGCTCCCCCAGATGCGGTGACGTCTTCAGGTGCCGTGCCTCGTGCAGGTTCTCGCTGTTGAGCAGGCGGATGAACTCGGGGTTCTCGTAGTAGAAATCCCAGACGAAACGCGCCAGCTGGATGACCGCCTCACGCGGGTCGGACGACTCGATCTGCACCTGCTCTTCGGCCTGCTTGAAGCGGAAGTACATGTGCTCGAGCACGGTCAGGAAGAGTTTTTCCTTGCTGCCGTAGTAGTAGTACAGCATGCGCTCGTTGGTCTCGGCGCGGCGGGCGATGGCGTCCACACGGGCGCCGGCAAAGCCACCGCGTGAGAACTCTTCAAGGGCCGCAGCAAGGATGCGACGACGCGTACCGGCGGGGTCGCGACGTGCACGGGGTGTGGCGGGATCGCCCGAGGAATCGACCGGATCAATGTCGGCGAGCGGCGCGGCTGGGTAAGACGGCATGGCACGTCGGTCCGTTTAGAACCCAAGGATTATGTCATACGGTTAAGACATGGCCGCCGCGGTCAATGTCAGGGCATGCACGCCTTGCGCGGCCGCCAAATCAGCGATAATGGCAGGCTATTCAAACGATAAGTCCCATCGTGGTTTCCTTGGTCCCCGTATTGGCCATGTCCTTGGCCGACCGGCTCGAACACCTCCTGCCGCAAACGCAATGCACCAAGTGCGGCT
>RepKanNP_Acetate_BrdU_F21BDRAFT_1000274_pt1 | contig 23152 bp, 16 predicted proteins | sample RepKananBrdUF21B_FD_10624 | JGI IMG/M metagenome (IMG submission 10624)
CGATGACTACTGAAGCTAAATGCCCGTTTTCCAGCCAGGCGCTTGCGGCTTCGAAAGCCGATGGCGGTGGCACGACCAACAAGGACTGGTGGCCCAATCAACTGCGCGTTGATCTGCTCGCCCAGCATTCCGAAAAATCCGATCCGCTCGGTACGAACTTTAACTACCGCGAAGCCTTCAAGAAGGTGGACTACGACGCCCTCAAGGCTGATCTGCGTAAGTTGATGACCGACTCGCAGGACTGGTGGCCGGCCGACTTTGGCCACTACGGCCCGCAGTTCATCCGCATGGCTTGGCACGCCGCCGGCACCTACCGCACCGGCGATGGCCGCGGCGGCGCCGGGCGTGGCCAGCAGCGTTTCGCACCGCTCAACTCGTGGCCCGACAACGTCAACATCGACAAGTCGCGCCGCCTGCTGTGGCCGATCAAGCAGAAGTACGGCCAGGCCATCTCGTGGGCCGACCTGCTGATCCTGACCGGCAACGTGGCGCTGGAAACCATGGGCTTCCGCACCTTTGGCTTTGCCGGCGGCCGTGAAGACACCTGGGAACCGGACAACGACGTCTACTGGGGCGCCGAGAAAACCTGGCTCGCGCCCACCAACAACCCCCATAGCCGCTACTCGGGCGAACGCGATCTCGACAACCCGCTCGCCGCCGTGCAGATGGGCCTGATCTACGTGAACCCGGAAGGCCCGGACGGCAACGGCGATCCGATTTCGGCCGCACGCGACATCCGCGAAACCTTCGCCCGCATGGCGATGGATGACGAAGAAACCGTGGCGCTAATCGCCGGCGGCCACACCTTCGGCAAGACGCACGGCGCGGGTCCGGCGAGCAACGTCGGCCCGGACGTTGAGGCTGCACCGCTCGAAGCGCAGGGCCTCGGCTGGGCCAGTACTTATCAGTCCGGCAAGGGCAAGGATGCGATCACCAGCGGACTGGAAGTCACCTGGACGCAGACGCCCGCGCAATGGAGCAACTTCTTCTTCGAGAACCTGTTCAAGTACGAATGGGTGCAGGAGAAGAGCCCGGCCGGCGCGCTGCAATGGGTGGCCAAGGATGCTGAAGCGATCATTCCGGGCCCGACGCCCGATTCGCCCAAGCGTAAGCCGACGATGCTGACGACCGACTTGTCGCTGCGCTTCGACCCGGCATACGAAAAGATTTCGCGCCGCTTCCTCGACAACCCGCAGGCGTTTGCTGAAGCCTTCGCGCGTGCCTGGTTCAAGCTGACGCACCGCGATCTGGGGCCGAAGTCGCGTTACCTTGGCCCGGAAGTGCCGCGCGAAGACCTGATCTGGCAAGACCCGCTGCCGGCCGCAACGCACAAGCCGACCGAGGCTGACATCGCCGATTTGAAGGCGAAGATCGCGGCGTCTGGTCTGTCGGCGTCGGAGCTGGTGGCGGTGGCCTGGGCGTCCGCCTCGACCTTCCGCGGTTCGGACAAGCGTGGCGGCGCCAACGGTGCGCGCATCCGTCTGGCACCGCAAAAGGACTGGGCCGTCAACCAGCCGGTTGCTGGCACGCTGGCCAAGCTGGAGGACATCCAGAAGGCTTCGGGCAAGGCGTCGCTGGCGGACGTGATCGTGCTGGCGGGCAGCGTGGGTATTGAACTCGCTGCCAAGGCCGCCGGCACGAGCATCACCGTGCCGTTCACGCCGGGCCGTGTCGACGCCACGGTCGAACAGACCGATCCGGTTGCGATGGCCGTGCTCGAACCCATTGCCGATGGTTTCCGCAATTTCCAGAAGGCCAAGTTCTCGGTGCCGGCCGAAGCGCTGCTGATCGACAAGGCGCAGTTGCTGACGCTGACCGCGCCCGAGTTGACCGTGCTGATCGGTGGCCTGCGCGCCATCAACATCAACGCGGATGGCAGCAAGAACGGTGTCTTCACCGCCACGCCCGGCGCGCTGACGAATGACTTCTTCGTCAACCTGCTCGACATGGGTACGGAGTGGAAGGCCGCTGGCGATATCTACGAAGGCGTTGACCGCAAGACGGGTCAGGTCAAGTGGACGGGCACGCGCGTTGATCTGGTGTTCGGCTCGAACTCGATCCTGCGCGCGCTGGCCGAGGTGTATGGCAGCGCTGACGGCAAGGCACGTTTCGTGAGCGACTTTGTCGCGGCCTGGGTCAAGGTGATGAATCTCGACCGTTTCGATCTGGCCTAAGCCTTCAGCCCAAGTCATCGGGACTAAAATGGCGCCTTGCCTCGTGCAGGCGCCATTTTTCTTTGGTGATTTCCCATGCAATCGTCTGCTGCTCAACCCAGCCGTCTCGTGCTCTATGCGCGCCTGATGCGCATGGACAAACCGATTGGCACGCTGCTGCTGCTGTGGCCGACGCTGTGGGCGCTGTGGATGGCGTCCGACGGGCATCCGCCGGTTGCGTTCGTGGTGATCTTCTCGGTCGGTACGTTCCTGATGCGCTCGGCGGGGTGTGCCGTCAACGACTGGGCGGATCGTGACTTCGACAAGCACGTCAAACGCACCAAGGAGCGGCCGCTCACCGCCGGCCTGATCGCGCCATGGGAGGCACTGGCCGTGGCGGCCGTGCTGTCACTCATCGCTTTCACGCTGATCCTGCCGCTCAATGCGCTGACCAAATGGATGTCGGTCGCGGCCATCGTGATTGCCGGCACGTATCCGTTCTTCAAGCGCTTCTTTGCGATTCCGCAGGCGTATCTGGGGATTGCGTTTGGCTTTGGCATTCCGATGGCGTATGCGGCTGTGCAGGATCAAGTGCCCACGCTGGCGTGGCTGATGCTCATCGGCAACGTGTTCTGGGCTGTTGCCTACGACACGGCCTATGCGATGGTCGATCGTGATGACGATCTGCATATCGGTATCAAGACCTCGGCTATTACCTTCGGCCGTTTCGACGTGGCGGCCATCATGCTGTGCTACGTGGCTTTCTTCGGCATCATGGCCTGGGCTGGTTACGTGATGGCGCTGGGTGTGGCGTACTGGATCGGGATGGCGGCTGCCGTGGCGCTGGCACTCTGGTATTACCCGATGCTGCGCACGCGGGACCGCATGAAGTGCTTCTTCGTCTTTCGCCACAACAACTGGTTGGGGGCCTGTTTGTTTGCTGGGGTGGCGGTTGCTTACTTGATGCGGTGAGTTTTTTGGCCCCGGTGGTCCATCCCCTGTTTCATCCCCTGCCGGGGCTGACTCACTTTCTTTGGTCTTGCCCAAAGAAAGTAAGCAAAGAAATGCGCGCCCGAGATGGCGACCCACTCCTTGAATTTTCATAACCGGGCGGAGATGGGGAAAACTCGCTTCGCTCAAACAGTTCCCCATCTTTTTTCCGCCCGCTTACGAAAATTCAAGGCGCCATCAAGGGCAGAACGTCAAAAGACAAAGGCCAACCCGTCGTGAGGTGTAACGGCGCGCGCTATTTGGCACGATTTTGCGCGTGATTTGGCATTTCAGCTGCATCGACGCGAACAATCTGTGCGGCAGCTACTTCAGTGTCCTTGTCCAAGTTAAGGACCGCCTCAACGACATAAGCCGCACCTACGGGTACAAGGAACGGCTCTACCTCATCAAACTCGACGCCGGGATCAAGCTGGTAGCCTCCGTAGCCCTGGATGATGTTCTTGGCCTCGAAGACGACAGGCAGCTTTTCTCGGTCAATGTGGCCAGATTGGGCGCCATCGGGGATGCGCCTAACCGCAACTGATATGGGTAGGCGTAGATTGATTGGAGTCTTCCCAAGGTTGGAGGGCTTCACATGCACGACCAGGAGTTGCTTCCCTTCGTCGTAGGGCAACACCTCAATGGCCACCTTCATCAGGGGGGTGGGCTCGGAGGTCCCCAGTAGGTTGAAGTTGTAGAGTGCCCAGAAGCCGGCCCCCAGGATGGCTACCACCTGCATCCATTTCGCCCAAGGATCGGCGGAACGCACAAACCAAGCCTTTGCCTGCGTCGCCCGGGAGCGTAGTGCCCAGAGCCTCCCGCCGCCGGACGTGTCTTCCATTGCACTCTCCCATTGTGAGTGTTTGTGATCGAAACGTAGTTTAGCGCCGGCGGGAACGTCCCGATTCAGAACAACTGCCCGTCGCTAGGCTTCCAGTTGGTGATCACCAGCTCGCCGCTGGTCTGCGGCTTTCCGTGCGCCTGGCCCAGGCTGTACTTGATGTCCAGCTCGGCCATGTGGTGCCCCTCGAACGCCTGGCGGATATCCGGGTGGTCGTTGATGGACACCATCACGCGCCCCTTACAGGTCCGCATCAGCTCGGCCATTTCCACATAGTTCTCGAACCCGAACGGTACGCCGTAGCCCTCGGTTTGCCAGTACGGCGGGTCCATGTAGAAGAACGTATGCGGGCGGTCATAGCGCCGCACGCACTCGGCCCAGGGCAGGTTTTCGACGTTGGTCCCTGCCAGGCGCAGATGCGCTGCCGACAGGTTCTCCTCGATGCGCAAGAGATTCACCATGGGGGCCGTGGTGGCCGTACCGTAGGACTGCCCGTCAACCTTGCCACCGAACGCATGGTGCTGCAGGTAAAAGAAGCGCGCCGCGCGCTGGATGTCGGTCAGCGTCTCGGGATTGGTGTCCTGCTGCCATTTGAAGACCTGGCGCCCAGACAGCATCCATTTGAAGCTACGGACGAATTCCTCCAGGTGGTGCTGCACGACGCGGTACAGGTTGACCAGGTCGCCGTTGATGTCGTTTAACACCTCGACGGCCGCCGGCACCTGGCGCAGGAAATACAGCGCCGCGCCGCCACAAAACACCTCGACGTAGCACTCATGCGCGGGGAACAACGGCAACAGCTTGTCGGCTAGGCGCCGTTTTCCACCAATCCAAGGCACAACCGGAACAGCATTCTGATACATGTGCAAGCCTGTTTAACATGGTTAAAAACTGATAGGCTCCGCCCGCTATGTCGACATGGCAGGGGGCCTTGGTCTTGGCTCACAGCTCGCTTCTGTGGGTCAGGATGGCGGCCTGGTGTTAGCGCACCTGGCCGTCGCCCTCTTCACTCAAACCTCGATTACTTCCACCGGCAGCGTCGGGGCCTTGCCCTCGATCCGCCCATCCCTGAAGAACACCCAATCGTTGGGCGCGGCATCGCCACGCGCTGACGCCATACCGCCGCCTGGCAGTTGAATGGCGGCCACTCCCCCCGTGATCGTGATGACTTTTCCGACCTGCAGCGCGGGATCGGGCAGCAGGTTGAGCAGAAGGCGGTAGGGGTTAAGAAACATGGGTTTCCACTCCAATGGTTTGCCAGATCTCGGGCATGCCCACGTCGACCGACGTGCCGCGCACGATGCCGATGCGGGTCACGCCTTCGTCGACGTATTGCACAAACTTGCCCGGTGTGATGATTCCGGTCTCCGGCAGGACTGGCAGGCGCAGGGACAACAGGGCCTGGTTGCCGGTGTCGCCCAGGATGGCCAGGCCACGCTGGCGCGCCGCGTCTGCATGCGTGATCAGCGCATCCGTGACCATGGGGGCCTCGATGCTGCCATCCGTGCCGGCGCGGGTGACCTGGCCAAGAATGCCCTGAGCCTGGCCGGAGACGAACACACGGTTGTAGCGCGGGAGGCGCACGTCCTCGACCCCCTCTCGGCTGGTGACGTCGGACGGCAACACGAAATCGGGCGTCACGGTGCCCCAGTTCCACGGTGCCACGGGATAACGCGGTAGCACCATCAGCTTGGCCAGGGACGGGTCTGGCTGGATGTAGGCACCTGCAGCGCCCGCAATGGCCTGCAGAGCGGTCTTGTAGGTGCCCTGGTGGACCCACGCGCCGGCGGGCACCAGCCAGTCAGTCAGGCGCCAGTCGACGGCCCAACCGATGCTGGCGCCGTTGATGGTCAGCGCGTCATTCATGAGCTGCTGTGCCGTGCGGGCCTGCGTGTTGGTAAAGCTCATGATTCGTGCATCCGGTGCATCCAAGATGCCCGACTTGCCACGACCGGTAACGCGTACGACGGCCTTGCCAAACTCGCGGTCGCGCCGTCGTTTGTCGGCCAGCAGGCGGTACGCGGTACCGTTGATGACTGCCTCCAGCTCGACGGGCGTGCCGTCACTTGCTGGGGCCACCGCATCCTCTGCGCTTCGCTCGATGGCAGCGTTAAAGCCCCATGTCCAGCCGTCTGCCTCGATGGTCAGCGACAGGGAGGTGGTCGGCAGCTCCACGTTGCCGTCAACTCGCCGCAGCAGCACGTTGTTGATCACGATATAGACCCTCTTAACAGGCACCACGATGGTCGTGCCTGGTGGTTTTGGCTCGGCTTCCTTGCAGGGGTACTTGCCGAACTTGAGCAGCACGTCGTCGCCGGCGTAGTCCAGCCACGGGCAAATGAACACCAGGTCGCCGGTGCCTTGGTACGGCGGCTTAACTGGTGGCTTGCTGTCGTCTTCTTTGCCAGCCGGCGCCTGCCGGCTGCCTTGCCAGCGCACACGGTCCAGCGCCGAGAATGGCGTGCCCACCTTGGACGTCATGAGCATGGGAGAGCCGCCAAATGGCTTGGCCATCTGCCATGGCTCGGCCGACGTGCGCTTGATCGGGATGCCTTGCTGGTGGCGGAAACCTATGGCGGAGATGTTGCCCGGCTGTGCCTTCTGCCAGCGCACCCGCGACAGGGGCTTGTGCGGCACCAGGTCAACGAACTTGCCACCGATAGCATTGCCAGCCAGCGGCTTGGCGACCTGGTGCTGCAGACGGCCAACCACCTTGTGCGGAGTTGAGCTTTGCCACTCGTCGCGCACGACCGCGTCGGCCAGCTTCTGCGCCGTGTTCCACTCGGTGACGACGTCGGCCGACGCCGGCGTGCCGACCTGGTACTCGCCCCGTGTGTCTGCCCGCGTGCGGCTCGCGGATTGATGGCGGACGTGCACTTCCGGGCCAAACGGCCGCGTCACCAACAGGTCGTAATGCGCCACCACGCGCAGTACCGGCACGGCCTTAACCATCGCCAAGTGCGCGTCACGATTGGGGGGCTTGGCGACCGTTGCGGCGATTGCCAGCACTGGCTTGGCGTACACCAGGCGCACCGACCCACGGTTCGCAACCGGGCCGCCCGACGCGGGCATGGCCAGGTCGACCGCATTCCCTGCTGGCGGCACATACTCGCCGGAGAAATCCAGATCGGTGGACGGGGTATAGCCGGGCATCGACTCAAAGCTCCGTCAGCTTCGCAACGTCTCGGATGGTGACCGAGCCGCCGGCATATATCTGTGTGTTGTCGAGTTGGATTTCAGATGTGCCTGGCAGCCCGTCCGGCATCAGGACGGGCGACACATCCATGTCAGCAACGTATCCCCCGCCGCCGTCGACAAAGCGAGCCCAAACAGCGACGCCCGTGCCCACGGCCAGGACCGGGCCGGCCACGTAGTTCAACGTCAGCACGTTGTTAACGACGCCGCCAGAGCTGGGCTTTTGGAACGGGATGGACGCCAGCAGTGTTTGGCTGGTGACATTCGCTCCTGGCGCCGGACGCGGGCCACTGTAGAGGTTGATGCGTCCAGGTGCAGCGTCGGCATCAAGCGCTCGGGTCAGGGCTTGCAATCGATCCGTGAGAACCGTCTGGGCAAAATTCAGCGTCATGCGGGCCTCACCCGGTCTTGGATCACGGCGTTAAACGTCTTCGTGTAGTCGTGACCCACCACGAAATAGTCGCGGTTAGGGTCCATGCCTGGAAAGGAGTACGTGCCATCAGCCGCGCTCCAGGTGACACGCAGGAGACGCGCACTTCGCAGGTCGAACAGCCGCACCATCCGACTGTCTGGGTTGTCATTCACCGTGACCTTGCCGGCGATCGGCTTCGATCCGCCGTCGTAGTAGTCGGTGACGCGGTGCGTACGGAAGATGCGGTTGGTGTTGCCTGGCGCCAGGCTGCGGATGTTCTTCACCAGGCGCGACTGAGTGCCGATGAACTTGGTGTACTTCTGGATCACCGGAGCCACGCCTGGATTGGGGAAGGCGGTGGTCGGCACCGTGAAGTTCGCCGTATAGCGCGCTACGCCCTTGGTGATGCGGATCTCGTCGAGACGGCCATCCAAGCGACTGTTCACGTTGTCATTCCACACGTGGGTCCGCATCGGCTGGCCCAGCGAGTTCTGGACGGTGCCCGAGAACGTAGCGGTGCCTACTTGGGTGCCGTCGATGAACAACCGCAGCGTGCTGCCCTGACGAGTAACAGCCACATGGTGGTAGTTGCCGTCGTTCGGCAATGCCGAGCTGGAGCTTTCCGGCAACGTCTGGCCGCCGTTGATGTAGAGCCCCACCTGACGGCTGGGACTGATATACACGATCCAGTCCGCATTGGTGCTTGGGCCAATACCCCAACGGCCGATCATGGCGCCCCCCGATGCACCCAGCCCGGTCACCAACACCCAACCCTCCACCGTGAAGTCAGCAGAAGCCAGGTCAAACTCCGGTGCGTTGCTGTTGGAGATTTCCAGGTGGTCGACCCAGGCGCCCTGCGACAAAGCACAGCCACTACCGAACTTGGGGTTCGTTGTCGAGACCACACAATTGCCCGTGGCCGTCACCGCGTGGACGTAGGACGACGTGTCAGTGAACGTCGTGCTGTTGTTCGCCCCATCGCAATGGATCAGCAGCGAGACGTTGTTGGCATACGGGTCTGTCGGGTTAGACCCAGCAGTGTTCGGGAATGCCGCCGAAGGAGGCGTGAAATTGCCCGTATAGCGCGCCACGTTCTTGGTGAATCGCACGTCGTCCATGAAGCCGGTGAAGGCCCAGCCGTTATTCGAATCGGCCCCCAAGGTCAGCGCGCCATCCGACAAGCTGTTTGTGGGGCCGACGGCAGCCGAGCCCTGCAAGACGCCATTCACGAATCCCATCAACGTGCCGGCACTCATCACCAGGGCGACGTGATACCACTGGTTCATCGGCAAGGGTGTGACGCTGGATATCTGGGTCAGGGCGTTGCCGCTCAGCTGCAGGAACTTCAACTTGTTGCTGCTATCGAGGTCGATAGTCAGCGAATATTGGAAATTCGTGGCAGTACCATCGCTGAAGGCCATCAGACGCTGGAACGAGCCGCCGGCAGTGGGGTAGATCCAGGCTTCAAACGTCATGGCCGACGAGGCCATCGCCGCGTATAGCGTCGCACCTGGGTACTTCAACATCCCGCCCGAGAACCCGATGCTGCCGCCACCAAACTTGAACGTGCTAGTGGACACCGCCACCGAACCGATCGGAGTGCCGGTCAGCGGGCTGGCCGACGAATCCACATAGTTGGAATCGCCCTGCACCAGCAACAGCACATCGCCAAAATTCGGGTCGGCAGACGCGGTAGGCGACGCGAGACCGGACGTGTAGTGCGCGGCGATACGATCAGAGGACAGCTCTTTGCTGTACACCGCAACGTTCGACAGACTGCCGCCCATCGGCTCCAGCGGTCTACCGGTGGCTGTGTAGCCCAGCGACACAGCCGAACCGTCCATCGACGACCAGGCCGTGGTGTTGCTGGCCACCAGCGAGCCGTTGACGTAGATCTTCACCCCAGAGCTGCTGGCTGTCACCACCACGTGATACAGCGTGTTCGGGCTCAGATTGGCCGGTGACGACAGGACGTTGGCGGCGTTAAAGATCACGTTCACGCCACTACCGCCCGCTCCACCACCGATCTGCACGCGGAAGCCGTTGTTGTAAGCGCAGCTAAAAATATTGCCGCCACCCGACTGCGAGTACTTCACCCAGCCTTCGACTGTGATCGCGCCCGCAATGGCGAACTTGGTTACTGACGGGGCGATGTCGATGCGGTTGGTGCTGCCATCCAGCAGCAAGCAGGTGCCCAGACCTGGAGCAATCGCCGCTTGGGCTACCGTGACTCCGCCCGAAGCCGTGGCATTGGCTGGATTCGACATCACGTCCGCCAACGAAGTCCCGGAGGCGTCATTCAGGGGCCAATACGCGATTGGTGCATCGTTGATCACGACGTTTTTGTAGGCCAGCACTTGGTCCGCGCCCCCAAACGCTGCAGTGGGAGGTGAGAACGGTGCTAGGTACTGCGCCAGGCCGTTGCTAACGCGGATTTCGTCGTAGTACGCCTCCGACCAGGTGGCGCCCCCGGACTGGTTGGCTTGGCCGAAGTACAGCGGGACACCGTGCGTGCAAGGGATTGCAAGCGCGTACGCGGCTGAGCCCTTGGCCGCCCCGCTAACGTAAAGCGTCACCACACCCGAGGCACGGACCAAGGCCACGTGAGCGAAGGCATTCAGCGGCAGGTCACCGGCCGAGGTCGAGAACAGCAAACTGCCGTTGACATACACAGCCAGCGAGCCGTCGCTATTGCGCGCAACCAGGAAGTCGTTGTTTGTGCCGTCCCAGCGCCCGAATACCGCGCCGCCATCCGCCCCCTGCGAGACCGGATAGACGAAGCTCTCGACCGTGAAGTCGGCGACGCCGAAGTCCATCGTCTGGTTGGTGCCCACGGCAAAGAAACTGCCATTTGCGCTGCCGGTCTTCACCGAGCTGCCGCCAAACATCGACTGCACCGTGCTGAGAGCGCACGTGCCATAGCACTTGGCCAGCTGCGCGTACTGCGACGAGTCGGCTAGGACCGTAGAGCCGGCGGCGTCATCACAATGCAGCAGCAAGACGACGTTGCCATTCGGAAGAATCGCCATCGCCGCCCCCTAGCGCCACGGGCCGGTGATGTCGATGCCGACCATGCCGTAGTACGACAGGCCGCCGCTCGGCGTGCCGGTGCGGATGACCATCAGCTTCTTGCCCACCAGCGCATCGGTGCCGGGAATCTTGTCCCGGTGGTTGTAGTTACTGAACCAGTTCTGGCAGGTGTGGTACAGCCCCGGCAATTGACCACGGAGGCCGGCATCGTGTCCCACATAGGGGGCGTTCACGAAGATGCCGTTGTCCGCCGGGTTCGGGAACGACAAGCCCACGGCGCTGCCGTTGTTGGCGTTGCCAGTGCCGCTGTACACCGAGCCCATCGGGATACCGAAGGAGGCCAGGAACGCCTGCTTGGCCGAGCCCGTCTGGGTGTACCCACGCGGGAAGAAGATGCCGTTGCTGCTGGCCTGTTGGGGGAACGACAGGTCGCCCGCCAGCGCCCCGTTGGTGTACGAAAAATCGGTGGGGACACAGGCCAGCATGCAGGCATAAGCGTCTGCCGACGATTGGGCATTGATGTCTCCGAAGCCCACCAGCGGACCTACCGACGATACGCCTTGCGGGAACAGCAGAAGGTAAAAAATGCGTTCGTCTCCAAACAACGCCCACTGCACCGCGTAGGTAGAGTACTGCTTGCTCCAGAAGCCACCGCCGTTGATCTGGCCATCTGTCGGGAACGGCCCCACGCCAGTGTCCACGTCGGTCATGCTCTCATAGCCGCGCACGCGCGCCACGCTGCCGGTGTCATCCACGCGCAGGAAAAAGCCCAGGCTCTGCGGCACAGACGGCGTGTACACGCGCTTGTTCGTGCCGGTGAAGGCGATGTTCCAGCCCAGCGGCGCCACCTTGACGCTCACCGTGCCCGTGGCAGTCGCGGCCGTGTTACTCGGCACCGCGAAGGTGATCGACGTGCTGGTGGTGGACAGGATCGTCTGCTCACCGTTGTACCCCGCTTCGTTTGCCCCCGACACCAGCACCTTCTGGTCCGGGTTGAAGCCGTGGCCGCTGTTGAGCACCATCGTGGCCGTGCCGGCGGTCTGGGTCAGCGATGTGGCGGTCTGAGCGTTGTACCCGGTATTCAGACAGACATCGAGAAAGGCCGCCAGGGCGCCGGCCGCGCTCGACGGCGTGGGCATGCCCTTGTCTGTGCTCGCAAAGAATTTAACGGTCATGGTGGGTCCTCTATTGACGGTCGATGTCGCCGCGAATCTGGATTTGGAAGGTGTCGTCCTGCACCGTGGCAGGCCCTTGCAGGACCGTACGAGCGACCCACACGGGGAAGTTGGCGGCCGTGGTGTTAAACCGCAGGATGTTGCCGGCCTGCCAGCCACCGCCCCAGCCAGCAGCGCGAAGGGTGAAGTACGGCTGATTGGTTGCAGGGTTGTTGGGTGCGCAGTCCTGGTTGACGTTGCCGGTTGCCACCTGGCCGCTTTGCTCGCCTACGACTCGGAAGTTCTGCGGGTCGGTGAACATCAACGCCCAGCGTTCCTGCAGCGCGCCCTTGTTGGTGACCAGAATTGGGTACTGCGCGTTGTTGTAGTTGGCCGTGGGTGCAGCACCAATCAGCGCGTTTGACCATGCGCCGCTCCAGGTTGCCTGCGCAAACATGTTCAGCGCCTGCGCCTGCAGGTCGCCCGCGATCAGGGCCGAAGAGACCTTCGAGCCTGGTACCGGGAAGTTGTGGGTGAGTTGACGCGTCAGCGCCAGGCGGCCGTTGATCTGCACGTCGGACGTCTGCGCCATGTCCTCGATGCGGTTCTCGAACACCAGCGGCAGCTTGTAGCCGCTCGTGTTGATCGAGCCACCCAAGGTGCAAGTGCCGGCGTTAAGGTCCGTCGAGTACATGCTCGGGTCCACGACCTTGTACGGCACCGAGCTGTCGATCACTCGGCCGACAGCCAGGCGCACGCGCGTTGCGCTGACCTTTGTGCCCGCGTTCGCGTTGGGGAACGGGATCTGCTCGGTGTGGTGGACCACCACCACGTAGCCCTTCTGGAAGATCGGCACGCGGCCGTCGACGGGCAGGCGCACCGGGTCCAGGCCCAGGATCGAGCTGTCTAGCGGCAGGTACGAATACGCCACGGCGTTGTAGGTGGCCGTGTTGGCGAAGATCGGATACGGCTTGAAAATCTTGCCGTCCGTCGTCACGGCATCAGGGTTGTACCAGATGGCACTCTCATTGCCCGCTGCCGTCACCATTCGACCGAAGCGCATGTTCACGACGCCGGTCTGGTAGTTGATATAGCCGAAGCAGTTGGTGCCGGTGATGGTGCCGTCCGGGTTCGATGTGGCCGTCACCGTGCCACCCGTCACCGGGCTGAACTGGAGCTGCAGGCTGCCCGGCACCACCGGGGCTTGCGGTACGCGGAAGCTCAGGAAGTCCACCGGCTGGCCCGTTACGGTTGTCAGCAGCGACAGGAGGCTGACCCCATTGCCGCCACCTGGCGTGTAGGTGGTGATCGAGACTTCGCCGGTGGCGTAGTTGATGGTGCCGGCGGCGGTGCCGCTGTTTGTCCCTGCATTGAAGTCGCAGAACAGCGTGCCGTTCAGCTCGTAGTACACCTTGCCGCCCCAGGCGAACATCACAGACCCAGGCACCAGCGGCTCGTTGTACTGGTACGTCAGGTCGAACTTCCACTCGGAGACGGTCACCTGTTGCTGCTGTGCGCTGCCCGTGGTGGTCATGTACTCGACGTCGACCGAGCCGCTGGCGTCGTTGGGATAGGTGGCCGCGACGGGGTAATAGTTGATGCCGACCAGCGTGTTTTGATAGACCGGGTTAAAGAAGTCCGGGCCGCTCAGACCACCATTCGCGTTGCGCATGTATCCGATCACGTTGGACTGGTACACGGGCTGCGGCACGCTCACGATCACGTCCGGCTTGAACTTCACCAGGCCATTGACGTAGTCGACCGCGCTGTGATCGACCACCGTGTTGGTGCCATCTGCCTTGTACTGGCGCAGCTTGCCCGTGCTGTCACCTTGCGCGGTCGCATAGGGGTCAGTCTGGAAGTACTGCATCTGCGCGGGGACGTTCGAGATCGTGCTGTAGTCGTTGATGAGCACGTTCCAGGTCACCTTCAGCGAGCTGGGGACGATGTTCTTGTCATCCAGCACCAGGTTCAGGTCGGCATTGCCATCGCGCAGCGGTGCCGTGAAATGCTTGGTCTTCTTGCTGCCCAGGTTGTAGTTCAACGTGAAGGTGGTGCCGCCCGCCGGCAGCACATTGGGCGATAGGCGGATCTCGTACTGGCCGTTGTACCAGCGGATATAGCCCGTGGCGTCGCCCGTGATCTTCTGGGTGTCCGATACCACGGTGGCGCTGTAGTTGCCGCCACCAGGCTTCGGCCAGGTCACGTTGACGGTGCCCATGACGAGCTGCTGCGTGCTGTCGGTCGGCGTAATAAAGAAGCTGACCCACGGGGCCGGCGGCGTCGTGTCCGAGCGATTGAAGTACTGCACCGGCGACGACCAGGCAAACATCAGCGACGAGCCGTCATCGGGCAACGCCCCGAGCGTCAGCGTGACGGTACCGGTCGCGTAGTTGATCGTGCCGGCACCGAGTGATGGGTCGCTGCCCTTGATCGCACCGAAGCCGCCGGAGCCGCCTGTGTCCGTGAGCGTGTACCAGTTCCCCTGTGCCATGTAGGAGATCTGCAGACGCCGCGGTGCCGGGAAAGGTGCCAGCGTTTGAACGAAGACGTTCTGCCGATTCGTCTGGTTGATGTCGATCGACGCGGTGTTTGCCACCATGACCGGCACGCCGGCCGGCATCCAGCTCAGGCTGACCTGGCCGGTTTGCCCCATCGACTGGCTGAGCGTGATCGTGTTGGTGGTGTAGGCAACGGTGCCGACCACCACGTTGTTGGAGGTGATGATCAGGTTGCCGGCCCCGTCGTCCGAACAAGCCCCGAGCGTGAGCGAACCCGGCTTGATGGCGGTCGGCACATAGATCAGCTGCGGATACGCGCCGCTGATGATCACCGGGATAGCCTGGCGCGTCTGGCCGGACTGCACGGCTGGGTTGTAGTTGCCGGCCGCGTTCAAGTTGGCCAGCGGCGTGCTCTGCTGGGCACTGGGCACCAACTGCGAATAGATCGACTTAACGCCGATATTCACGTCGCCAGGCGCCACCGCCTCGATCAAGTCCGACACGCCGTAGTAGTTGGCGGCGTTGGCCACAACGGTGTCGCGGCAGATCGCTTGAGCGGCGCCGTTGTCGTAGGGGGTCGGCTCCGGGCCGTTAAACGTGTAGAGCAGTTGCGACGAGATCGTAAGCGTCGCCATGACGCCCGTGAACGTGATGCCGCCTGCCGTGCCGTTGTTGTAGTTGAACTGGCGTGTGGTGGTCTTAACGTCCGACACGCGCACGTATTGGGAGAACTCGGTCGGCAAGCCCTCGAACTGCACCAGGACGAGCGTCTGCCCGATCTTCGGTACCGGATCACCGACCTTCAGCAGAAGCTGCACCGAGCGCTGGCCCTGCAGTTGCGTGCCGAGCAGTTGGCCGGCCCATTTAACGGACTTGGCCAGGTAGGACTGCACGCCGTTGGCCGCGTCGCTGCGATGGTCGAACCAGTTGCGGGTCGTGAACATCGTCATCGAGACGTTGGGATCGTCCGGGGCCTTTGCAACGACCAGGTTGCAACCGAAGTAAGCGTCCGTGGTGCTGGTCATGACGGCCGGGAACGCCTTGCGCAGCGCGATGCGGCCGTAGGTCCGGTCCAGCTCGGAAATGTCCGGGAAGAGGTTGTTGGACAGGCCGTCCACCACCTCGTTGGCCGTCATCCGGCCGCCGCCGTTGTCGGTATCGAGCAGCACTTCCGACTGCAGCAGTTTGATGTCACCGGTTTGAATCGGCATTTAGATCTCCATCAAGCGGATCGTGGCCAGGAACGGATCGTCTGGCTGGGGAGAAGGGAAACCTTTGACTGGCCGCGAATCCATGGCGCCGTCGGCATGGCGGAACTGGACGTTGCGGGTCTTGCCGTCTTCCATTTCCAGCGTCATCTGCAGCCCTGCGATATCGGCCCAGTCGTGCAGCGCGTCGACCGTAGAGCGTGGCAACCAGGCCATTTCCTCGTTGGGTGGCGCCAGGGTGATCGGGCGGCCGGTCTTGCGCGTGGCGGCCTGCACAAGCAGCGCACCGGTGATGGCATAGGTCGTAGTGGTGACCGCCTTTGTCCAGGAGTGCTCATCAGTCCAAAGCAGATCGTGGTGAAGCTGCAGCACCACGCCTGAGACCTGGTTAGTGAGCTTCATTACGCGCGCTCCTTCGCTTGCTGCATGAGTCTGATAAATGCGTCTTCATCCTTGGCATTGATGTCGGCCTCGATGGTTCCGTCTTTCGTCGCCAGCTCAATGCGTACGCGCCTGGCCGGTTCCGTCTGCGCATTGGCTGCAGAGGCAGCAGCAGACGCCTGCTGAGCTGATTGATCGACCGCATCCAGTCGGTTGGTTGTCTTTTCCTGGGCGGCTGTCTGCAGGGCCTGCAGGCGCTGCTCCTCTGTGCGCCGCGCCTCTTCTTCGGCAGCCTGCTGCTTGGCGCGCTTCTCATCGGCGATATCGGCCATGGTCCGTTTGTGGATCTCGGCCAGGTCGGCTTTGGCGCTTTGATAGCCCGTCTGCAGGTCGCGGGCGGCTTGGGCGAGCGCGGCCCGGTCTTCTGGCGTCTTGGCTTCAGCCTGGGCCGTCACCATCTTGGCGTTGGCGATCTTGAATTCCAGGTCGAGATCGAGCAGGCGCTGCTTGTAGCGGCGCTGTTCGACTTCCTCTTCCTTGCCCTGCATGCGCAGCAGCTCTTCGTGGATGCCGCGCGCATTGCTGGCCAGGCTCTCCGACTGTGAGACGGCGTCGCGCGTGCTTTGGCGGATGGCGTCGCCGACACCGCTGTAGCCACGTGCGAGCAACTGCGCAGCGTTGGCGCCAGCCAGCGCGCTGGCGGCCATCCGCTCAATGTTGACGCGACTCTCCAGCGTATCGACCTTCACGCGCGCTGCAGCCTGGGCCATGTTGACCAGTGCCGTGCTCAGGCCAACGGCGTCCCCAATGGGCTTGTTGCTCTGCAGGTACCCCAGCTCGAAGCGGGCGTCAGCCAGGCTCTTGGCGAGTTTGCCCGCCGCGTCAGTCGGCCCGTTAAACATGCCGGTCATCTGGGCGAAGCGCTGTTCGGCATCGTCGCCTAGTGCCCGCACGCTTTCGCGGATGCCGTTGATGATCGTCGCAACACCGTCACCGATACTGCCGGCAACCTTCTGGCCAGCTTCCCCACCAGCGTTGCCAGCTTCGGCCACGTCGCTGGCGGCAGCCTTGGCCTGGTCGGCCACGGCGCTCCAGCCATCCGCCAACGATTTGGCCTCGATGGCGGCCTGGCGGCTGTTCTCAGCCAGGCGCGCGGCTTCATCTGCAGTGGCCTTGGCCAGCTCGGACGCCAGGCGTGCCTTGTCGGTGTCTTCGAGCTGGGCGCGGCGCTCGGCTTCCTTGGCTCGGGCTTGGGCTTCGACTGCAGCAGCTGCGTCCTTCTGCGCGCGGGCCTCGGCCTCGGCTGCAGCGACGGCGGCGCGGGCGGCATCCACGACGGCCTGCTGGGCTACGGCGGCATCCTTGGCCGCCAGCGTGCCTTCCTGCTGGGCCTTGGTCTGGGCGACGTACAGCGCCCGGCCTTCTCGCACGAGCTGAGCATTGGCGCGCGTGACGTCGTTTGTCGCGCGCTGCGCCTCCGCCTGGGCCTGCACCACTTGGGTCTGGTCGCGGGCCGCCTGCACGCTGGCAGACGACAACTCGCGCAGGCGGTTGGTCACCTTGGCGAACGAGGCGGCCATCAGGTCGGCCGACGCGCGGCCACTATCTGCCAGGCTGTTCAGCTGCGCTTGCACTGCCTGCAGCTCCTGCGCAGTCTTGGCCGAGTCGATCAGCTTCTCGGTGGCCGCACGGATCTCCGGGGCCTTGACGCGAGCGTTGGACACCAACGCATCGAACGCCATCTGGATGTCTGCAAACTGCTTGGATAGGCCCGTGCGCGCGGACTCGACAGACAGCCCCATCTTGTCCAGGGCGATCTTTAACGTGGTGTCCAGGACGCTGGAGAGCCGGCGTGCATCATCGGCGCTGCTACCGAACGCTGCCTGCGCGATGGTCTGGAAACGCACCAGGCCATCGAGCGGGATGTTGTTCAGCTCCTTTTCCAGCGCCGTACGGATCTGCAGGGCGCTCGCCTTGCCGCGCACGGCCAGCTCGTCCAGGGTGGCCACCACGGCCTGGACGCTGGCCAGGTTGTTGCTGTCCAGGCCCTCGAACACCTTGCCCAGGGCCGTGGCGACTTCCGGGCTGCGGGCAATCTGGGCATCGAATGCCGCCAGCAGCTGATTGACCGCCGGCAGGATGGTTGCCTTAACGTTGCTCGCGGTGCCCTTGGTGGCAGCGTCCAGGGCGGTCAGCGCGGCGTTGGTCTGGCCCAGCTCGACCTGCCAGCGTTGCGCCTGGCGGCCGGCCTCGGCGTGCTGCTCGGACAGCAGCTTCACCATGCTGGCGCTGTTACGACCGCCTTTTTCCTGCTGCAGCTGCAGGCCGGTCAGCTCCTCGGTACGCATGGCCAGGCCCATCTCCGCCAGCTGCAGCGCCTTCTTGGCGGCCAGTTGCTCGCGGTAGGCGGCCAGCTGCTGGGGCGACAGCTTCAGCAGCTCGTCAGCCGAACGCAGCTGCACGTTGGCGTACTGCTGCTGGGCTTCGGTCGCGGCCTTGAGCGCCGGCAGTTGCCCCTGGAGCTGGGCCATGCGGGCACGCTCGGCTTCGCCTAGCGACCGATGCTCCAGGGCGTAGTCCGACAGCAGCTTGACGCCAGCGCGCACGGCCTCGATGCCGATCAGGCCGATAGTCAGGTAGACGCTCAAGCGCGACAGCGCCATGGCGCCAGCCTGCAGGACACCGACCTGGCGGCCGGCTTCGGCGGCAGCTTGGCCAGCGGCAGCGAATCCACCCGTCAGCTTGCCAACCAGGAGCCCGGCACCGGCGATCTGGCCGATCTTGACCAGCTCGCCCGAGACCTTGGCCACGGCAACGGCCATGTTGCCCAGCGAAATGCCCGTCTCGCGCAGGAACTGCTGCACGCGCGGATCGGCCAGCTTCTCGGACAGCAAGTGTGCGGCCTCGGCCAGGCGCTCGTTAAGCCCCGACTTACCAACCGATGCGGCCGTCTCGAACACTTGGTTCTGTAGGCGGGCAAACTCGGCGCGGGCCGATGTCATCGCCGCCGGCAGACCGTCCTGGAATGTCTTGCGCAGCTCGGCCGCGAACTTGGGCAGGAACACGTCGGCCGCGACGCCGCCTTGCTCCAGCATGTGGCCCAGGCCCTGGGTGGTCACACCCATGGCACGAGCTGCGATCTGGAACGCGCCAGGCAGACGCTCGCCGAGCTGGCCGCGCAGCTCTTCGGCCGCCACCGTGCCCTTGCTCACCATCTGCTGGATGGCCAGCAGCGCCCCGGCCGTCTCCTCGGACGACAGGCCCAGCACCGTGGACGCCTCGGTGACGGCGGAGAAAACGTCGCGGGTCTTCTGCCCCTCCAGGGTGGTGCCACGCGTTGCGGCGGCCAGCTTGGTGTATTCCTTGGAGACGGTGGCCAGGTCCAGGCCCAGGCGCTGGGCTTCCTGGCGGATGAACCCAAACTCAGCCGTTGCTTTCTCAGACGATCCCGTGATCGCCGTTAAACCGGTCTTGATGCGGTCCAGCGCCAGCGCATCCTGCATGGCCATGCGTGCGCCGGACAGAACGGTCTGGAAGCCGACATAGGCCGCCGCCGCCGCAAGCACCGACTGCACAACACCGCCCATGGCACCGTTGTGCGCCTGCGCTGCAGCGACACCGCCGTTCAGCTCAGTGTTCAGCTCACGCATGCGCAGGCGCGCGGCCGTGGCTGCGCGCGACAGTTCTGCGGCCGGCAGGTTGGCCGTCGTGGCCAGGCGCTTATACGCGGCCTCGGTCTGCGCCAGTTCGGCGCGTACCGCCTGCAGGGAGCGCAGGCCCAGGACCTCGTACGCTTGTTCGTTGCCGGCCGTGGCCAGCTCGCGCTTGAGCGCAGCGACACGTTCACGGGTGGCGGCCAAGGCGCGCGCCTGCTCTTCGGCCGACAGCTTGCCGCTTTGCGACAGCGTGCGATACGCGGCCTGCGTGCGTTCGACCTCGGCACGGATGTCGGCAAAGGCGCGGATGCCTAGCGTGCGATACGCCTCGATGCCGGCGTCGGCCTTGTCGCCTTTCAGCTCCCGGTTCAGAGCAGCGATGCGGCTCTCTGCAGCTTCTGCAGCCCGCGCCAGCTCGACACCACTCAAGCGTCCGGAGTTGGCCAGGACCTGGTAGGCATCACGTACGCGGGCGATCTCGGCGCGCAGCTCCTCAAACGACCGGATGCCCAGCGTGACAAAGCCATCCTCGAAACTGGTACCAGCGATCTCGCGCTGCAGCTCGGCAATGCGCTGGTCGGCGGCTGCAGCCGCTCGCTCCAGGTCGGCCATCGATGCCTTGCCGCTGGCGGCCAGCGTGTAGTACGCCGAGCGGACCTGCGAGATCTCGACCTGGATGTCTTTGAGGGAGCGCACGCCCAGCGTGCCCCAGGCGGCGGCCGTGTTGTCTGTCGACATCGAGCGGTTCAGCTGCTCGATCTCCTGTTTGGCTGCACGTGCTGCGCGGATCAGGTCTTGCGTCGACGCCTCGCCGCTGCTGGCCAGGCGCTTGTAGGCGGCTTCGATCCGCTCGATGCCAGCCAGAATCTGATTGGAACTCTGGATGCCCAGCGTGTTAAACGCTGTCTCGATGTCGTCGGACGCCGCTCGGGCGCCTTGACGCATGGTGTTAAAGGACCGATCCGTCTCCGACGTCGTCTCGCCCATGGCCCGGACGAACTCTTGGGCCAACAGCTTGAGCTTCAGACTCAGTTCGATATCCATGGCGACGGTAGACGGTTAAAGCCCGCGCCGTGCCGTGTTGCCGGTACGGCGCGGGGTTACTTCTGGTTGGATTGCTTGATCTCTTCCCAGGCCGCCAGGTAGACGGCCCAGGGGTACTTCCAGGCGTTCGGATGCCCGAGCCTGATCAGGGCACAGACGGTGCGCTCGAACTCGCCAGGTCGGGCGCGGCGCGATTTCCGATTTCCGCCAGCCGTGCCCGCAGCTCGAAAAAATCCGGGTTCACCTCCTTGATCTTTTCGATCAGCGTGCGGATCTCGCTCGGCGCCAGGCTGCCAAAGGCTTCCGCCGTCAGGTCGGTGCTGGCTAGGATGTCTGCGACAGACACGTCGCGGAACATCAGCGCATCGACCACGTCGAGCTGTTGCTGAGGGTCCCGTATGCGCGCGAACCAGGCACGGATCTCTTCCACCGTCAGCTCGCGCACCAGGACGGTGTGCGTGCCGATGGGGACCGTTGTCGTCAGGCTCATAGCTTCCGGCTGCTCCTGGCGTTAAGCGGCAGCCGGCAACTGCACGAGGCGGCCGAACTGGCCGAACTCGGCGCTGTAGGCGCGCGTCGGGTCCAGCATGATTTCGCCAGTCACCTCCATGCCTGCGATATCGCCCGAGCTGATCATCGACAGCTTCTTGAGCGGATCGGTCGACACGCGGTAGAACTCGGCGATCACCGGCTTGCCTTCGTCGGCCAGGTTGATGCCCTCGTAGCGCAGGAAGAACTCGGGCTGCGGCGACGTAAAGATCGACACCGATTCGGCCGCGCCGTACGAGTAGGCTGCCTTCCAGGGCTGCGTGGTGCCGGTCACATCCTTGATGTCGATGGCCCCGTAGGTCGGGTCCAGGACGTACTTGGACGCATCCACTGGCACCGGCGTCGCCGCCGCATCGGTCAGCACCAGATTTGTGACGGCCGGGTGCGCGAGCGCGATACGGTCGCCTGCAGCGAGCCCAGCGGGCAGCGCTTCACCGGTCACAGTGCCGGCGATGCCCTTGGTGGCGGTGCCGTGCAGGAACAGCGCCAGGTTTTCGGACGAACGCTGCATCGCAGTCATCGACAGACTGGCCGACTTGCCGGCGATGATCTTGACCACCGTCGCGGCCTGGCCCGAGTAGCTTTCCTTGGCCTTCTTCACTTCGACCTGGAATTCGGCATCCAGGGCGCTGACATCGAGCAGCCAACGCAGCGACTTCACGACGCCGTTGACGCGCATGCCGCCAAAGACCTTGCCCTGGCCGTAGTAGTAGGGTTGCAAATCCATGCTGGGTTCTCCGGGAGTTGAGAAAGTGCGACCGGGCGTTTAACGCTGGCGGCTGCTGGGTGCGGTCTCGGTTGCGACCGCCTTGCCCACGCCGTGCTGTTTCAGCCATTCGGCGTCGTGCTCGTGGACGTGGATCGTGGTGCCTGCGTCCTTTTTCTCGCCGTCGTGCTTGTGCGGCTTGAGCAGTTCGATGGCGACCTTGCTTTGGGTGGTCATGCTTTTCCTCGAATCAGGTTGTTGGTGCGGAAAACAAAGGGGTAGTAGCCGAAACCGTCCTGATAGCCTGCCTTCGGACCGGGCGCGCGGCGCAACGGAGCCCAGGTGGGCAGCAGCTGGTGTCCCACCAAGCCCTGGAGGAGCTGCCAGATCAGGGGGCCGGCAATGCGTCGCGCGCCTGCACCGCTCTGGACGGTTCCGGAGTGCTTGACCTGCAGCACAACCATCCAGAGCTGCGACGTGAGCTGGACACCGCCGCCGCCCTGCATGGCAGCGCCTTGACCGACCTCATCGCCCACATAGATGACGTGAGCCGCCTTGGGCGCTCTGCGCCAATCCTTGGCGGTTTCGGCGTCTTCGGCGGTGATGACGTGGGGCACGTCTGGGAGCACAACCTTGATGCGGTCGACCAGCGGCTGTTCGATGGCGAAGTAGTCTCCGGTCGCGCTCACCAGTTGTTCCCCCAGTCGTTGCGGCCTGCGGACACCTGGACCGTGTTGGCCGGCAGCTGGACGACTCCCGCCGTATCTAGGCCCAGCGACAGCGTGCCGTCAGCGATGCCCCGCAGCAGCTTGAGCTGGCGTGCATAGCGCAGCGCCACCGGGGAGTCGTCCAGGACGTCGTTGGACAGGTAGTACCGCGCCAGGTCGACCGCCACGCGGCGCAGCACGGTGGGCGTGCTGGCCAGCGGCAAGGGGTAGCGCCCCTCCAGGTACACGTTGATTTCGGCGGTGGCCGTCTCGATGGCCTGGGCCACGCGCTCCGCGTCGATCTGACCGGTGGGCGGATCGGCGCGGTCCGTGAGCTGGACCAGCTCTTCGGTGCCGAACTCGCGCACTAGGTCGGCCTGGGTGCAGTACGTCATGGCCGCTTAACCGCCCGACTTCTTGGTGGCGGACTCGGCCTTGGCCACGGCTTTCTCACGCGCTGCCAACCCGGCTTCGCGCTGGTCCAGCTCGTGCTGGCGCGCGTCCAGCTCGTGCTCGCGTTTGCTCAGCTCGTCCCGGCGGTCATCCAGTTCCATCGCGCGGGCGTCAAGCCGCTCCTGGTCGGCTTGCAGCGCTGCGGCCAGTTTTTCCAGCTCAGCCTTGCGGC
>RepKanNP_Acetate_BrdU_F21BDRAFT_1000276_pt1 | contig 23088 bp, 21 predicted proteins | sample RepKananBrdUF21B_FD_10624 | JGI IMG/M metagenome (IMG submission 10624)
TGATGCGCCAGCGCACGCGAGCCTGCGGCCGTCACTTGGCCCGCCACGTCGAACAGATCCTTGATCGATACCGGCAGACCTGCCAGCAGCGATGGCACGTTGCCCGCCGCGCGGGCGGCGTCGGCAGCGCGTGCCATGGCCAGCGCCGCTTGCGCGTCGATGCTCACATAGGCGGCACCGCCGGCGGCGCGATGCGCTTCGGCGTGTTCCAGGGCGGCTTCGGTCAGCGCAACGCTGGTGGTGCGACCACTGGCCAGTTCAGCGGCCAGGGCGCGGATCATGTTCGGGCGGGGCGTCATCATGCAGAGGGTCTCCGGTAGGGGGTGCTTCAGCCCTCAACGGGCAGCGTGTCGACAGCATACTGATGGCGCAGCTCGGTGCCCGAGACGGGGTCGATCAGGGCCATATCGAACGCCTCGCCAAAGCCGAGTTCACCAATGATGGGCTGCGTGCCGCAGAACATGGCGGTGCCCACCGGCAGCGTGTCAGCGCCGGTGTAGCGGCGGATCAGGTCACGCGGGTCCAGCATGCGCGTGACGCTGCCTTCCTGATACAGCGCGGTCTGGCCGTTGCGGGTGCGCCAGGTCTTCATCTGCAGGCTGTCCCAGTGATCGGCCAGCGCTTCAAAGCGCCACACATCGCGGCTCACGGGCTTGGCGCACATCTGCTTGGAGACGGTCACGCCATAGGCTTCGACCTTGCGATCGGTGTGGTCAGAGCCGATGCCGACCAGCAGACCCATCGGCGTGGAATACAGCACGAACTCCGCTTCGCCCGACGAATCGGCACCGGGAATTTCCACGCGCGCATCGGTGGTCAGCAGCGAATGCGACACGCGATAGAAGCACGGCACACGCGCCGGGCGCGCCACGCCAATCGCTTCGAGTTCGGCGATGTGGTGTTCAACAGCTTCAGCGTCGCGGCCGGTCCAGCCGGCGATGACGAGGTGGTCCACGGTCACGTCGACGGGGCCGTGGCCGATCAGGTTCAGGTGCAGCGTGGTCATGCGGAATTCCGGAAAGAGGGCGGGGGGAACGGGAATCAGAGCGTGCGGATGATCGTGCGGCGGAACTCGTCGATGTGCTCGCGGATGGCCTCGCGGGCAGCGGGCACGTCGCGGCGTTCCAGCGCATCGAGCACGGCGAGGTGCTCGTCGTACACGTTCTGCAGGTGTTGCGGCTCCGACAGCGAGAGGAACCAGAAGCGCGCCTGCTTTTCATGCAGGCCGCGCAGCAGCTCGGCCAGCACGCGGTTGCGCGAGGCGGCGGAGATGGCGAGGTGGAACTTGAGGTCCAGCGCCGCCAGCGCGGCGATGTCGCGGTGCTCGATCAGCGCGGGCGATGCATCGACGATGGCGCGCATCGCTTCAAAGTCCGCCGGGTGGGCGCGCTCGGCAGCCAGCGTCACGCACAGGATCTCGTTGGTGGCGCGCACCTCGATCATGTCGAGCACGTCGTTGAGCGACAGCGGGGTCACCAGCACGCCCTTGCGCGGCAGGATCTGCACCAGGCCTTCCACTTCAAGGCGATGCAGGGCCTGGTGGATCGGCGTGCGGCCCAGGCCCAGCAGCGCGCTCAACTGCGCTTCGTTGAGTGGCTCGCCGGGGCGGAATTCGCACGCCATGATGCGGCGCTTGATCTCGCCGTAGGCAAGCTCGCGCAGGGCAGCGCCCTTGGGGGCGTGCGCGGCGGGTTCGGCGGCGAACGGCACGGGCGCTTCCGCGGTAACAAGCTTGATCGGACGCGACATGAGGCAGTCTCGGATTTCGTAAAAGTCGAGTGATGGTATTGTGATATATCACTGAGCGTCAAGGCATCCACACGCCACATTAGCCTAGGGATTGCCCTGATCCGGCACGCTCTGGTTGTCGCTGATATTTGTTATAGACTGCAACAAATTTCACGGAGACAGCCATGAAGATCGCCATCATCGGCGCGGGCATCGGCGGGCTCACGCTCGCGTTGATGGCCGAGCGCCAGGGCTTCGAGGTCGAGGTGTGGGAGGCAGTGCAGACGCTGCGTCCGCTGGGCGTGGGCATCAACCTGCTGCCGCACGCCGCGCGTCAGTTGTGTGAACTGGGGCTCGAAGACACGCTTGGTGCGTTGGCGATCCGCACCTCCGCGCTGGCTTACTACAACCGCTTCGGTCAGCCGATCTGGCATGAGCCGCGTGGGCTGGCGGCGGGCTACGACTGGCCGCAATTCTCCATTCATCGCGGCCAATTTCAGATGGCACTGGCCGATGCCGTGGGCGAGCGCCTTGGGCGGGATTGCATCCGCCTTGGTCATAGCTTTGATGCCATCCAATCGACGGGCGAGGGCGGCGGTCCGGTGCGCTTTACGCTGCGGAATCGGGGCAATGAACGCACCAACGACGCGCTCGTCGAATCGTCTGCCGACGTGCTGATCGGTGCGGACGGCATCCACTCCGCCGTGCGCCGTCAGTTCTATTCGAGCGGCGATGCACCGCGCTTTGCGGGCCGCATGCTCTGGCGTGCCACCACGGAAGCCGCACCGTACCTCGATGGACGCACCATGTTCATGGCCGGCCATCAGGACCAGAAATTCGTCGCCTACCCGATCTCTGAGCCGCTGCGGCAGCAGGGCCGCTCGCTTATCAACTGGATTGCCGAGCTGCGCGTGCCCGACGAAGCGCCGCCACGCAGCGACTGGAACCGCGAGGTCGACCGCGCCATCTTCCGCAGCGCCTTTGCCGACTGGAAATGGGATTGGATCGACATTCCCGCACTCATCGACGGCGCGCAGGCGGTGTATGAATTCCCACTGGTCGACAAGGACCCGCTGCCGCGCTGGACCTTCGGGCGCGTCACGCTGCTGGGCGATGCCGCACACCCGATGTATCCGATCGGCTCGAACGGCAGCGCACAGGCGATTCTCGATGCGCGTGCACTGGTCGATTGCCTGCTCGCCACGCGCGACACTGGCATCGCCCTGCGTGAGTACGAGGCCGACCGCCTGCCGCGCACCGCTGGTATCGTGCTGCGCAATCGGCTCAACGGCCCGGAGCAGGTCATGCAGCTCGCGCACGAACGCGCACCGCAAGGTTTCGCCGATATCGATGGCGTGATCCCGCGCGCCGAGCTGGAAGGGATTGCGATGCGCTATAAAAAGCTGGCCGGCTTCGATCCGCAATCGCTGCGTGACCAGCCGCCGATGCCAGCACGCACACGCGTACCCGCCTGAACCCATACCGCCAGAACACCAGAAGAGGAGAGGAGACCCATGATCATCCACCGCACCATCTGCGCTGCCGCCGCGCTCCTGCTTGTGACTGCCGCGCATGCCGAGATCGTCGTGGGCGTGAGCCTGTCGACCACCGGGCCGTCGGCGTCGCTTGGCATCACGCAGAAGAATTCGCTGGCGTTCTATCCAGACACCATCGGTGGCGAGAAGCTGCGCCTGGTGCTGGTGGATGACGCCTCTGACCCGAGCACCGGCGCACGCATGGCGCGCAAGCTGGTGACGGAAGACCACGTGGATCTGATCGTCGGTTCGTCCGCCGTGGCGCCGTCGATTGCGATTGCCGAAGTCGCCACCGAATCGCAGACGCCGCAGTTGTCGCTCGCCCCCGTGGAGCTCAAGCCAGGCAAGGGCGATTGGACGTATCGCCTGGCGCAGCCGATTTCGCTGATGGCTGAGGCGATTGCTGCGCGCATGGCGTCGAGCGGCGTGAAGACCGTCGGCTTCATCGGTTTTGCCGATGCGTACGGCGAGAGCTGGCTGAAGGATTTCACTGCGGCCGCTACGCCGCGCGGCCTGAAGGTGGTGGATGTGGAGCGCTACGCGCGCGCCGATACCAATGTGACAGGGCAGGTCGCCAAGCTGATCAGCTTCAAGCCCGACGCCGTTCTCGTGGCGGGGGCAGGCACAGGCGCCGCGTTGCCGCACACCTCGCTGCGTGATCGCGGCTATGCCGGGCCGATCTACCAGACGCATGGTGCCGCTACCAAGGACCTGATCCGCATCGGTGGCAAGGCCGTCGACGGAGCCATCCTGCCGGCCGGGCCGGTGATCGTGGCCGAGCAACTGCCGGACAGCCATCCGAGCAAGAAGACTGCGCTCGAGTATGTGACGCGCTACGAGAAGACCTACGGGCCCGATTCACGTACGCAGTTTGGCGCGCACACGTGGGATGCGCTGCAGGTGCTCCAGCGCATCGTGCCGGTGGCGCTCAAGACGGCCAAACCGGGCACGCCGGAATTCCGCCGCGCGCTCAAGCATGCGTTGGAGACCGAGCACGACATCGTCGTCTCGCACGGCGTGCTGAACTACACGGCGGCCGACCACTTTGGCTTTGACGCGCGCGGCCGTGTGCTGCTGACCGTGGATCACGGCAAGTGGAAGCTGCTGCCCGCCGATCAAGCTGTCGTGAAGAACTGAAATTCTTCTCGGTTCATGGCTGACGGGCACGCGGCCGACGATAATCGACGGATTCCGTATGCCTGACGCCACCATGCCGCGCCAACCCAAAGCCGACGACTTGTACCCAGCCGTTGCTGAATCCGGTCACTTCAATCCGCATATCGCGGACGTAGAGTACGGCGCACTCGACGGGTTGATCGGCTATGCGGTGCGGCGTGCGCAGCTGCATATCTACGAAGATTTTGTGCGCTCGCTGCAGGCGTGGAACATCACGCCGCCGCGCTTCTCGGCCATGACCGTGATCGCGCACAACCCCAACCTCAAGCTGACCGAACTGGCCAATATCTTGGGCGTGGCGCGCTCCGGTGCGGTGCTGCTGGTCGACACGCTGGAAGACATGGGCTTGGTCGAGCGGCAGCCTTCGCCGACGGACCGGCGCGCTTTTCGCCTGGTGCTGACGGCCAAGGGCGCCACCACGCTCGACGAGATCACGCGTGCGGTCACCGCGCACGATACCCGCGTGACCGCCCATCTGTCCGGTGAGGAGAAGCAGCGTTTGCTAGCGTTGCTCAACAAGCTGGCATCGGGGCCGGACAGCGATTGAACGCGCTTGAATGAAAACGGCCCGGGGAGTGAACCGACTCCGGGCCGCAACATCGTCTTTGGGTTGGCTTAGCGCTTGTCAGCGTCGATGGCCTTTTGCCAGAGGTCTTTGTCGGGTGGGTAGAGCGAATCGAAGTGTTCGCGCAGTGTGCAGATCTCCTGCACGATCTCGAATGGAAAGCCCTGGCGCCCACCGCGGTCATCAATCTGCAGGCTGTCGAGGTAGCGCCGGCAGCCGATGAAGTCGACCCATTTGGCGGCGATGGAGTTGATGATGCGCGGGAATTTGCGGCCGAGCTCGATCGGCCGGACATCTTCCGGCAAGGACGCAAGCCAGCGGATGGCGTCGCGGTTGAGCGCGAAGTCATCGGGTTTTGCTTCCTTGCGTTGGGATGCGGGATCGTGAGTCATGTCGGATGCACTTCCATGGGGCTTAGTGTACGCCGCCGTCGCCCCGGTCGGCAGCCCGACGGGCGTGGGTCTTGACGCACCACCTGTTTGATTCGACCGCTGCGAGCGCCGACGTTCCCCGATGTCCCTGTTTCGAAGCGCGCTACGCGCCGCCTGATCCACCTCTGCCCTCAAGTTTTGTGCGGGGGCTGCCGATAAGCCAAGCGCGGTTTGGTTTGTTGGTGGCCCCGAGCATCCACCTGGGTCGTAGACTCGAATGGCCAAAACGGCGTCAGTGTCGGCTGACGTGCCGCATCCCTATTTCAATCAAAACCGGACTTCGAGCCGAGGCGGGCAGGGTATGAAGCGAATCGATGCGAACCAATTGCGTGTCGGTATGTTTGTGATGAAGCTGGGTGGGTCCTGGTTGAAACATCCTTTCTGGCGTACGCAGTTTCAGTTGTCGCACCAGGGTCAGATCGACGACATCCTCAAGGCGGGTATCACCGAGATCTGGATCGATCCGGAGCGCGGCGAGGACGTGGTCGCTCAGGGCCTGATGCCCACGCCGGCAGCCGCTGGGGTGTCCACTTCGGCGCCCGAGCCCGAGCCGCTTACGCGCGAAACCGTTGCCGCCCGCCCGCCGATTACGCCCACGTCGCTCAAGGAAGAGTGGCAGCACGCCCAGAAGCTGATGCAGAGCGGCAAGGCGACGCTCGGCCACATGTTTGCCGAAGCCCGCATGGGCCGCGCCCTGGAGACCGACAAGGCGCTGCTGCTGGTGGATGACGTGTCCAACTCACTGGCGCGCAACTCCTATGCGCTGATTGCGCTGGCGCGCCTGAAGAACAAGGACGACTACACCTACCTGCACTCGTTTGCGGTCTGCGCGCTGATGGTGGCGCTGGCCCGCACGCTGGGCCTGCCGGAAGACGAGATCCGCGAATGCGGCCTGGGCGGGTTGGTGCACGACATCGGCAAATCGGCCATGCCGCGCACGCTGCTCGACAAGAGCACGGCGCTCACCAAGGACGAACTGGCATTGCTGCAGACCCATGCCGTGGGCGGCCATCACCTGCTGCAGGGCACGGGGCAGTTCAGTGAGATTGCGCGCGAGATCTGCCTGCACCATCACGAGCGCATTGACGGCAGCGGCTACCCCGACGCACAGAAGACCGAAGGGATCAGTCTGTGGGCCAAGATGGGGGCCATCTGCGACGTGTATGACACGCTGACGTCGAGCAGCCCGTATCACCATGCGTGGTCGCCGGCACAGGCGCTCAAGTACATGATGGCCCGCACTGACACACAGTTCGATCGCACCGTGTTCCAGGCTTTCACCCGCAGCGTGGGCATCTACCCCGTCGGCACGCTGGTCAAGCTGCGTACCAACCGGCTGGGCGTGGTCGTCCACCAGAACGAAGCGTCGGCCCTCAAGCCGGACATCGTGGTGTTCTATTCCGGCAATACCAAGACCCGCGTGCGCCCCGAGCGCATCAGCCTGGGCAAGTCGGACGATTCCATCGTCACCGTGGAAGATGCCGCCACCTGGGGGCTGTCGGACGAAGAGGTCTCTGACATGTGCCTGGTTTGATCAGAATGCAACGTAAGCGCCGCCAAAGTGCGGCGCTGTTCATTTGGCAAGCCCCTTCGATTTTTGTGTCTTTTTCTTAACACGGACTTCAATAAACTTCATGCCGCACCCCTCTAAAGTGGGGTACCGTTGAGTCGTTGATTTTTACGTTGTTGACTGATTGCCATCAAGAGCAACGGCAGCAACCTCTCAAATAAACGATTCGGTCTTCCGGGGGGTGACATGAACGTTTCCAACATGCTGCATGCGGTTTCGGACTGGGCAATCCGGTCACGAGCCTTCAATGTCACGCAATCGGTTGCGCACCATCGCACCGAGCGCGATGCACTGTCGCACTGGAAGCTCGATATCTGGCACAAGAGCGTGCCGTTCCTGTTCGAGGGCGGCCTGGCCGAGCCTGCGCATCAACTGTTTCCCAAGCATCTGGCACACGCCGACTGGGTGGATGATCTCCACCACCATCTGAGCCAGTTGGTAGGCGTGCGCCGTGAGCATTGCCAGATCGACATTCGTGCGGTGACGGGGCTGGCGCAGTCGCCGTGCTCGGTGCACTCGTTCCCGAGCATGCTGGTGTTTGCGCATCAGCATTGCCGCCGCATTCCGCACAGCACTGATGCGGACTTTGCCGCCAACCAGCGCCACGTGTTCCGCTATGCGGATCAGACCAACGTGTTCCGCGCCTATGACTTTGCGGGCGCCGAACTCTTCTTCATGAATGAATGGGGCGCGCACCATTTTGCTGCGCTGGCGCTGCAGGCACGCACGCAGAATCGCGTGTTGCTGGTGGATGCCGAGGTACGCCATGCGCGCTCTGCGCTGGGGCTGCGTCGGCTGCTGGATGGCTTCCACGTGATTGCCGCGCGCCGTCAGGGGCAGCAGCGTTATGGCACGCGCTTGTCGGAAGCGCTCGCCAGTCACCAGGTGCCGCATCGCTGGATGCACGGCCGCCGCGAGACCGAGGGCTTCGAACTGTGCTTCCTGCCCAAGTCCGACCGCTTTGCCAACTGCGTGGGTGAGCAGCTCGTGCGTGACGGCTGGTTTGACTACGGCACTTGGCTGGCCAACTTGCATGACGCCACGGAAGTGGGCGCGCCAGCCCAGCGTGCCGAGGCCGCCCGCAAGGCCCGCCCGAACTGGAAGCGTGTGCCCGTGCCGAGCCTGGGCGTGCAGACGGGCTTCGGGCCAGGTTTCGCGCACACGCGCCTGTAATACGAAGGCGGTAGGGTGGCGGGCGGTTTTCCCTGCCGCCTCCCTCCACCCGACGGATTGCCGAATCGGGCGGCCGGTGTCAGAATTCGCAACTTAGTTGCATTGGGCGCTCAGTCACCGGAAAGATTGCGCGCCTGCATCTGCTCCTCAAACCGTGCGCGCTTTCCGCTCCTCCTTCTCGCATTTGCGCTGGCTGGCTTGCCTGCTGGCCGTGCTGCTGCTGTTTGGTCAGCAGGGCGCGCTGCGGCATGCGCTGTCGCATTGGAGCGAAGGGACTTCGGCTGAGCTGAGCGTCGCGGCCACACCTGCCGGCACCGAACGCGGCAGTCAGCCCGCGCAGGAGCACGCTGCCTGCTTGCAGTGCGCGGCCTTTGCTGCGCTCGCGGCTGCGCTGCCGATGCTGCTGGTACTGCGTTTGCGCAGCACGCGGCGCTGGCACTTTCCTCATATCGGCTTTCGCGCCGCGGCGCCGGTCTTTCCGGTCGCCGTCTGTTCGCGCGATCCACCGTTCTGCCTTTGATTTTCGACTTGCCTGTCGGCTCGCGTCTTGATGCACGAGCCGCCGTTTGACGCATTTGTTCGATTCAAAGGTCTTTCCATGATTCCGTTCCAGCCTGCCAAGCTGGTGGTGGCGCTTGCTGCCGTGCTGCCATCCTTCGCCTCCGTCTCCGCTCTGGCGCAAGAAGCCACGACACAAACGGCTCCGGCCGAGAGCCCCACCACCAATGCCGCGCCTGCCACGTCAGCGGCACCTGCCACCAACGTGCGCGATCTCAGCGAAACCCGCGTCACCGCCAAGCGCCTGGATGCGGCACGCAATGCGCTGTCGCCGGACACCGGCAGCTCGGTCTACAAGTTTGATACCGACGACATCGCCCGCCTGCCGCTGGGGGACGCTACGCCGCTGAACCAGGTGCTGCTGCAAGCGCCGGGCGTGGTGCAGGATTCCTACGGCCAACTGCATGTGCGTGGGGACCACTCCAACCTGCAATACCGCATCAACGGTGTGATTGTTCCCGAGCCGATCAGCGGCTTCGGGCAGATGCTGGATACGCGGTTCGCCAACCAGATCAATGTGCTGACCGGCGCGCTGCCGGCACAGTATGGCTATCGCACGGCCGGCATTGTGGACATCACCACCAAGGGCGCTTCCACCGATGAGAACGGCGAGCCCAAGGCCTTCGGCGGCGAGATCGGCACGGTGCTCGGCAGCAACGCCACGCACGAGGTCAACGCGCAGATCCAGGGCACGAAAGACCGCTTCAGCTATTACTTGAGCGGCGTGTTTGCCGAGAACAACCTCGGCATCGAGAACCCCACGGGCAACCGCAACGCCACGCACGACCACACCACGCAGAACAAGTCGTTCGGCATGCTCTCGTACCTGCTCGACAACGACAGCCGCGTGAGCTTCATGTTCGGCTCGTCCAACGGCCGCTTCCAGATTCCGACGCGCCCCGGGCTGACGCCGCAGTTCACGCTGGACGGTGCAGTGCCGCCGGCATCGGAGGCGCTCAACGCCAATCAGCGCGAGAAGACCGATTTCCAGATCCTGACGTATCAGCAGAAGGTGTCGCCCAAGCTGGACTACCAGGTGTCGGTGTTCCGCCGCTCCAGCCGGATCGACTACACGCCCGATCCGATCGGGGATCTCGTCTACAACGGCGTGGCGGCCGACCTCACGCGTCGCAATGAAGCCTACGGCCTGCAGGGCGACGCCAGCTACAAGCTCAATGACAAGCACACGCTGCGTGCCGGTGTGTTCGTGCAGCGCGAGCGCTTCGGAACGGACAACACTTCCCGCGTGTTCCCGGCCGACAGCACCGGCGCACAGACCAGCGGCACGCCGCTCACCATCGTCGACAACCACAGCGGCACCGGCACGACGATGGGCGTCTACCTGCAGGACGAGTGGAAGCCGACCGACAAGCTCACCGTCAACTACGGTGCGCGCTATGACCACGTCAACACCATCGTCAGCGAGCAGCAGTTGAGCCCGCGCCTGGGCCTGACCTATGACCTGACGCCGCGCACCCGCGTGCATGCCGGTTACGCGCGCTACTTCACGCCGCCGCCGACCGAGAAGTTTGACAGCACCTCGGTGGCGAGCTTCCTCGGCACGACCAATGCGCTGCCGTCGGATGCCAACACGGCGGTCAAGTCGGAGCGTTCGAACTACTTTGACCTGGGGGTCTCGCACCAGCTGACGCCGCACCTCACGGTGGGCCTGGATGCGTACTACCGCGACGTGCGCCACCTGCAGGATGAAGGCCAGTTCGGCAATGCGTTGCTGTATTCGGCGTTCAACTACGAGCGTGGCCGCATCTACGGTCTGGAAGGCAGCGCCAACTATCGCAACGGCAACCTGGGTGCGTATGTGAACGTGGCGGTATCGCGCGCGCAGGGTAAGGGCATCGAGACGGGGCAGTTCAACTTTGGTGCGGATGAGCTGGCCTACATCAACAGCCACTGGGTCAACCTGGACCACGACCAGCGCCTGACCGCGTCGGCCGGTGTGTCATACCTGTATTCGAGCACAACCTACACCAGCGATGTACTGTTCGGTACGGGCCTGCGCAGCGGCTTTGCCAACACCAACCACCTGCCGGCCTACTGGCAGATGAATATCGGTGCCGCGCGCGACTTCAACCTGCCGATGCTCGGCAAGTTCAAGACGCGCCTGACCGTGCTGAACATCTTCGACCGCAGCTATCAGTTGCGCGACGGCACGGGCATCGGCGTGGGCGCACCGCAGTTTGCGCCGCGCCGCACGTTCCTGCTGTCCGTCAGCAAGCCGTTCTAAGCAAAAAGGGCCGGGCATCAGCGCCGGCCCTTTCTTCCTCACATCGGCGGGACCATTCCGTCCTTGCCGACCAGCACGCGCTGCGCAGTCAACGCGCCTTGCGCATCAGCACGCACGAACAGCACCACGTGCGCACCGGCGGTCAGTGCATCACGCTGCCCTGGTTCGAAGGTGACGATCGGCACCTCGGGCGGCACCACGATGCGCTGCTCCCCATCCTTGTACTTGACTGACAACGTACGGCCCTGCGTGCCCGACACGCTCGTGACGGCGCCGGCCTGTTCGACCGTGCCGTTGGTCATGGTGCTGTTCGGGCCCAGGTCATATGGGCGATGGCCATCACCCGTGCCGCGCATGGCTTCGGGAAACACGTGCACTTCCAGCGCACGCAAGGTGCCGTCGGGTTGCTTCACGGCGGCCGTGCCGATATAGCTGCCGGCCTTGATGGCAGACGGCTCGATCGGGGCGACTTCCGTGACCGTCACTTCAGCAGGCAGGGTGACGGTGGCTTGGTTCCCCGCCTTGTCGGTCACATCGATGGTGTTGCCGTGCGTGGCGACGATGGTCGCGCGCACACGGGTGGGCGGCGCGCTGTCGGCGGCGAAGGCGGTTTGCGTGAAGAGCGAGGCGGCGGCGATGGCCAGTGCGGCGAAGGTGCCGGCTGCGGGAGACAGGCGTGGCATGGCGGTTTCCAGTGGAGGAGCCCTAAGCGTGGGCGGGGATGGACGCGAGTCCGAGCGCCAGTGTAGGGCGCAGCCGGCGCATGCGCTGGCGGCACTTGATTACAAATGGTTAGCCGGCTAGCCGCGCCGCTGCCCAGGGGCGCCCTTGCCTTTGCGTGGGATGACCATGTCGATCGCGTTGAACCGAATCCCCCGTTTTGCCCAGCGCGAGTGCTAGGCGCGTCCGCGCCGGGTTTGCTGCCGCACGCCGAGATGCGCGAGCCAGCGGCGCAGCGTTGTCAGCAGCGACCACCTGTACGTTGGTTCGGCGGGCACGAGCACGCGCAGTTGTGCGCCGCCCGGCCGGTCTGCGTACAGGCCCCACCAGCCGGAAGTCTCCAGCGCATACGCGTGGCCCTCCGTAAAGGTCTGGCGGATCCGGTACGCCTCGCCGGCCAGCCAGCGCGGCGGGTATTCCAACGTGATGCTGCCCGCCAGGACCACTACGACGGTGCCGGTGGGCAACCATTCGAGGCGGGATTCACCGCGTAGTAAGGCAGGCCATTCGGTGTGGAGCGGGGTGTCGGGGGTGCTGGCAGTCATGTCGATCTCCTGTACATGACTGCAGACTAAGCATGCGCCCCGGGCCGTAACAGACACAGAAAGCGCTGCTTGCACCACAACAGCGCCTGCATTGTGCCCATCTGTTACGGTACAGTTTTGCGTTGTCTGTATCTGTTGCGGTGACGTCCCTGCCTGCATGATCTGCGGGAGACTCCCACCGTCGCCCGTCTGTCATGACCGTCACCGAGTTGACCCTCCCGCCCACGCAGCCTGCGCAGCCTCTCTATCGGATGCTGGCTGATCACTACCTCGGCGCGATTCGCAGCGGGGTGCTGATGCCGGGCGAGCGTATGCCGTCGGTGCGCGCGCTCATGCGCACGCATGGGGTGAGTCTGTCGACCGCGTTGCAGGTGTGCCGGCATCTTGAGGCCGATGGCTGGCTGGAAGCGCGCGAGCGCTCGGGTTACTTCGTGCGGCAGCCGCGCCGCGCCTTGCTTGCGCCGGTGAAGGAGCCGGAATTGGCTACGCCGGACCCCGCTGCTTACGTGGGGGTGCATGCGCGGGTGTCGGCTATCGTGGCGCGCGGCCAGCAGGCCAATGTGCGTGTCGATCTGTCAGGCGCGAGTGGGGCACCGGCGCTGTACCCGGCGGCCGCGCTCAACCGGATCACCACGCAGGTGCTGCGCCGGCATCCGTTCATGCTCACGCAGGCCGTCATGCCCAATGGGCATCCCGAATTCCAGATCGCCGTGGCGCGCCGCGCGCTCGATATGGGGATGCAGATTGCGCCGGACGACGTGGTTGTCACGCATGGGTGCATCGAAGCGGTGAACCTCGCGTTGCGCGCAGTGGCGCAGCCAGGCGACACGGTGGCGGTGGAATCGCCCACGTACTACGGCTTGCTGCAAGTGCTGGAGAGCCTGGGCATGCGCGCCGTGGAGATTCCCACCAGCCCGCGCACCGGCATGTCGCTGGAAGCGCTGGAGATGGCGGTGCAGGCCTACGACAACATCCGCGCGGTGGTGGTGGTGCCCAATCTGCAGAACCCGCTGGGCAGCATCATGCCCGACGCGGCCAAGCGTCGCATGGTGGCCTTCTGCGAGCAGCACAATATCGCCCTGATTGAAGACGACACCTACAGCCCGCTGGCCGACAGCAACACGCCGCTCAAGGCCATCAAGGCGTGGGACCGCACGGGCAACGTGATCTACTGCGCCTCACTGAGCAAGACGGTGGCACCCGGCCTGCGCCTGGGCTGGATGACGGCGGGGCGTTGGCAGGGGCGCGTGCAGATGCTGAAGTTTGCGCAGTCGCGGCCGAACGATTCGTTGTTGCAGGTGGTGGCCGGACGCTTTATCGCCTCGGGGGCGTATGACCGCCATATCCGCACGCTGCGTCAGACCTTGCGCGAGCAGCGCGAGCGCATGGCGGAGTCGATTGCGGAGTGTTTCCCCGCCGGCACGCGGTTGTCGGTGCCGTCGGGCGGGTTGGCGATGTGGGTGGAGTTGCCGACCAACGTTTCGTCAGTGGCCTTGTTTGATGCGGCGCTCAAGCACAGCATCCGCATTGCACCGGGGACGATGTTCTCGAACCTGAACCGCTTCGATCATTTCTTCCGCATCTGCTTCGGGCTGGCGCCCTCGGCCAACCTGGAGACCGCGTTGGCCACGCTGGGCGAGCTGACGCGGCAACTCACCGAAGCGTAAGCGAGGCGCAACTACCGGCACCAGGCCGGCATGGCTGCGTGCGACTCCAGACCCAGCACGCTCTGTGCGATCTGCTGCGACCACTGCTGCACCAACTGCTGGGTCGATGCCACCACGGCATCGACACCCGCGCTGGCCGGCACCGTCAACGTGTTCTGGCAGGTGAGGGCAGTGGCGGAGCCCTGCGCCTGCGTTGCCGCATCGCGCGTCACACGCCACGTCACCAGCGCCGTCACGTTCTGGCCGGGGCGCGCATCGTAGCTGCGCATGTCAGCGGCAATGCGATAGAGCGGCACGCCCGCAGGCACCACGCCACCGCCCACATCCACCGCCGACAGCGCGCCAGCCAGATTGGCCGACAGCGCATCGCGCAGTTCCGCGCCGAAGGGTGCCGCCCAGCGTTGCTGCTCCAGCGCCTGCACTTCACTGTCAGACGTGCGCAGCACAATCTGCGGCTTGTCCAGACGGTCAGGCACGCGCACGCCAGACAGGCGGAAGGCGCGCTGGAAGCGTGCATCCGGCGCGGGGGCTTCGTTGCGCAGCGACAGCGTATGCAGCGTCGGCTCGGGCGAGGCGCACGCCGCCATCAATGCGGCAGCGGCAACGGCGCTGGCCAGTCGAAGGGAAGACGATAGCGTCGACGTTTGCATCATTGCGCATCCTTTGCCTTGCCCCGGATCAGCGCTTCGGGGTGGGTTTGCAGGTAATCGGTCAGCACGCGCACCGAGGCGGCAGCCTTGGCAACCTGATCCAGCGAGTCGCGCGCGTTGCGTTGCAGCGGCGCATCTTCAGAGAAGGTTTGCCGTGCGGTTTCCAGAGTGCGGCGCGCCTCGGCCAGCGTTTCCTTCATCTGCGGGGCCAGATCGCTGTTGACCGTCTTGGCCAGTTGCTCGGTCTGCTTGAGCGTGGCGTCCAGCGTGCCCAGCGCGCGATGCATGTCCTGGCCGATCTGCTCGAACGGCACCTTGTTGAGCTTCTTGGCGATGCCGGCGAGCTGCGCTTCGATGTCGTCGGTCGGGTTGTCGGCAGTCGGGAAGACGTAGGCGCCATCGCGATCGCGCATGCCGAAGCGCGGCGGCGTCTTCTCGCGATCGCCCGGGTCGACAAAGTCGAGTTGCACAAATTGCTGGCCGGTCAGCAAGCTGGCGTTTTTCAACTGCGCGCGCATGCCGTTCTTGATGAGCACGTCGAACTGTGTGCGCACATCCTCGACCGCGTGTTGCGGGTTGTCGTCGCGAATGTCCATGCCAAAGCGCGTCGGGTACAGCGTGGCAGTGACGGGCAGCACGAACTCATGGTGCTTCTTGCTGTAGTGGATGCCGATCGATTTGATCTCGCCGACATTGATGCCCTTGAACTCCACCGGCGCGCCCACGGTCAGCCCACGCAGGGAGCGATGGAAGTACATCACCACCGTTTGTGAAATGTGCTCCGGATCCTTGAGCGCCGTGGCTTCGTTGCGCACCAGCTGATACTCGGTGTTGGGCGTGGCCGGCTCATGGTCGGCCTCTTCCGGCGTCTGGAAGGCAATACCGCCCAGCGCGACGGTCAGCAAGGATTGCGTATCGAGCTTCAGGCCGTTGGCGTCGAGTTTGAGGTCGATCCCGCTGGCGTTCCAGAAACGTGTGCCACGTGTGACGAACTTGTCGAACGGCGCATTCACGAAGACATGCAGCGTCACGCCCTTGCCGTCGATATCGATGTCGTAGCTGGTGACCTGTCCTACACGCACGCGGCGGAAGTACACCGGTGAACCGATATCGAGCGAGCCGAGATCTGGCGCATGCAGCGTGAATTGCTTGCCAGGGGTGTCGGCGTAGATGGCGGGCGGCGTGTCCAGCCCCTTGAACGTGGATTTCTTGTCGTGGGAGCGCCCGCCGTCCACGCCGATATAAGCGCCTGAGAGCAGCGTGCCCAGCCCCGAGACGCTGCCGGCCGCAACACGTGGGCGTACGACCCAGAAGCGCGCGTCGGAGACAGCGAAGGCCTTGCCGTCGTGCGTGAGTTCGATCAGGGCAACGGCGCCGGAGCGATCGTCCGTCAGCCCGATGGACTTCACGACGCCAATGTCGACGCTCTTGTATTTCACGCGCGTCTTGCCCGCTTCGATGCCCTCGGCCGAACTGAACGTGACCGTGATCTGCGCACCGCGTGCCAGGATCACGCGTGCCATGAGCGTGCCGCCCACCACGAGTGCAACGATGGGCACCAGCCAGATCAGAGAGGGCAGCCAGCGCTTGCGTTTCATGCGACGCGGCGGGGGGACGTTGTCTTTATCAATAGGGTCGGTCATGCATCGGTCTCTTCGGGATCGGGCTCGTCGACGGCGTCCCAGATCAGGCGGGGGTCAAAACAGCGGGCGGCGAACATGGTCAGCACCACCACGGCGGCGAATGGCCCGACACCGGGGCCAGGCTTGATGACGGCCAGCGTGGACAGGTGCACCAGCCCTGCCAGCAGCGCCACCACGAATACGTCGAGCATCGACCAGCGGCCAACCGCTTCGACAATCACATACAGGCGCGTGCGAAAGCGTGGGTTCCAGCGCCAGCGCTGCTGCACCGACAGGCACAGCACCGCCAGGATGCCCAGCTTGGCCAGCGGCACAAAAAAGCTGGCGATGAACACGATGATGGCCAGGTGCCACGAGCCCGACGTCCACAGATAGACGATGCCGCTCATGATGGTGTCCTGCTGCGTGCCGACCAGCGTGTCGGTAATCATCACGGGCAGCATGTTGGCCGGCAGGTACATGGCCATGGCGGCGATCAACAGCGCCCAGCAACGCATCAGGCTGTCGGGTTTGCGCGCGTGCATGGGCGACACGCAGCGTGGGCAGACCGGCGCGGCGGCGTGCTCGGGCGCGTCGTCGTGTGCGAGCGCAGCCCGGGCGGCGGTCTGTGCACCGGGCATGCGCGCGAGCAGGCCGCAACGCTCGCATGTGGCGAGGCCGTGTGCGGCAGCCCGGATGGGGCGGGCGGGTTGCGAGGAGGGAGCGGCGGTGCTCATGCGCGTCCCTCGCCGTCGGTTGCTTCACCGGGGCGGGCAGCCGCATCCATGCCGGTGGGCGCATCGACCTGCGTGCCTGGCTGGAGCGTCATGCCGATCTCGCGCCAGAACGGGCGCAGGTCGATCGACAGCGCAATCGTCATGAATACCGTGAGCGCGCCGAATGCCCACAGGCCCGCATCGGCCTGCAGCGACACCATGTGCGCCACCTTGATGAGTGCCACCACCACGCCCAGCATAAAGATCTCGATCATGGCCCAGGGCCGGATCAACGCCGCCGCGCGCAGCGCCAGTGCCGCAGCCGGATGTTGCCGCCCGCGCAGTCGCGCAATCAGCAGCGGTGCCAGCACGGCCATGTACAGCAGGGGGAACAGCAGCGTGGTCAGGCCTACCAGTACCGCCGCAAACACCATGTTGTAGTTGTAAAGCGCTTCAACGGCGCCCCACAGCGTGGTGGTGTTGCGGTTGCCGCCGCCGTTGAGCTCGGCAATCGGGAAGCTGTTGGCGACGAAGTAGACGATCAGCCCTGTCACGATCAACGGCAGCAGTACCGAGAGCCGCTCGCTCTGATTGCGATACAGCTTGACGCCGCAGCGCGTGCAGCGGGCCTCTTCATCCAGCGCGATGACCTCGTGGCGGTGCAGCGTGTCGCAGTGCTCGCAGGCGATCCACGCGTCGGGGTCTCCCGGGAGCGGCTGTGCGACCGGGGCGGCAGGTGTGGCGGAGGCAGCGCCCGATGCGTCATCTGGCGCCAGCCCGGGCAGGGCCGCACGCCACGACTGCGGCAGCGGGAAGGGGAATTTCACGTCGAACAACTCCATCGTCTGGGCGGCATGCGGCCAACAACCGGCCGCTACGTCACTTGGCGAAGCGTAGTCCACGCTAAGCTGAGTGGGTGGCGATTATACGTTCGCCTTTGAATGTATAAATACGCCGGCAGATTCGGCGTTGGATGCCTTGGGTGCAGCAAGAATCCCGCCAGTCACACTGTTTGAAGGTTTCCCTCTCTTTGGGATGGCTGGCGGGCCTTGGCGCTAGTGCTAGGCGCGCAATTGCGCCGCATGGTGCATCAGGTGGTCTTCGATGACGGTTGCGACGAAGTAGTAGAGGTGGTTGTAGCCGGCGTGTCGGCGCAGTTGCAGCGGTTGCCCTGCGGTGGCGCATGCGGCAGCGAAGGCTTCAGGGTAGAGCTGCTCGGCAAGGAATTCGTCCGCCTCGCCTTGGTCGATCAGGATGCCGCCGGGAAACGGGTTGCTGGCCAGTTGCATCAGCAGCGTGGCGTCATGCGCGGCCCAGGTGGCGCGATCGTCACCGAGATACCCCGTGAACGCCTTGATGCCCCACGGGCAGACCGATGGATGCGCAATCGGTGCAAGCGCAGACACGGAGGCAAAGCGCTCCCGGTGGCGTAGCGCCAGCGTCAACGCGCCGTGACCGCCCATCGAGTGCCCGAAGATGCCGATGCGCCCCGCCGCCACCGGAAAGGCCACCCGCGCGATGTGGTGCAACTCCTCGACCACGTAGGTTTCCATACGGTAATGCTGGCTCCACGGCGCCTGCGTCGCGTCCAGATAGAAGCCGGCAGCGACGCCAAAATCCCAACTGTCGGCTTCACCGGGTACGTTGGCGCCGCGCGGGCTGGTGTCGGGCGAGAGCAAGATCAGCCCTTCACGTGCAGCCACGCGCTGCGCGCCGGCTTTTGCCGGAAAGGTTTCTTCCGTGCACGTTAAGCCGGCCAGATAGAACAGCGCGGGGCAGCGCTCCCCAGCCAGCGCCTGCGGCGGCAGGTAGACCGAAAAGCGCATCGGCAGCCCGATCGCCGTGGAGGCATGCCGATAGAAACGCTGCACGCCGCCAAAGCAGGCGTGCTCGGAGATCAACTCAAGTGCGGGCACGGGGATGGTCATCGCGTGGCTCTCCAATCCTCAGTACAGCACGACGGACCGGATCGACTCGCCGCGCTTCATCAGGTCGAAGCCCTCATTGATGCGCTCCAGCGGCAGCGTGTGCGTGATCAGGTCGTCGATGTTGAGCTTGCCTTCCATGTACCAGTCGACGATCTTCGGCACATCCGTGCGGCCGCGTGCGCCGCCAAAGGCCGAGCCCTTCCACTCACGACCGGTGACGAGCTGGAACGGGCGCGTGCTGATTTCCGCGCCAGCCTCGGCCACGCCGATGATGATCGACTGGCCCCAGCCCTTGTGCGTGCACTCCAGCGCCTGGCGCATGACCTGCGTGTTGCCGATGCATTCGAACGAGTAGTCCGCGCCGCCATCGGTGAGCTGGATGATGTGGTCGACCACGTTGCCGACGTCCTTCGGGTTGATGAAGTGCGTCATGCCGAATTTGCGCGCCATGGCTTCACGCGCGGGGTTCAGGTCCACGCCGATAATCTTGTCGGCGCCGACCATCTTGGCGCCCTGGATCACGTTCAGCCCGATACCGCCCAGGCCGAACACCACCACGTTGGCACCGGCTTCCACCTTGGCCGTGTACACCACCGCGCCCACGCCCGTGGTGACGCCGCAGCCGATGTAGCAGACCTTGTCGAACGGCGCATCGGGGCGGATCTTTGCCAGCGCAATCTCCGGCACCACGATGTGGTTGGCAAACGTGGACGTGCCCATGTAATGGAACAGTGGCTTGCCGTCGAGCGAGAAGCGCGACGTGCCATCGGGCATCAGACCCTTGCCTTGCGTGGCGCGAATCGCCTGGCACAGGTTGGTCTTGCGCGACAGGCAGAACTTGCACTGGCGGCATTCCGGCGTGTAGAGGGGGATCACGTGGTCACCGGCCTTGAGCGAAGTGACGCCAGCGCCTACCTCCAGCACCACCCCTGCACCCTCATGGCCCAGGATGGCCGGGAAAATGCCTTCCGGGTCGGCGCCCGAGAGCGTGTAGTAGTCGGTATGGCAGATGCCGGTGGCCTTGATCTCGACCAGGACCTCGCCAGCGCGCGGGCCTTGCAGGTCAACGTCTTCCACAGTGAGCGGAGCACCGGCTTTCCAGGCGATGGCGGCTTTGGTTTTCATGTGGACTCCTTTTGGTAGATGAGGCGCCGTTTGGCTATCGGCTTGATACGAAACGGGCGATTGTAGTGCGTTGCCTGCCACGGCAATGTGTCATGCGCGTAACTGGCATCAGACCAGGCTTCAGATTTCCTTACGACGGCCGTTTCTTGAGCGACGGCACGGCTGACAGGGCCATGTGCTGCTTGCCTTACATGGCGGAACCGCCGCCATGGGCTTCGTAGGAAACCATACCGTGCTTGCTTCCATTCGTACCCGCATTTTGCTGACCTGCGTTGCCATCGTGGTCGGCGCATTGACTTTCGCTGGTGGCCTTAACTACCTCGTTACCAGCTCGTACAACGAAGAATCGACCCGTCAGAGCCTGCAGGCCATTGTGCGTGGCAGTACCTCCACCATTGATGAGTGGGTTGCCACCAAGACGCAGATGGTGGCGTCCCTGCAAGATGTTGCACTCACGGCTGACCCGGTGCCGGTGTTCAAGGCTGTGCACCAGGCAGGCGGCTTCATCAACATCTATGTCGGCTATCCCGACAAGACGTACAAATTCTCCAACCCGGAAGGCATTCCGCCTACCTACGACCCGACCGCGCGCCCCTGGTACAAGCAGGCCGTGGACGCCGGCAAGCCGGTGGTGACGCCGCCGTACGTCAGCGCCAGCACGGGCCAGCTCGTGGTGACGTTTGCGGTGCCCATCCTGCAGGGCGGCGCCCTCAAGGGCGTGATCGGCGGTGACGTGGCGATGGACAGCGTGATCGCCAACGTCAAGGCCATTCATCCGACGCCGGCCAGCTACGGCTTCCTCGTCAACGCGGCCGGCAAGATCGTCGCGCATGCGAATGACAAGCTGACGCTCAAGCCGGCGACCGACCTGGCCGCCGGGCTGAGCGAAAGCGCGCTGGCGGCATTGGCACAAGCCGACAAGCTGACGGAAGTCAGCATCGAGGGCGCTCCCAAGCTGCTGTGGCGCCAGAGCGTGAGGGGCACCGACTGGGGCCTGATCGTGGCGCTGGACAAGTCTGATTCCACGGCCGGCATGCGCTCGCTGGTGATGACCTCGATTGGCGCGCTGGTGGCGGTGGCCATCGTCGCCGCCCTGATCGTCGGCGCAATGACTGCGCGTGCGTTCCGCCGCCTGTCGTTGATTCGCGATGCGATGGACGACATCGGCTCGGGCAGCGGTGACCTCACCAAGCGGCTGCCGTCGGACGGCGAAGACGAAGTTGCGCAGATCGCCCGCTCGTTCAATGCGTTTGCCGACAAGCTCACGGCAGTGATGCAGCAGATCCGCCTGGGCAGCGATTCGGTGCGCTCCGCCGCGCAGGAGATTGCCGCCGGCAATGCCGACCTGTCGCAGCGCACGGAAGAGCAAGCCAGCTCGCTGGAAGAAACCGCATCGAGCATGGAAGAACTCACGTCGATCGTGAAGCAGAACGCCGACAACGCGCGTCAGGCGAGCCAACTCGCCGTGACGGCATCAGACGTCGCCACGCGCGGTGGCAACGTGGTCGGCCAGGTCGTGCAGACCATGGGCGGCATCAACGAGAGCAGCAAGAAGATTGCCGACATCATCGGCGTGATCGAAAGCATCGCGTTCCAGACCAACATCCTGGCGCTGAACGCTGCGGTGGAAGCCGCCCGTGCGGGCGAGCAAGGTCGCGGCTTTGCCGTGGTGGCCAGCGAAGTGCGCAGCCTGGCGCAGCGCTCAGCCGGTGCGGCCAAGGAGATCAAGGCGCTGATCAGCGACTCGGTGGATCGTGTTTCCAACGGCACGGCGCTGGTCGATCAGGCCGGCGTGACGATGGCCGAGATTGTTGATGCGGTGAAGCGCGTGACGGACATCATGGGCGAGATTTCGTCGGCGTCGGAAGAACAGAGCAGTGGCATCGAGCAGGTCAACCAGGCCGTCAACCAGATGGACCAGGTGACCCAGCAGAATGCGGCGCTCGTCGAGCAAGCTGCCGCTGCGGCGGAATCGCTCGAGGAACAGGCCCACAACCTCAACGAGGCTGTGGGGCAGTTCCGTCTGTCGCACTGAGCCTGACTCAGGCTCCCGGGGCGGCTGCGCTGGCGGCCGCCTTGGCTGCGTCCTGTTGTGCCGCCAGCGTCAGATCGGCCGCTTGCGCACGTTGCATGGCCGGGCGCGCCATGACGCGGTCAATGTAGGCACGCACCTGCGGTGTTTCCGGCATCAGCTTGAACTTCGTGATCCAATCCAACGCGGCACCCCACAGCACGTCTGCCGCCGTGAAGCGTTCACCCAGCAGGTATGGCCCCTTGGCGAGCTGTGCGTTGATCGTGTTGATCACGGTGTCAAAGTCGCCATAAGGCGACATCGAATAGGCGGCTGGCTGGCGCTTCATCGAGTGGTCCACCACGGCCGGCTCAAAGCACGCACCGTAAAACACCATCCAACGCAGGTATGCGCCGCGCAGCGGATCGCCCACTGCCGGTGACAGACCGGCTTCCGGATACAGCTCTGCCGCATACATGTAGACGGCGGCTTGCTCGGTCACCACCACATCACCGTGGCACAGCGTCGGCACCTTGCCCAGCGGGTTGATGGCAAGAAACTCGGGGCTGTGATGCTGGCCCGTGCTCAGGTCGAACGGGCGCAGTTCATAGTCGGCGCCCAGTTCCTCGAGCAGCATGCGCACGCCTCGCGAGCGGCTGCGCGGCGAGTGGTAGAGGATCAGGTGGCGGTCTTGCGACATCGTGGTCTCCGGTGTGTGCGTGGATCTGAGATTGCCACTGTAGGCTGACGATTCCGCACCGTCTTGGAAAAATCCGCTGTGGCGGTGCATCATCGCGGCATTGCTTCTGATGGCACTTCCATGGCCGACCTGCGTGACGTTGCCGACAGCCCCAAGGGCGTGGTCGATCCGCTGGCCTTTCGTCAGCGCGTTCGCTTGAACCGCTACCAGCCGAGTGCCGCGCTGGCCGGTGTGCTGGATCACCACTGGATTGTTGAATGGGACTTGCGCGGTCTGCCGCCATTTACGCAGCGGACACTGCCGTATCCGTGCGTAAACGTGGTGTTCGACCGGCGGCAGACGGGCATTTTTGGCGTGGTGTCGGGCGCCTTCGAGACCACGCTGGCCGAGGCGGGCCGCGTGATCGGCCTGCGCTTTCGGCCC